>Ga0315280_10002035_pt1 | contig 33480 bp, 25 predicted proteins | sample YL17G06_40_MG_FD_203697 | JGI IMG/M metagenome (GOLD analysis project Ga0315280, IMG submission 203697) | Sediment microbial communities from Yellowstone Lake, YNP, Wyoming, USA - YL17G06_40 | ecosystem: Environmental > Aquatic > Freshwater > Lake > Sediment | place: USA: Wyoming | collected...
CGAAGCGGCTAGGTCGCTCCGCGACCGCTGGCTAGGTCCCGAAGGGACCGCCATCCCGGCCCTTCGGGCCTAGGGACGTGGCGGTCGAAGACCTAGCCACCGAAGAATCTTGCGAGCGTGGCGCAACTCGCTACCAAGATCTCCGCCCAAGGCGGATAAACTTCGCGGAGTTCACCCCTTCGCTTCGCTCAGGGCAGGCTCTGAGCCTGTCGAAGGGTGCGCCGCCCGATCCCCACTCTCCGAGGTCACACCCCTTGCCCCCGACTCAAGCCGCGAGGGCGGAATGCGAGAGGTTGTTGCGTAATCTCGAATTGACGGGTCGGGGTGGAACCCGACCCCTACGATCTACGCTCCCGCGCGTAGGGGTCGGCCTCCTGGCCGACCCGCGATATGCAATTATGCAACAGCCTCGCGAGCGTCTGCCCTACGCTTCCTTTATGAACCCGTAATACCTCCCCATCCAGTATGGCAGCAGGAAAAACGCCCCATCGTCCTCGCCGTGGCCGCCGCCGCCGCCGTTATCAAGGCGATACGGGTTGCCGTTCCATCTCAGCATCCCGCGCTCGTGCGCCTTGACCACGGTCGTCGCCTGCCGCTCGCTGAATCGGCCCATGCGCACATCCTCGACCAGATCCGCGCGGTGCGAGTTGCGCATCCCCCACTGCACCGTCTCCCATGGAATGTCGCGCAGCGTCGCCAGCGACTCCTCGACGTCGCAGAACTTGCCCGTCACCGCGCCATAGATGTAGTTCTGAAACGGCGAATGCTCCGGCCGTTCGATGCGCCACGTGCGCTCGAGGCTCGCCGCGTAGATCGCCCGCAGCGCGGGGTCGGTCTCATAGCGCAGCAGCGGCTCGTAGGCGACGATCGCCAGCTCGTCGTCCGAGTGATTGACGTGGCCGGGATAGGTTATCTTCTGGTAGAGGGTATTGAGCGCGTAGTGATGATCGTGCGCCAGCGTCAGGTAGTGCTGCTGGTACTTCTCGTCGCCCGTCACATGATACGTCACTTTCAGGTACGACAACACCTCCAGCGAGTTGAGCCCGCGCTGCGCCTGCCACGGGCCATTGAGCATCTCCGGCGCCCACACCCCCCACATGGTGTGCTTGCCATCGAGATCCACCAGGTAAAACCCGTGGTCGATGATGTGATCCATGATCCGCCGGCAGATGCCGCGCAGATCCTCCTTCTCCGCGCGATCGGCGACCAGGTCGTAGTAAAGCGCGTAGGCATAAAAGTGCCCGTCAATCTCATCCGAGCTGGTGTCGCCCTTCCATTCCCACAAGCCGTCCTCGGTGTCGTGCCATTCGCCGCCCGACTTGCGCACATTTGGCTCGCCCTTGCGCACGATGGCGCGCGCGGGGAAACCGGGAATCGGGGTCAGGCGCTCCAGCTCCATCATTGCATACACCGACGTGCGCGCCCGCTCGCGCGCCTGCTCCTCGCCGGTGGCGGCGTAGCGGAAAGACTCCGCGGCGACATAGAGCGCGGTCCATAACCCGTCGTTGTCGCTCGCCTCGTGCGTGAAACGCGCGACATCGCCCGGCGCGCCGTCGAGGCTGCAATCGGCGACATAGCCCATGCGGTAGTGGCGCTTCTGAATGCGCTCCTCGAAATGCGCCGCCTTCTTCGCCAGCGTCCGGGGCTGCTCGTAGATGCGGCTCACGCCGTGTCCGGTCGCGACCCACGCCGAGCCGTCCCCGCTCACCGCAATCCCTCGCACCTCGTCGTCGGGCAGCCAGCGCATCCCGCCGAAGTAATCCCACTCGCCCTCGCGCAGCCGTGCGCAGCCGATGGGAAAGCCCGCCCACACCGCGCCGTCTGGGGCGCAGGCGATGCAGGAGACGCGCTCGTAGGGCAGACCGTCTTTGCCCTTGATATCCTCGAACCAGCCGCGCCCATCGCACAAGCCGACGCCGTCGTTCGTGCCGACCCACACCATGCCCGCGCCGTCGAGCCCGAGGCAGGCGATGCCCGCGGCCGGCGGACCGGCATGGGGGCGGCCGGGCGCGTAAGCCTTCCACGACGCGCCATCCCAGCACCAGAGGCCCGCGTCGGCGGCGAGCCATAGGTCGCCCGACGCGTCGAGCAGCAGGTCGGTGACCGATAGCGGCTGCGGGTGCTTGATGCGCTGCCATCGCTTCCCGTCCCAGATGCCGACGCGCTCGTCGCCCGCCACTAGCAACTTGCCATGCGAGGCGCGCAGCGCGGTGTAGGGTCCTTTCGGCGCGCCCGCGACTTGCTCAAATGCATTGCGGCTCAACCGGCACAGCCGGCTCGATGACGCGACATAGATAGCTCGACCGACCGCCGCAATACCCACCAGGTCGAGGTCGCCCAGCTCGAGCGCATCGACCAGGCCGTGCTTGCTGCCCCAGGCGCGCCACTTGCCGCCATCGCATCGCGCGACGCCGCCCCTGGTCGCCACCCACACGCGGTCGGCGGCGTCAACCGTCACCGCGCGCACGTCATTGCTGGGCAGGCCGTGCGCGGTCGTGAACACCTCGCGCATCAACTGCCCGTAAACCCCTGCCTCCGCCGTCGCCTTGCCCGTCACCATCCTCTCCTTTCAGCACAGGTTCGATCCACAGATTACGCAGATAACGCAGATCGCCCGTACGGGCTGTCTCGGTGCATCAGCCCGTCTCCCCCTTCTCTTCTCCGCGTCCTCTGCGCGCTCTGCGGTCAGGTCCGGCTTTCCGGCCCGAAGCGCAACACAACTTTGAGCGCCTGCTCCTTGTGATTGCAGAAGATGTCGAACCCGCGCGCGATCTCCTCGAACGGCAGCACGTGGCTCACCACGCGCATCGGGTCAACCGCCCCCGCCTGCACCAGCCGTACATTCTCCTCGTAGTCCTCGCGCGTCATGTACCACGTGCCGAAGACTTCGACGTGGCGCCGGATCAGGTCCTCCGACGGGCTTATCTCCAGGCTCGGGCACTCGCCCACGAACGCCACCCTGCCCGCGCGCCGCACCGACCGCAGCGCCTCCTTGCCGCCGTGCCCCGAGCACTCCAGCACATAGTCCGCGCCGACGCGCGTAATCCGCCGCACCGCCTCCGGCCCCGATTCGCGGCTCAGGTCAACCCCGTGATCCGCGCCCAATCTCTGCGCCGCCGCCACGCGATACGCCACCGGGTCGAGCGCGATCACCACCGCCCCATGCGCCTTCAGCATCATCACCGCGTTGAGGCCGATCGGTCCGCAGCCATAGACCGCCGCGACTTGCCCCGCGCGAATCTCCGACCGGCGCACCGCCTCGCAGGCGGCGCACCGCCCGCGCCGGCGTGCCCAGGGCATCGGTCAGCAGACAACCCTGCTCGAAAGAGACGCCGTCTGGCAGTGGCAGCAGCAACTCCGCCGGCGCTGCCTGATACTCCGCGTAGCCGCCCTCGCGCCCGCGCGGCCCCGCCTCGCAATAGACAAACGCCCCGCGCCGGCAATCCGCGCACTCGCTGCAGCCCATCACCGCCATCACCGCCACGCGGTCGCCGCGCCGAACGCTGGTGATCTCGGCGCCGATCTCCTCGACGATGCCCGCCGATTCATGCCCGTGAATACCCGGCTTAGGGCCTGGGTTGAGCCACAGCCCCTTATCGCTGCCGCAGATGCCGCAGGCCACATTGCGCACCAGCGCCTCTCGCGGCCCGGGCCGCGGCGTCTCGACCTCCGCGATCCGCACCTCCTCGCGATCGTAGAACACCGCTGCTTTCATAGGCTTCACTGGGTTGCCAACTCCAGGATCGAGCGGGCGAATGCAATCTCCTCGTCCGCCAATACGGCATGTCCTAAGTCGTAGTAGTACTGGTAAAGTGTGAGGGCGGTTCCGACGCGCCCTATCTCTTGCAGGCCCTGGGGCGAGCTCTCGTAGCGAGGAAGCGCGATGACAACACGAGGTGACCGATAAGCGGCTGCATATGCAAGTGCTTGGTTAATGTCCTCCCGCTGGGCTGATTCCCGCCTTCGATACTTCACCTCGATCAGCACAACCGTGGTCCGCCTCAAGTCGTGGCAATCCCTACAGACCACGATATCGGGATTAGCGACGGGTTGGTCAACGTTGTCAAAGAGGGGCATCTCGCCGCCCGACGGACGGCGTTTTCTCCCATCAAGCACGCGCAGACCGGGGGCAATCTCGGAGAGTCGTATGCGCAGTGAGTTTCGGAGGTAGGCTTCGAACACGTCGTCCATCTTGATGAGCAGAGACGCCAGTCGAAGCTCCGGCGCGGAAGCCGCGAACGACACCCCCGAGTCGCCGGTGATCGCCTTAGCCAACCGCAGCGCATCGCCATAGTGTTTGTGGGCCGTGCTTAAACGTTCCGGCTCCAACACAACCGGATCGGACAGAAAAGCTTTGGATAGATCAAGGCTGGCGCAGTCGAGGAGCCGATAGGTCCGGTTCAGTCCCGACATCCGTGAGCGCGTCCCTGCCCGACGGGACATGAGGAGGTACTTCTGGGCAAGACACCAAATGGCATACTTCAGACAACGATTCACGGCGGTGTCCGAAGTCCTGTGGAACCAGGACGCGGAGACTCTGTGCAGCGCTCCCCTGCAGGAAGCACGCTTCATCGTTTCTCCTACCAAGATGCGTCCGCGTGGGAACGACGTCTCTTCCGCCAAGTAAGAGTACTCGTGATGGATTGCCTGCGCGGTTGTGGCCTGGACCGCATCCACAAGCGCGTCGGCGAATAAGTCCAGGATGGAGGGCAAGACCAGCGACCCCGTGGAGTAGCTACGGAGGTGCCGGGCCAGCGGCCAGAGTGACGTTTCTGCGGCTGCCAGAATGCTAACCAGATTAGTCACCGGGATGCGCGGAGACACCTCGATGGCGACGCGGTCGTTTACGGGTATAAGACCCACGAAGCCCCGTGCCTGCAGGGCGAGCCTGCCTCCGGTAAGCAGTATTGTGAAGAACCCCTTCTCGACAATGTCGGGGTACAGGTCCAACACGTTCCCGGAGAGCAACTGGCTAATCGGGACGTCGACAGTCTCGTGCTCGCGTGCCGCGTAGACGACTCGGTGCCCTGACCCGGACGCGCTGGGCGCGCCGGTCACCGGGTCTCGGTTCGCGACATCGGCGGATTGCGGTTCCTCCACGTGAAATCCCGGAGGCATCGGGTCACCCACGACCAAGAAACGGGGTTCAGGCGTCTACGCTAGTGACTCTCGCCGGACAGCCCTTCGAAGATTGCCTGCCACGTCCTCGCAAGTTCGGAGTAGCCCTGAGGGTCCAGCTGCAATGCTCTCTCAAAGTGGAATCTGAGTTGGGAGTCCCAGAGCCGGCGAAGACTTCCAGTATCTCTTACAGTCATGAAATAGGCGTGACCGATTCTACAGGCCGGAAGGACGTGAGCCTGCAGGCGACGGAAGAAAGTCGCGACTCTCTCCACAAGCTCCGCACTAGCCCCATTGCTGCGCAGTATCTCCTGGAGCGCCTGAACATCCGGGTCCATAGCTATCTTCCCGAAACGACGTTCCATCGCGGCGTCAACGTCGTCGACACCGCGGTCGTAAAGGTTCATAGTCGCCAGGAAGATTAGGTTGGTCGGAATCGCCGTCTCCGTACCGGACGCCAGGCGGAAGGGCTGTTCCCTCCTTGTCATCTCCATGTAGGTGAGCGCTTCCCCAAAAACTCTGCTCGGGTCGCATCTGCTCAACTCGTCAATCACGAGGACGCAGCGCTTCGGGCGGAAGGTCCTGGCGGTATCGCACATCTCGAGCAAATGCTTCGGCTTTAAAACGAAGCCCCCTTCGTCATCCGGGACGTATCCCTCCACGAAATCCTCGTACTGATACGACGGATGAAACTGCACGAACCGCACCCGCTCCGGATCCCTGTCAACCAGCATTGCGGCGACTTGCGCAGCGTACCAGGTCTTTCCGGTACCGTGCGGCCCGCACAGAATCACCCCTGCGTATCCGTCGTCGAGCAACCTCCGCACGAGCCCTAGGATCCGGTCGTCCTGTCGGATCTCGCAGGGGAGATCGCCGGCAGCGCGAATCGTTACGCCGAGCCCTAACTCGTCGGCGCTAACGTTGCGAACGGGCGCCGGTGATCGCAGAGGACTCCGCGGGAATTCCCGTGCATGCGAGTGCCTCATGGCGTCTCCAGCGGCTCGAACCAGTCACTGCTTTGCAGGATTTCGTCGTCCACGGAGTACAGGTGCTCGAACTCATCCGTAGCCGAGCTCTGCCCGGACAACACATACCCAAATTCGTGTTGAAACACTGTGACGACATCCTCTAGGGTGGCGCTGTCTTTCTCAATGGCGAAATCCCGGTATAGCACGACGGCCAGATGGATTGCGGGGACTCTCCTCGTGAAGGCGAGGTGCGCTCGCGCCAACTCCCAATGCCGCGCCTTCAGGGAATAGCGGGTGTCTCTGGCCTTGCCCTCGACGTCCACAACCTTCAGGAGCGGTGCTTCCGGCCGCAATGAACTCGGGGCATAGGAGCCTGCAAGATTCGGGTTGAACCAGCGGTTGTGAACGGAGGGGTCATTCTCAGTAAAGATCATCATATAGGGCTTGTCCGTCGGCCCCCCGTTCGGACGAAGAAAAGTCCGGAAGAACTCCCGGAAGTCCACCCTGAGTTGCCTCGTTGCCCCGGCGCGCGCGGCCGTTCGCCTTATGCACAAGTAGCCCTCGAATTGCCGGTGTATCGGCCTTGACCGCAATACGCTCAGACACTGGGCAACCTTCTCCGGTCTTGTGACCCATCGCGACAAGCGGTGTTCACCTCGCCCGATCAGCGGAGACCTCGCAGACCTCCGCGTTGGCTCTTTCCCAGAAACCAGGATCCGGCTCCAAGTCCACGCCGACCGCCGAGCGGCCGAGCTTTAGCGCCACAAGCAGTGTAGTGCCGGTGCCCATGAACGGATCGAGGACCAGCCCCGGCACGGTCTCAACGCCACATCTGCAAGACGTCCATCCGACGGTCTTCCGCTTTGCGAAGGTGAACTCTCGGAAGTACCCGCCAAGGACTTTCTTGGCCTCGTCCGCGAGCATCTTCACCTTCGCCGAGTTGTGTCCCGTCCCGTTCTGCGTACGCAGGGCTTTGCCCGCGTCGGATATCCCAGTTGCCTGGATCGCCGCTATGTGCTCCGCCGTCAGGCCCGCCTCCCGAGCCAATTCCATCGCCCGCTGGGCCTGAGGGCGTCTCGCGTCGAGCTCACGTGTACGCCGGACCATGCGCCTGCGAGGTTTGCCGCACTTCGGACATACCACCTCTGGGCACGCCAGCGTTATGGCACGCTCAGCAATCTCACGCGGAAACGGCGCGAGGTGACCGTTCATGTTCCTTTGCGGCTCAATCCGCCATATATCGCCTGGATTGGCACCCGTGCCGAACTCCTCCGAGTAGCCATGAAGGTCGTAATAATAGTCGCGTCTCACCGTCAGGTGGATGATGTACTCGTGACGGCTCACGAGCCGGTCACGGGTCGGATCCGGCATCCCGCGACTCTTGACCCAGACGATGCGGTTGCGGACGATCCATCCGTCGTCGCGGGCCCCAGCCTCGATCCGACCCGGAATTCCAGCCAGACTTCGCCGATAGAAGGTGTCACCAATGTTCAGGAAAACCGACCCTGTCGCCCTCAGTAACCTCCGCCACTCCCCAAGGGCGCTGAGAATCGCACCGACGTAGTCGGTTACCGTCGCCTCTTGCCCAATCTGGTCTCGTCTGCCATAGTCCCGCTTCCGCCAGTACGGGGGTGAGGTAACGATCAGATCGACGCAGTGCGCCTCAAGCGGTATGGCTCTGGCGTCGCCAGTTATCACGCGACACCTGGTCGCCAGTTTGATCGAGGCGCATAGCTCCGATTCGGCTCGCGCATCGGCTCGTGGACGGGCGAAGTCGCCTTGAGCCTGCGCCAATCCCCTGTCGGCCCTTGGCATCGCTACCACGCTCCGGAAAGACACATTGGTACTCTGCCCGTGCGGACATAGAGGGTCTTCGACGGCAGAAGCCTTCCCTCCTGCAGGGAGCGCGGCAACTGTGTGGTGGCTTCCCGGCCTGGCCCACCGCCCGGCCGGTTGCCGGCGCAGTGCCCCCGCGAGTTGTCTGCGCATCCCCCGCAGGTCAACCTGCCCGCGCCGTCGAAGACAAAGCCAGCCATCCCGCGAGGTGCCTTATGCAAGCGCTCGACCTGATGACGACCGAGGTCCTGACCGTGACCCTCGACACGCCCGTCTCCGAGATTGCCAAGCTGCTCGCGGAGCGCCATATCTCCGGCGTGCCGGTGGTGGATCGCGACCGCAAGCTGGCGGGCATCGTCAGCGAGGCCGACATCGTGGTGCGCGCCGCGCGGCCGCATTTTCCGCGTTACATCCCCTTCCTCGAGGGCATAATCTTCCTGGAGAACCCCGCCCACTACGAGCAGGAAGTGCAGAAGATGCTCGCGGTGACCGCGGCCGACATCATGACCACCAAGCTCGTCACCGCGCCGCCCACCGCTTCCCTGGAGGAGCTGGCGACGCTGATGACCGAGAACAAGATCAACCGCGTGGTCATCACCGAGCAGGGTCGCATCGTCGGCATCGTCACCCGGGGCGACCTGGTGCGGACCATCGCGGCGAGCGAATGAGAGAGGTCGCGTGCTGCCCGCAGGATTGGCGCCGCTCGGAGAACGACCCTCACCCGGCCTCTCCCTTTGAGGGAGAGGGGTTGGTTAAGAGGCCCAATGCTGTGCTCATCCGTCAGAAGGTCAGGGTTGTTGTGGGCGCTAGGCGTCGGCCTGCTCATGGCCGTGCTCTCGCTGCGCGGCGCCTTGAGCGGCCTGGAATGGCGCGCCTATGACCGCCAGCTCGCCGCCCGCGCCCCGGGCGCTCCGCGGCCGGAAATCATCATCGTCATGATCGACGATGGCTGCCTCGACCGCTTCGGGCCGTGGCCGTGGCCGGTCTCTCGACACATCGATCTCATCCACAAGCTCGCCGCGGCGCAGCCCAAGGCCATCGTCTTCGACATCCTGTTCTTTGGCCAGACGAGTGCGCAGGCCACGCAATTCGCCGCTGCCGTGCGCAGCGCCGGCAACGTTTACCTCGCGGTCTGCTTTCTGGAGGGCGCGCGCCCGCTGCGGCTGGGGCGCTACGGCGTGCGCCTGGCGGAGCTGCGCGCCCCGCCCACCAAGGTCCGCGCCGTCGCGGCCGGCGTCGGCGCGGTCAACGTCTTCCCTGAGCGCGATGGCGTCGTGCGCAGCGCGCCGCTGGTGGTCGATCATAACGGCAGCCCGTTCCCCGCGCTCGCCCTGCAAGTGGCCAGCCACGCGGTCCGCCAACGCGACCCGGAAATCACCGCCTCGCGCGGCCGCCTCCGCGCGCGGCTGGGGGGCGATGCGATCCCACTCAATGACGCCGCCGAGATGCTCATCTCGTATGCCGGCGGCTACAAGGTTTTTCCCTGGGTCAGCTACGACGCGGTGCTTGCCGGAAGGGTCAACCCGGCGCGATTCCACAATCGAATCGTGCTCGTCGGCTTCACGGCCACTGGCCTCTCCGATACGCGGCCCACGCCGCTCGCGCCGGCGTGCCCGGGCGTGGAGATCAACGCGCACATCATCCACACGCTGCTCGAAGGCGCCTACATCACGCCGCTCGGCTCAGAAGGTAATGCGCTGGCGGCGCTGCTGGTGGCGGTGGCGCTGGGGTTGATTCTGCCGCGGCTGCGGCCGTTCGCAGCGTTGCTGGGCGGGCCGGCGGCCGCGCTCGCGGTGGTGGCGGCGGCGATATACCTTTTCCAATTGCACGCGCTGTGGGTGAACGTTGTCACCCCCGCCCTGACCGCGGTCATGATCGGCCTGGTGGTGGCGGCGCGCGGCTACCGCGCCAGTGACCGCGACCAAATCCGCCTCGAATTCAGCTTGGGCGCGCTCTCGCTCGCGACCCGCATGATCGGCGCCAGCACCTCGCGCCAGCCGGTGCTCGACGCCATCCGCGAGGAGGTAACCGAGGTCCTCGCCGCGCGCCAGACCGACGTTTACCTGGTGGACCAAGATACCGGAGAGCTGGCCCTCACCGATGCGGGCGCGGCCTCGCTGCGGCCGCGCAGCGCGGGGTCAGCCTCCTCCGCGAGGGCTTCGGAGACCGAGGCGACCCCGCGCCCGGCCCGGGCGCCGCTGGCGCAGGGAGCGCTCGGCCGCGTCGCGCGCGAGGGCGTGGCGCTGCTCGTGCCGGATGCCAACGCCGATGCCGAGGTCGCGGCCGAGGTCCGGCAAGCGGTGGATTTCCAGCCGGGTCCTGTGGCCTTCATCCCGCTGCGGCGCCACAACCAAGTCATCGGGGTGGCGCAGGTGGTGCGCGCGCCCGGCCGCGAGCCCTTCGGCGAGAGTGACCTCGAGCTGCTTAACGCCCTATCGCAAGAGGCGGCGGTTGCGCTCGAAAACGTCGAGCTCTACGAGAAGCTGGAGGGCAAAGTCGAGCTGGCAAATCGCGAGCTGGTGCGCGCCTATTCGCAGCTCGCGCTGGAGAAGGATCGCGTCGAGGCGCTGCTCGAGAACATGACCGACGCGGTCATCATGACCGACACCGACTGCCGCGTGCGCTACGTCAACCCCGCCGCCGAGAGGATGTTTCGCGTCAGCGCCAAGGAGGTGGAAGGGGCGCCGGTAGCGCGCGATTTCGCCGCCGCGGGAGCGCTGCCAGCGATGATCGCCGAGGCATGCCGCCTGCCCGGCGAGCTGGTGAGCCGGCAGGTGGTGATCGAGGAGCCGAAGCGCATGGTGCTGAGCGCCAACTCCGCCGTCGTCGCCGACGATCAGGGCCAGGCGGTGGGCGTGGTCACGGTGCTGAGCGATGTCACGCTGCTGCAAGAGCTATCGGACATGAAGACCGAGTTCGTGTCGCTGGTGTCGCACGAGCTGCGCACGCCGCTGACCTCGATCCAGGGCTTCGCGCAGACGCTGCGCTACGATGTGGACGGCACCTTCGACGCCGATGCGCGCACCGAGTTCCTGGGCATCATCGAAACCGAGTGCCAGCGCCTGCTCAGCATGATCAACGAGCTGCTCGACGCGTCGCGCATCGAGGCCGGCCGCGCCCTGACCATGAACTGGGGGCAGGTCAGCATACCCGCCCTCCTCGAGCAACTGGTCAAGCTCCATGCCGCATCGGCCGAAGCGCACCGCTTCGCGATCGACCTGCCCCCGGATTTCCCCGTGATCGAGGCCGACCGCGACCGCATCGAGCAGGTGCTGACCAACATCATCTCCAACGCCATCAAGTACTCGCCCGAGGGCGGCGTGGTGCGCATCACCGGCCGCCGCGAGAACGAGCAGGTGCTGGTGTCGGTCGCGGACGAAGGCCTGGGCATGACCGAGGCCCAGGTCGGCCAGCTCTTCCAGCGCTATCAGCGCATCGAGAGCGACGCCTCCAAGCGCATCCGCGGCACCGGCCTCGGGCTCTACCTCACCAGGGGGCTGGTCGAGGCCCACGGCGGCCGCATCTGGGCCGCAAGCGATGGCCCGGGCAAGGGCTCCAAGTTCTCGTTTGTGCTTCCCATCAAGCGGGTAGAAGAAACCCCGGAGGCAGCCGGCGTCCCCGCGCGGGGAACCGATTGACGCTCGCGCACGCCTCAAACCGCTCAGCGGCGCATGGCGCCGCTCCGGAGCGCGGGCGGGCCGTGCACAGCGAGCGTCAAGTCCCGATGTTAGCTGCGAACCCGATATGCAAGCTTGAGTGACTTCATGTATCGCTCCGCCGTCATTCTGGTCGTCACCGTCGTGCTGGCGGTCTTGGTGTGGCTGGTTTTCGCCCAAGTCCTGACCGTGGTGGATCTGCTCGCGGTGGTTGACGAGCGCGTCGGGCCGGCGCAGGTGCTGCACGGCGAGACCGCCTCCGCGGCGCGCCTGGGCGCTCTCGTGCGTGCCGGCGATCGCATCCGCACCGGCGTCGGCGCCCACGTCGGCGTTCACTGGGCCGATGGCTCGCGCATCGAGGTCGGGCCGGAAAGCGAGCTCGTCATCCAGCGCTGCCGCCTCAACAAGCTGCGCAAGACCCGCAGCAGCCATTTCCGCCTCAACCTTGGCGAAATCTGGCTGCGCCTGCGCGGCACCCTCAATCGCGGCTCCAAGTTCGAGGTCGAGACCCCAACCATCGTCGCCGCCGTGCGCGGCACCATCTTCGGCGTCAAGGTGCTTCACGACGGCACCACCCAGCTCGAGGTTTACGAGGGGCAGGTCGATATCCTCGGCGATCACGCCAGCCAGGCCGTCGAAGCCGGCGCGGTGGGGCAGTGCGCCACCGTGGGCAAGGCAGGGTTTGTGACGCAGACCATGTCCGAATCCGAGACCGAGCGCTGGCGCGCCAAAGAGTATATCGTCGGCCCCCTCTTGGCGGTGGACGAGCCGGCCTGCGATTCCACCACCTCGGTTGCGCTGGTTCCCGTGTCCGGGCGCACCGAGCAGCTCGCCGCCGTCACCGTCAACGGCGAGCGCGTCTCCGTCAAGCGCAACCGCGAGACCTTTCGCACGCGCGCGCGCCTGACCCAAGGGCCCAACCTCATCACCGTGATGGCGACCTTCGGGCGCATGCGCACCACCGTGACCCGTCGCGTCACCTACGTCAACCCCACCCGCGTCATCGCCCTGACCTCCCGCCCGAGCCGCGATCCGCATGACGCTGCGGGCGTAGTGGACGTCGGGGCGGTGCTGCGCACCTCCAGTGGCGACCTGGCGCCCGATGGCACGCCGGTCGAGCTGCTGGCCGATCGCGGCACGATTCCGCGCTATCACCGGACGCTGCGCGGCGCGGTGTGGGCCAAGTGGCAGTCCGGCGGCGCCGCCCTGCCGGCGCGAATCACCGCCAGGTCCGGCGGCGCAACAGCGACGACCTTGATCGCGGATCGCCCCGCCCCGCCAGCCGCTGCCGCTGTCCCCGCCCGGCGACGGTAGCTCCGGCCGTCCGCAATGGCGGGTGGCCCCCGGAGGCGTCAATGGACCTTCTGCTCAACCAAGTGGGCTTCGATCTCGGCGCGCCCAAATTCATCCTCGCGCAGTCACGAGACGACTTGGGCGGCGAGCGCGGGCGCCTGCAACTGACCGACGCGTTTGGCATGGTGCGCTACGAAGCCGACCTCGACTATCTCGGCTACATGGAGCAGTGGGGCAGATGCTACTGGCGCGGCGACCTCTCGGGCTTCGATCGCGAAGGTGAGTACGAGCTGCGGGCGCGCGTGGGCGGGAGCGAGGCGCGCGTCGGGCCGATAATCATCGGCCGGCAGCGCGTGGCGCGCGCAACGCTGTCCGCGGCAGCCGGGTTCTTCTATTACCAGCGCTGCGGGGTCGAGGTGCCGGGCTGGCACGCGCCGTGTCACATGGACGACGCCCGCCTGCCCGACGGCTCGCACATCGACGCTGTCGGCGGCTGGCATGATGCGGGGGACTACAACAAGTATAACGGTTACACTCCGCTCTCGGTCTTCGCACTGGCGCGCGCGAGCCGCCACGAAGCGCTCAAACCGTGGGAGCCGCGTCCTCGCGGCGATTCAGGGGCAACTGGCGGCGAGGCCGGGATGGTCGCAATTGAGCCGCCGCCGCCTACCGACGAAGCCGCCTGGGGCGGCGCCTGGATGGCCAAGATGCAGGATGAGACGACCGGCCTGCTTCGCGGCGACGTCTTCTCCGGTTATGGCTGGTGGGGGCCTCCCGAACATGAGACCGATAACCGGCCCGGCAATGACGACGACCGCCCGGTGCGCGGCGAGCCATCCATAGATCACCAGGCGGGCACCGCCATGCTGGCGTTTGCGGCGTTGGCCGCGCTCCGCCCAGACGAGCCTTACTGGCTGCGGTGCGGGCAGCGCCTGGATGAGGCGATCGCCGGACAAGCGCTGTCGCCTATCCAGCAGGCCGCCGCGGCACTCGCTTATCTAAACTGGCCCCATACCTCGCCGGCGCGTCACGAGCAGGCGCGGCGCCTCGCCGCCGCGGTGCTCGAGCGCCAGCGCGTCGATGGCGGCTTCCACGATTCCCAGATCGTCGACCAGGGCTTCGTGCCCGCGGCGCTCGCCGAGTTCGCGCTGCATGACGGGGCCGATCCTTTGGCCCACGACATCGCCGCCGCGCTCACGCGTTACCTCGAATTCAGCCTCGCGCGCAGCCGCAACCCTTTCCGCCTCATGCAGTGGAGCGCGGCAAGCATGTTCTACCCTTACCCCGAGCCCAAGGCGTGGTACGTGGGACAGAACTCGATGTACCTGTCGCAGACATGGGCGCTGCTGCTGGCAGCGAAGGCGCTTGGCCGTTCCACCGATGCGCTGGTGCAAGCGAACGCGACGCGCGCGCGCGAGCTGGCGTGGGCGCACCTCGATTGGGTGCTGGGGTGCAACCCGTTCGGGATGTGCATGTTGGAGGGCGCCGGGCGGTTTAACCCGCCGCGTTACCACCATCGCTATGATTCCATCCCCGGCCGCGAGCGCGGCGCCGTGCCCGGTGCGATCTGCAACGGCATCGTCCGCGAAACCCCCGACCGCGACGCGCCCCGCTTCGACCTTGAGGGCAACGACTACCACTCCAACGAGCCCTGGCTGCCGCACAACGCCTACTTCCTGCTCGCAGCATCGGAGCTGTGAGAGACACGCTTTGCGCCAGCTCCTCACATGCGTCAACGCGCTCAAACCTGCGCCGCTCGGCAGGTTATGCGCCGCGTGCATTGAACTGTCCAGCCTGTGTTCCGACGCAGACCGCAAGCGGTCGCAGAACAGGGTCGGCCGGAAGCACACGCGCCCCGCCTCGTCATCGGCCTGGGCAATCCCGGCGGCGAATACCTGGCGACGCGCCATAACGTCGGCTTCGAGGTCGTGGATCTGCTGGCGGAGCGCGCCGGCGTCAAGCTGCGCCGCGGCAGGTTTCGCTGCCTGCAGGCCGAGGCGCGCATCGCCGGCGAGCGCGTCATCCTCATCCAGCCCCGCACCTACATGAACCGCAGCGGCGTGACTGTGCGCGGCGCCGTCAACCACTACAAGACGCCCTTGTCGCGGCTTCTCGTCGTCTGCGACGACGTGCACCTGCCGCCGGGCGGAATCCGCCTGAGACGCACCGGCAGCGCGGGCCGACATAACGGGCTGATCTCTATCATCCAGGCGCTTGGCAGCCAGGATTTCCCGCGCCTGCGCATTGGCGTCGGCGAGCCACCGCCTTATATGAACCAGGTGGATTATGTCCTGGGCCGTTTCGAGCCGCAGGAGCGCGAGGAGGTCGCGGCGGCGATTGCGCGCGCGGCGGAGGCGGTCGAGGTCTGGCTCGCCGAGGGCATCGAAGCGGCGATGAACCGCTTCAACTGAGGGGATTCATCCACAGATTTCACGAGCGGCCGAGCGAGAGACTGCGGAGGAATCATCCGCAGACCGCGCAGATTGCACAGATTGGACAGATTCTGAGAGGACCCGAAAGAGAAGAGCGCGGTTGAGAGCGTCGCCCGGGCATCGTGAATGCCGAGTCAGTCAATCTGCGTAATCTGTGAAATCTGCGGACGATTATCTGCAGATGATTCCCCCCGGTCACTGCTCGTCCCGCGCGCAGAGGCTGGCGAACTCGTGCACGTCCTTCGCCTTCGCCTCCGCCTCATCGTAGGTGATCACCCCGCCGCGCACCATGCCCGCCAGCGATTGGTCCAGCGTCATCATCCCCTGCTTCACGCCGGTCTGAATGACCGATGCGATCTGATGCGTCTTGCGCTCGCGGATCGAGCTGCGCACCGCGGGGATCGCGACCAGGGTCTCAAACGCCGCGATCCGCCCCCGCCCGTCGGCGCGCTTGACCAGGATCTGCGAGATGACCCCCAAGAGGTTGACCGAGAGCTGCATCCGAATCTGCTGCTGCTGGTGCGTGGGGAAGATGTCGATCGCCCGGTCCACCGTCTGCACCGCGTCGGTCGTGTGCAGGGTGCCCAGCACGAGGTGCCCGGTCTCCGAGGCGGTGATCGCCAGCTGCACCGTCTCCAGGTCGCGCATCTCGCCGATGAGGATGACGTCGGGGTCCTGCCGCAGCACGTATTTGAGCGCATTGGCGAATGACAGCGTGTCGGCGCCCAGCTCGCGCTGGTTGACGAGCGCCCGCTGATCCTCGTGCACGAACTCGATCGGATCCTCCACGGTGACGATATGGCACGGGTAGGTGGCGTTGACGTAATCGAGCATCGCCGCCTGGGTGGTTGACTTGCCGCAGCCCGCCGGCCCGGTGACCAGCACCAGCCCGCGCGGGCGATCCGCGAAGTACTTGCACACCGCCGGCAGCCCCAGCTCCTCCATGGTCGAGATGCGCAGCGGAATGGAGCGGAACACCGCGCCCACGCTACCGCGCTGGACGAAGGCGTTGACGCGAAAACGCCCCACCCCCTTCACGTCATAGCCCAGGTCCATCTCCCAGTCGCGCTCGAACAGCGCGATCTGCTCCTCGCTCATGACGCTGTAGATCAGCTCGCGCACCTCGGCCACCGTCAGCGGCGGCAGGTCCGTGCGGTAGAGGTCGCCCCAGATGCGCAGCAGCGGCGGGGTGTCGGCCTTGAGGTGCAGATCGGAGCCATCGCGGTTCACGCATTCGGTAAGGAGCTGGTCGATGTCGAGCGCCGCGGTTGTCATCGCTGATCTCGGTGCGGTCTAGCCCGGATTATGCATCTCGATCGTGACACGCTCACCCAACGGGTGATGTCACCCTGAACTGTGCGGCGCAGTGCGCCGCTCCGGAGCGCGGCCATGCCGCGCCGGCGAAGGGTCTTGGCGTGGTGTTTGCACGCTACCCCGCAAGATCCCTCGCTTGATGCGGCGCTGGGCGCGCGGTGCGCGCGCTCCGTAAGTGCGGCGCAGCCGCACTCAGGCGCCGCATTCCGCAGCTCGCGCAAGCGCGAGCCAGGCTCGGAATGACATTTTTCCTCGCCCTTACGCATAATCTGCGTCTAGACCGCGCCCGTTGCCGCCTCCGTGGTCACCCGGGCGCGCTGGCGGAACTCGGCCGGGTTCGATGACTTGGCCAGGGCGTCCTCGAAGGTGACCACCCCGGCGCGGTAGAACTCGAGCAGGTGGGCGTCGAGCGTCTGCATGCCGACGTCGTGGCCGGTCTGGATCATAGAGTAGATCTGGTGCGTCTTGCGCTCGCGGATGAGGTTGCGTATCGCCGGCGTGGCGAGCATGATCTCGAACGCCGCCACCCGCCCCGGGCGGTCCTGGCGATGCAGCAGCGTCTGCGAGACCACCGCCTGGATCACCACCGACAACTGCATGCGGATCTGCTCCTGGCGCGCCGGCTCGAAGACGTCCACGATGCGGTCCATGGTCTGCGCCGCGTCGGTCGTGTGCACGGTGGCGAAGACGAGGTGTCCGGTCTCGGCGGCGGTGATCGCCAACTGCATCGTCTCCAGGTCGCGCATCTCGCCCACCAGGATGACGTCCGGGTTCTGCCGCATCACGTGCCGCAGCGCGTCGGCGAAGGTGTGGGTATCGATCTCGACCTCGCGCTGGTTCACCGCCGCCAGCTTGTCGCCGTGCATGAACTCGATGGGATCCTCGATGGTCACGATGTGGACGTTGCGCCCCTCGTTGATGTGGTCGATAATCGCCGCCAGGGTCGTGGACTTGCCGCTGCCGGTGGGACCGGTCACCAGCACCAGGCCGCGCGGCAGCAGCGCGATGCGCTTGAGCACCGGCGGCAGCGCCAGTTCGTCTATGGTCTGGACGCGAATGGGGATGAGCCGAAACACCGCGCCCACGCAGCGGCGCTGGCTGAAGACGTTGACGCGGAACCGCGCCAGCCCGGGGATGGCGTAGGCCAGGTCGAGCTCGAGATTGCGCTCGAAGCGATGGCGCCGCTCGTCGGTCAGGATGTCGTAAACCAATTGCTTTGCGTCTTCCGCGCTCAGGCGCGGGTAGTCGGTGCGCGTCAGGTCGCCGAAGACGCGAATGATAGGCGGCTCGCCGGCGCGGAGGTGCAGGTCCGAGCCTTGCTTCTCTACCACCAGCTTCAGCAGTTCATCGATGTGCATGCCGCTGCGCTCCTCTCCCTTCCAGGGAGAGGCTGCGGTGAGGGTAGCCGTGAGCGATCGCCGACCCTCACCTTCGTCCTCTCCCTACCAGGGAGAGGAATTACCGAGGTTCGTGTATCAGGGCAATACGCTAATGGTCTTCGCTGCCCCGCGAACGAACCTCGTCCGGAGGAGTTTCATGTACCAGCAGTGTCCTGCGCTGATACACGAAACTCTATAGCCATCGTCACGCCGCCACCCCGCCCTACGCTCCCGCCGCCGCCTGGGCACCGCGCCGCAGCATCTGCTTCAGCTCGGTGCGGTTGCCGGCGTAAGCCTCGGCGTCTTCCTCGCTGATGATGCCGGCGCGATGGTATTTGAGCAGCGCCTGGTTCATGCTTTGCATGCCCCAGTAACCGCCCTCGTTGATGGCGGAGTAGATCTGCGACGTGCGCCCCTCTTCGATCAGCTTGGCGACCGTGGGCGTGTTGACCAGAATCTCGACCGCGGCGACGCGCGCCGTGCCGTCGGCGCGCGGCACCAGCTTCTGCGAGATTATACCCACCAGCGTCGTCGACAGGCGCAGGCAGATCTGGTTCTTCTCGTGCGGCGGGAAGATGTTGACGATGCGCTCGACCGTGTCGCCCGCGCTCGTGGTGTGCACGGTGGAGAAGACCAGGTGCCCGGTCTCGGCCGCGGTCAGCGCCACGCGCATCGTCTCCGCGTCGCGCATCTCGCCGATGAGGATGACGTCCGGGCTCTCGCGCACGACGTACTTCATCGCGTCGTAAAATGACTCGGTGTCGATGCCCACCTCGCGCTGGCTCACCACCGCGAGCCGGTCCTGATGCACGAACTCGATGGGGTCCTCAACCGTGATCATATTGCAGCGGCGGGTGCGGTTGATAACGTCGATCATCGCCGCCAGCGTCGTGGACTTGCCGCAGCCAGTGGGGCCGGTCACCAGGATGCACCCCTGGCGGTTCATCGCCATCTCGCTTACGATCTTGGGCATGCCCAGCTCTTCGAGCGTGTAGATCTCCAGCGGCACGATGCGCAGCACCAGCGCCATCGAGTTGCGCTGCTGGTAAACATTGCACCGGAACCGCGCCAGGTCGCCCAGCGTGAACGCCAGATCCAGTTCGTGGTACTCGCGGAAGCGCGACACCTGCTCCTCGCCCATTACCGAGTGCGCCATCCGCTCCGTATCCTGCGGCAGCAGCAGCGGCAGGTCGGTGGGCACGATGCGCCCATGCACCCGCAGCGCCGGCGGCGCCCCCGCCTTGATGAACAGGTCCGACGCCTTGCTCTCGACGGCGAATCGGCACAGCTCTTCAAGCTCTACGGCCACTTTCTTCTCCCCTTCCGAACCGGCTGCTCATCGCGCATCGCCGGCGCGCGGGCGCCTCATGCCGCAGCGCCGCTCCTCCGCTACTGCGACTTCTCCTGCGGCCTCGGGGTATGGCGCTTGCCGCTGCTGTTCTTCGCCGACCCAGGCCATAAGCCCTTCCACCACAGCGTCAGCGCCAGCCCCGCCGTCGCCGTCATCGCCAGCCCGCCGATAAGCAGTGTCAACGCCACCGACCGCCCCCGCGACATCGGGGCCCGGGCCTGCGCCCGGCTGGGCGTTGGGTGCGCCGGCACGCCCGTTGACGCGAGGTTGGGGTCCTTAACCGTGATGTCGTAGGCGGTCGTGTTCTGCTGCCGGTTATACTCTATTTGTACCTTGTTATCGGCATAATCTCCTGGGCCGTCGACCCTGGCCTCGCCCTCCACGGCCACCGCCAGCCGCAGCGGGCTATAGTCCTTCAACGCCACGATGAAAGGCTCCAGCGCAATCCAGCGCTCCCGCGGGTTGATGACTCCCGCCGCGCTGAAGTCAACGTACGTCTGCATCTGCCCCTGCGTGTTCCCCTTCATCTCGTCCATGACGGAGACGAATCGATCGTCCTTGATCTTGACGTCGGCGATCTGCCAGCCCCCGACCTCCGCCATGCGCTGCACGATCCGGGCAGCCTGGTCATGATCCACCGGTGACGGGAAGCAGATGCTGACGGTCTCCGGGCCGCCCGCCGAGGTGATAAGAGCGACCGCGCCGAATGGCTTGCGCTCGGGCGGCCACTGGGGCTTCTCCGTGGAGGACGTGGGTTTCGACGGCGCAGAGCGTTGCGCCGATGCAGCAGCGACGTGTCCTGGCGTTCCCCCGGGCGAGCTACCCGCGGGCGCGGGCGCCGCACAGGCGGCCGTGAAGGTAAGACCAAGGGCTATGGCGGCAGCGACCCACGGGCTGCACACGGCAGGGCGCCGTGCGGTGTCGCCTCGCATTCGCGTCTCGGTGCGCTGTCTCACAGGGGTACGCCCGTCGAGGGAGATGCAGCTTGAAGCTATCTGCCCCTGTGTTGATTATACCTGCGCCAATCGCGCCGGTCAATCGCGTCGCGTTCCCGCGCGTTCCCGCGGCCCGCCGTGGCTATCGCCTGATGTTATCCGCGCGGTTCTGCGCTAGCTCTCACACCTGCGGCCTGGCCACCGCCCGACACAGGCTCAGGAGGTAAACGGCGCTCGCGCCCGCCTGCCGCAGCACGCGCGCGCATTCAAGCAGGGTGGCGCCGGTCGTCCACACATCGTCGAACACCAGCACCGCCCTGTCGCTCACCGCGGCGGGATCCGTAACCGCGAATGCCCCGCGCACGTTCGCCCGCCGCTGGCTGGTCGGCACCGCCACCTGCGGCGGGTGCAGCCGCACGCGCTCCAGGCAGTGAATCGCTATCGGCGCCCCGGTGCGCTGCGACAGCCGCCCGCACAGCAGCTCCGCCTGGTTGAACCCGCGCTCCCGCGTCCGCACCGGATGCAGCGGCACCGGCACAATCAGCGACACCTTGGCGAACGGAATGCGCGGCGGCGCGGCGGCTTGTGATTGGTCGTCGATTCGGCCCGCCTCTGTCTCGCTCGTCGCGCCCGGCGCGCCGCCACCGCTCCCGTCGAGCATCACCTGCGCCAACATCTCGCCCAGCACGCTGCCGAGCACCCGCTTGCCGTCGTACTTCAGGCGATGCACCGCTTTCCGCAGCGGCCCTTCATATGCCGCCGCCGACCGCCCGAGGACAAATGGCAGGCGCGGCGCCTGGCGGCATGAAGAGCACAGCGGGCCGCCTCGCGCCCGGGGATCAAATGGAATGCCGCAGCGATGGCACAGCGGGGGGGTTATCGGCTCGACCGCGGCGGCGCATTGCGCGCACAGCGCCTCGCTGCCGAAGCGCCGGCACACCAGGCAGCGCGGCGGAAAGACCAGGTCCAGAAAGCCTCGCGTCAGCCAGTGCACGTTGCGCCAGGCCAGTCATGCGTTCATTAGCGGGAAGCCGAGACTGAATGCAACCTCAGTAGGCCTTGCTTCGATGCATCACGCGAAGCACCGTCACTTGGCCGCGCATCGTCAATATCATACAGGATGCGCCAAGATCCTCACACGCCAGACCCGCGTGCGTCTTCCTTGCAGCAGCCGGCAGTTCGGCGGTCGGGGATGTCGGGCAAGCTGGTCAATCGCGTGAGCTATCCCCTCGGCAACCTCTTGGTCAAGTCTGTGGATGTCACGCCTGGCAGCAGCCAGGACGGAAATATGCAACACGCGCGCCGCACCGTTCACGCGTCGCGCGGGTGCCGCTTGCCGTCGCATCAGCGCAGCTTTCCCTGTGCGCGCAGTTCCGCTTTGACTTGTTCCCAGCTTACCCGCTCGCCGCTTTCTTCGCGTGCAGCTTCGGCCGCGCGAAGATCCTCAAGCCCCTCCAGCGCCTCGACGAGAGCCTCATAGTCCTTGAGCGTCAACAGCACAGCCACACGCCGGCCGCGCTCATCCACCACAAACCGCTTGGCGTTTCGTGCTGAGCGCGACGTCCGGCTTGCGCGCGGTCTTCGCTCGGGGAACGTTGGTCTTGGCTCTCGTGCTCGTAGCACCGCCATTCTAGCCCAGCCCGTGGGATGCGTCAAGAACTCAACGCGGCAGGATTGGGCGCTCGCGCAGGGAACCATACCCACGTGCACCTCGCATCCAATCATTGGCGGTTGACGACAGTGGCTATCATCGCCGCAGTAACGCTTCCCATGGCTCTTGGGGGTACTCTTCCCGCCGCACGCGCCGCGGCCGCTCCGAACCGCTCCGAGGTTCCTATGCACGCCACCCCCAATCCATCGGCCAACCCATCGCCCCCATTCTCCATCTGGATCACCCATTCACTCGATACCGTGTTCAGGGACACGCCGCCGCCCGCCAAGCCGGCCCTCTCCATTGAGCTGCTTGCCGCCGGCGGCGAGTACGAAGCAGCGCAGGTCATCATCGCGCCCGGGCCGCAAGCGGCGCCCGACGCGGACGCCGTCACCGCCTCCGCATCATCGCTTGCCGGGCCGCAGGGCCGCATCCCCGCGTCGAACGTACAATGCCGTTTCGTGGGCTATCAATGGGTCGAGGAGAACTCCAAGGCCGCGCCGCCCGAGGAGGTCACGCGCAAGGCGCCCGCCTGGTTCCCCGATCCGCTGCTTGAGGAGCGCTCGGTGCCATTGAAGCGCGGCGAAAACCAGCCGCTGCTGGTGACGGTGTGCGTTCCGCGCGACGCCGCGCCGGGGGTCTATCGCGGCCGAGTGGCCCTGGCTTCGTCGGGCGCGCGCATCGAGGTGCCGCTGACCGTGGAGGTCCTGCCGTTCACCCTGCCGCAGCGGCCCTCGCTCTACGTCACCAACTGGTTCAGCCACGGCGCCATCGCCAACCATTACAAAGTCCCGCTATACGGCGAGGAGTTCTGGCGCCTGCTCGAAGCGTTCGCGCGCGATATGGCCGCGTACCGCCAGAACGTGGTCATGGTGCCGCCCGACCTGGTGGACGTTTACATCGAGGCTGACGGCAGCCTGACCTTCGATTTTCCTCGCTTCGACCGCTGGGTGAGCATATTCGAGACAGCCAGCTGCGCCGCCCGGATCGAGATCATGCACCTGGGTGGGCGCACCACCAACGAGTGGGAATGCCCGACCTTCATCATCGGCAAACGCGCGGCGCTCGTGCGCGCCACCGGCGAGCGGCGCGACATCGAGATCGAGCAGTTCCTGCCGGGGCTGGTCAAACACCTGTGCGACAAGGGCTGGCTCGAAAAGACCATGCTCCACGTCGCCGACGAACCGATCCCGGTCAATGTCGAATCGTGGAAGCAAGCATCGCGGCGCGTGCACGCGGCGGCGCCCGAGTTGCGCCGCACTGATGCCATTCATGTCCCCGGTCTTCCCGGCGACCTGGAAATCTGGGTGCCGCAGCTCAACTTCTTCGACGAGTACTACGATTCGCTGCGCCAGGCGCAGCAGCGCGGCCAATGCGAGCTGTGGTTCTACACCGCGTGGGTGCCGCAGGGGAAGTACCCGAATCGGCTGATGGATTTCCCCTTGATTAAGCCGCGCCTGCTGCACTGGGTCAATTTCCTCTATGGCGCCACCGGCTACCTCCACTGGGGCTTGAACTGGTGGGACTTGAAGCAGGGCACATTCTCTCCCGGCGACGAATGGATCGTCTACCCGGGCAAGGATGGCCCGCGCGCGAGCCTGCGCTGGGAGGCGATGCGCGACGGCCTGGAGGACTATGAGTACTTCAAGCTGCTGGCAGCCAAGCGGGGGCCGGCGCGCGCGACCGAGTTGGGGCGGCAGTTGATGCGCAGCATTACCGACTATGACCGCGACCCCAATAAGCTGCTCGCCATCCGCCGCGAGATGGCACGGGAGATCTCGGCCGCAGGCTAAGCGCAGTGCTGCTCGGTTAGCGCGCCGCCATGTCATTCCGAGGCGAAGCCGAGGAATCCCCTACCGGGGTTGCACAGAGGGGGACACTGCCCTGGCCGGGCTAGCGTACGCGCCGGCGGCGTGCGGCGCAGCCACAAAAAGTGCGGGCGGCGAGAGGAGGCGCCTCGCCGCCCTGTCTGTCCGACCTGTTTGCTCGATGGATGAAGGCGACCGACCTTCTGTTGTCTCGCGGCCAATATAGTAAAGCCATGACTGAGATTTGTAAATGCGAACGCGCAACATTGGTGTTTGCTGGCGCGACAAATAGGCCGCACCAAGTTACGGTTTGTGCGGTCGGGCTGACAAGGCGGCAAATGGGTCGCCTCGGCGGTTGCTCTGGATTCCCAGCCCGGGATGAAGCCGATGCCATCGACTGGTTCAGCGATAACCGCCTGAAACGGCGCGGCGGCCAGTAGGCGGCACAATTGGCGCCAGTCCTTCTGGCTGCCAATCGCACGGGCCGGATGACGGCTGACCGTCGACAGGACGCGCCCGCATCGCGTACAATCTTGTGAGCGGAGTCACGGCGCTTTCAGTAACGCTAGCCCGGGGCTGGACTCTACAGCGGGGGCTCGCATGAAGACGACACGCTACTTTGACGAACAGGTACTGCGCAAACGCCCCTACCTTCAACGCGAGTGGTGCGCTCGCATCGTCGCTCGTCCCTTGAAGCGCGAGGAGCAGCCAGACGGTCGCATTCGCTTCTGGGGCGCGGTGCCAGAGCTCGGGGGCGCGTGCTGCGCGTAGTGACCTTGGGGGACGGTGAGACTCTACACAATGCGTTCCCCGACCGCGAGTTCGAAATGCCTGCCGAAGGGCGAGAGGAGCCAGCGTGAAACTCCACTACTACCCGGAAACCGATTCGCTCTACATCGACCTTAAGGCCAAGCCCAGCGTCGACTCACGCGAGATCGCTGAAGGCTTGGTCGTGGATTTCGACGAGGAAGGTCACGTCGTCGGCATTGACATCGAGCACGCCTCGGAAAAGCTCGATCTCAAGAGCCTCGAAACCGAGGCGCTGCCGGCGGTGACGGTCAAAATGACATGAGTCGCTTGCGCCCAATGGTCGGCGACAACGTAGTGCGTCAGCCTCGAGACTTCAGCATGGACCTCTGTCGCACTGGCTCCGTGTCTCCATGACCAGCCAACAGGCCCTGTCGATCCTCCTATCAGCGGCCTTTGCCGCAAGCTGCTCCTTCGCTCGGTCCGCCGCATCGGCCGGCCCAGGGATGCTGTGCCCAACCGAGGTAATCTTGATGGCCCAACAGCCGACGTCCGCCGAATCGGAGAAGCCGAAGCAACCCCCGCAGTGGCTCTTTGGCCGCGAGGGGCTGCCGCCGAGCCCGGGCGTCACCTTCGGCCCCCCACCCGCGCATCCGCCCATCACCACCCGCCAGGGGTGGTTCAAGGACCTCAAGTTCGGCCTGTTCATCCATTGGGGCCTCGATTCGGTGCTCGCCAATCACCCCGGCATGACCGCCGAGGCTTCCCGCGACATCAACTGGGACGCCTCATCCCTTGGCCCCGAGCTGACGAAGCTCGGCGGAGCATTCGACGCCAAAGCCTGGGTGGACCTCGCCGAGCGCTCCGGCCAGCGCTACATCGCTTTCACCACCAAGCATCACATCGGCTTCGCCAATTTCGCGACTCGTCTTAGTGACTATAACTCTGCCAAGATGGGACCCAAGCGCGATTTTGTGCGCCTGCTCGCCGACGAGTGCCATCGCCGCGGCATGCCGTTCGTTGCCTACCTGTCGCTGCCCGATCTCAAGCACCCTGACTGTCGCCCGCTGGACAAGCCGGCATGGGACCGCTATCTGAAGTTCCTCCTGGGCCAGATCGAGGAGCTAGCGACCAACTATGGCCCCATCGCCGCATTCTGGCTCGACCCCGGCCCGTGGAATGGGCCGAGCTATCATTATCCGGTTGCCGAGATTCAGGCGGAAGTCCACCGCCGCTGGCCGGGCACGCTGTGCTTCGATTGGGACGAGTCCGAGCAGAGCTATGCCAGCCGCGCCTATCTTGGCCCCGAAGGCATGGTCATGGGCTGTGACATCTATCCGCCCGACAGGGGCCCGCAGCCCGATGCCTGGCCTTTCGAGGTCTGCGATACGCTCAACAACAACTGGTTCTATGCTCCCGACGATCGCAACTACAAGGATCCGCCGACGCTGATTCGACGCCTGGTAGAGATCGTCGGCCGCGGCGGCAACTACCTGCTCAACATGGGGCCGCTGCCCTCGGGCGCGATCAACCCCGAGGACGCCCGCCGCCTGGAGGCGATGGGGGAGTGGCTGCGGCGAAATGGCGATGCGATCTATGACACGCGTCCGCTGGGCGTGCCGCCGCAGCCCTGGGGTTGGCCGGTGATCAAGGACGATCGCATCTACCTGCACATCCTCAACTGGCCGGGCGAGCGGCTGACCGTTGCTGGCGTCGGGCGCTCGGTCACCGCAGCGCGATGGCTCGGCGGCGCGCCGCTGCAATTCGAGGTCGCAGCCGAAACCGTAACCCTGCACCTGCCCGCGACCGCGCCCGATGCGGTGGACTCGATCGCCGTCCTGGAGCTAGTCAAGGCCCAAGCCGCAACCGCGCCCGCCGCGCAGTCATCCTCTCCGCTGCTCACTAACGTGCCCGGCCTGGTCAAGACCGGGGCAATCTGCGCCGACGTCTGCGAGAGCACGCCCATCGTGTGGAACGGCCGCCTGCTGCTGCTCCTCAGCTTCCGCCCGGTGGAGGCGAGCAACCCGCAACAGCACTACCTGCGACTGCGCGATGCCGCCGACAATCGGGTCATCTCGACCTTCGCCCATGGCTATTCGCTGGCGTCGGCGTTTATGTGGGAGGGGGTGCTGCATGTCTATGCCGCCCGATTGGAGAACGGCGGCTGGCACGATGTGACCGAGTTCCGAACCCGCGACCTGGCGCATTGGTCCAAGCCGTGCGTGGTGATCGAGGAGAACCGCGATGAGCAGTTGTTCAACCAATCGGTGTGCCGCGCGGGCGACCGTTTCGTCATGGCCTACGAGAGCAACGATCCGCGCTGGCCCGCGTTCACCATCAAGTTCGCGGAGTCGCCGGATCTTGTGAACTGGCGCCCGCTTCCCGATCGCATCTTTGGCCAGGATCGCTACACCGCGTGCCCGTGGCTGACCTATCTCGACGGTTACTTCTACATGCTCTATCTTGAGCACAAGACCCCCCGGTGGTGGTTCGAGACCTACCTGACGCGGTCGAAAGATCTCGTGAGCTGGCAGCCCAGTCCGCTCAATCCCATCCTCGCGCCGTCGCCCGGCGAGGACTGCAACACCTCCGACCCGGATGTTACCGAGTTTAACGGCAAGGTGCTGCTCTACTACTCGTACGGCGATCAGCGCACGTGGTCGAAGCTGACACGCGCCGAGTTCTCCGGCACCCTGCGCGACTTATTCGCGACCTGCTATTCCGGAGAGAGGAGATAAGTGTTGACCGAGGATGCCATTGACGTGGAGATTCTCACCGATTGCCGCCCGACCAACATACGCCTCCACGAGAAGGGCCAGGCGCCATATTATGCGGGTGTGGTCTTGTGCATCGAGCGCGGGTCCGGCTTCATCTTGAGTAGCGAGATCGTAGCGCCCGGCGAGGACGATCGGGCGATTGTCGAAGCCGGGCGAAACGCGCTTCAAGCCGTGCGCGATCAGGTCCCGGCGGCGCACGTCACATTCGCCGTGCGCCAGGAGTGCGCTGGCGCCGCGCTGACTGCGGCGTTCGGCGACGAGGTAACCATCGCCACCACGTGTGACTTCGGTCCGTGGGACGATGCCTACGTTTCCTTCGACGAGCGCATGGGAAGCGGCGCCGGCATCATCCCACACCTGTGGCGCGGCGACATCACCGAGCCCGAGGTCGCGCGCTTCCACGAGGCCGCGGCGAGGTTCTACCGGGCGCGGCCCTGGCGTCTCTTGAGCGATCTCGACCCGATCGAGTTGCCCGATCCGGCCGCGCGCGACGGCAAGCGCATGGTCGTCATCGTCATGGGCAGTGCGGGCATTGCGCGCGGCATCGCCATCCTTCGCTCCATGAAAGGCTACCAGGCCCTGATGGCGCAACGGCGGCCGCCATCCATGACCTACGTGAGTTTCGAACGCCTGGTGAAGGTCCCGCACACCCTCGTTGCCGAAGCTGAGGAGCATGGTTGGACCGTCGTCAACAAGTCCGCGTTCCCCTTGGTCACGACCACCGCCGGCGGAAGACTGTCCGATTCCGATGGCCATGACCTCCGCCGCGCCACCGCCGCGCTGGAGGCCGTAGTTGGCGCCACCGAGTTCCAGCGCATCAAGTCGGAGAGAAACTGATGCGTCGCGTCGTTACGCACTGCGTCGTCATAAGCGCCGCGTTTCTGGCTTTCATTTTGGCGGCGTCTCGCTCATCCGCCGACGGAGGAACCCCACCGGTGAAAACCCACGGCGTTTTCTGCACCGCATCCATGCTGGATAAAGCCCGCGCCAATGCCGCTCGCTTCCCCTGGGCCGCCGACGTCCAAAAGCAGATCGTCGCCAACGCCGCGCCGTGGATGAACCTCTCCGACGAAGAGCTCTGGAACCTCATGTTCGGCCCCACCATCACCCGCTCGTGGATGGTGTGGTCCAACGGCTATTGCCCGGCGTGCAAGCACGGCGTGCCCATGTACACCTGGGAGATGGACGCGCTCGGCCGCCCGTGGAAGGTGCGCTGCCCGCACTGTAAGGAGCTCTTCCCCAAGAACGATTTCCACGAGTTCCACCTCTCGGGCCTCGACGAGCAGGACGTGTTCGACCCCAAGCGCGCCGACCGCTCGCTGCTCTTCAACACCGAGCATCCCGATCCTAAAGACCCGCTGCACATGTTCGGCGTTGACGACGGCGAGGGCTACGTCGAGGGCGCCAACCGCTGGCGCTTCATCGGCGCCTACCTCATCTACGGCCAGTGGAAGCAGGCCATCGTCGGCGGCATCCACGACCTCGCCGCCGCATATGTCGTCACGCGCGACCCGGCCTATGCTCACAAAGCCGGCGTGCTCCTCGACCGCGTCGCCGATCTCTATCCCACCTTCGACTTCGGCAAGCAGGGCACGGTCTACGAGGTGCCCGCTGCCAGGGGCTACGTCTCGACTTGGCATGACGCCTGCGTCGAAACGCGCGACCTGGTTCTCTCCTATGACCAGGTCTTCGAGGCGCTGAGGAACGACGCCGAGCTGGTAGCATTCCTCTCGCGCCAGGCGCAGCGCTACCACCTCGACAGTACCAAGGCGTCGTTCGCCGACATTCAGCGCAACATCGAGGATCACATCCTGCGCGATGCCATCGCCAACCGCCCCAAGCTCGAGTCCAACTACCCGCAGACCGACATCACCATCGCCATGATCGAGACCGTGCTCGGCTGGCCCGCCAACCGCGAGCAGGTCTATGCCAAGCTCGACGCCATCCTCGACAAGGCGACGGCGGTTGATGGCGTCACGGGCGAGAAAGGCCTGGCGGGCTATGCCGCCTACGCCGTCTCCGGTACCGCGCTGCTGCTCGAGCAATACGCGCGGATGGATCCCGACTTCCTGCGGCGGATGTCTGCCCGCCATCCACGCCTGCACGACACGTTTCGCTTCCACATTGATACCTGGTGCATGGAGAAGTATTATCCCTCCTGCGGCGACTCCGGCGCCTTCGCCCACCCAACCACGAGTTACGCCGGTGTCTCCTTCTCCAAGAGCCCCGGCCTGACGCCCTCGATGTTCACCTTCATGTGGCGGCTCTATCAGCTTACCGGCGATGTCGCCTTCGTGCAGGTGCCGTTCAAGGCGAACGGCGGCGCGAGCGATGGCCTGCCCTACGATCTATTCGCCGATGACCCCGCGGCGCTTCAGAAACAGGTGCAGGAAATCATTGCCCGCGCGGGGCCGGCGTTGAAGCTGCGCAGCGTCAACAAGCAGGAATGGCATCTGGCCATCCTGCGCTCCGGCCGCAGCGCCGATGAGCGCGCGCTGTGGCTGGATTATGATTCCGGCGGCGCGCACAGTCACGCCGATGGCATGAACCTGGGCCTGTTCGCCAAGGGCCTCGACCTGCTGCCAGACTTCGGCTACCCGCCGGTCAACTATGGCGGCTGGGGCGCGCCCCGCGCGGTATGGTACACTCGCAGCGCCGCGCACAACACCGTCGTCGTGGACGGCGAGAATACGCGCTCCGCCGCCGGCAAGACCACCCTCTGGGCCGACGGCAAGCTCTTCCGCGCTATCCGCGCCTCTTGCCCCGAGTTGATCGAGGGCAAGCAATACGAGCGCACCGCCGTGGTGGTTGACATCTCGCCCCGCGATTTCTACGTCGTGGACATCTTCCGCGTCATCGGCGGAACCGATCACGCCAGGTTCACCTACAGCCACTTCGGGCAGATTGCCGCGCGTGGCCTGTCGCTGAAGCCGGCGGCCGACTATCGCCACGACACGCAGACCCGCAGCTTCGCCGCCGACCCGGCCCCTGCACCCGGGTGGAGCGTTGACTGGAAGATCGAGGATCGCCGCCATCTGCTGCCCGCCGGCGCCGACATGCATCTGCGCTTGACCGACCTCACCACCGGCGCCCAGGCGTGGACCGGCGAGGCCTGGGTCGCGGGTGCCGGCTACGATTCGAATGAGGATACCTATGTGCCGCTGGTGATGGCACGCCGCCAATCGCAGCAAGCGCCGCTCGCCTCGACCTTCGTTTCGGTCCTCGAGCCTTACGAGAAGACGTCGAACGTGGCCGCCATCCGACGCCTGCCGCTGCAAACGCCGCAGGGACTCGCCTTCCCCGATCCGAACGTGGCGCTCGAAGTAGCCCTCGCGGATGGGCGGCGCGACCTGCTCGTCTTGGCTGACGCGGAGAATCCGCTTGGCTTGACGCCATCCCGGGCAGCGCATAACATCCTGGAGCAGAAGGACTGGGGGCTGCGGCTCGATGGCGAGGCCGCCTGGGTGCGTCGCGGCCCGTCCGGCGCGGTGGAGCAAGTCGCGATCTGCAAAGGCACGTCGCTCACCATCGGCGACGTGACGATCACGCTGACCGCCGAGACCGATTACGTGGAGCTGGCTTTTCGTAACGCCCGCGCTGCCGTCGTCGCCGGCAGCCCCGATCTCGTCGCCGACATCGTCGTCAAGGGCCGCAGCATCTGGCGGCGGTGAAAGACCGCGGCTAAGGGCCTATCCGATGAATCGGGCAACTGTCATTCCGAGCGAAGCGAGGAATCCGCCTTCGCGGGCGACGAAGTTCCGCTTCGGCGGACGAAGGCGTCCCCTATCGGGGTTGGACGAGCGATAGGGGATTCCTCGGTCGCGCTGCTCCCTCGGAATGACATCCGTCGGCGGTTGATTCTGGAACAGGCACTGAGACGCCCGCGCGGGGTAGGGCACGGCGGCTAGCCCCGTCGGCCGCCGTGGCGGCAGGCCGGGCCTGCCTAGCCACATGCCGTGTCCTCACGCTGGCTATTCGGAGCGAGCAAGGATCTCTGCATGACCGTTCGCGAAAGCTTCTTGCGCTGCATGAGATTCCAGCCGGTGGACCGCGTGCCCAATCTCGAGCTCGGCTACTGGGGGCAGACCGTCGAGCGCTGGCTCGCCGAAGGCATGCCGCCCGACGAAGCCAACCGCGGCGGGTTCCATGGCCACCAGTTCTTCGGCATTGACGATCGGCCGCACCTGCCCGTCCACCTCGGCCCGCTGCCCCCGCTCGGCGGCGAGGTGATCGAGGACACCGAGCGCTACTGCATCGCCCGCGACGAAGATGGCGCCCTGCGTAAGGCGCTCAAGGAAGGCACCGTCCGCGGCACCCGCCCCTCGATGGATCAGTTCATCTCCTTCGCCGTCAGCGGCCGCGATGATTTCGAGCGGCTGAAGCAGCACTTCGACCCCCACAGCCCAGGCCGTTACCCGCGCGATTTCGCTGACGTCGTCGCCAGGTTACAGCGGCGCGACACGCCCCTGTGCGTCGTGCCCAACGGCGCCTTTGGCCTCTATAGCCATCTGCGCCGCTACTGGGGCACCGAGGCGTTATCCTACGCGTGGTACGATCAACCGGCGCTCCTGCACGACATGCTCGACTTCTTCACCGACTTCTGCATCGAGACCCTGCGCTCGGGCGTCGAGGCCATCCGCTGCGACTACTTCAACTTCTTCGAGGACTTCGCGTTCAAGAACGGCCCGCTCATCTCGCCCCGCATCCTGCGCGAGTTCCTGGTGCCGCGCTACCGTCGCATCATCGACTTCATCCGCAGTTACGGCATCGACGTCATCTGGTTCGACAGCGATGGCAATTTCGAGGTCCTCATCTCCACGCTGATCGAGATCGGCGTCACCTGCATCTGGCCGCTCGAGGTCGCCGCCGGCAATGACCCGCGCGAGGTCCGCCGTCGCTTCGGGCGCAGCCTCGCGCTCAGCGGCGGCATAGATAAGCGCGCGCTGGCCCGCGACCGCGCCGCGATACGCGCCGAGCTGGAGGCGAAGATCCCGCCGCTGCTCGACGACGGCGGATACATCCCGACCCTGGATCACGCCGTGCCGCCTGACATCTCCTATGACAATTGGCGCTATTACCTGGAGCTCAAAGCGCAGATGCTGGGGAAGTAGCGCCGGCCCGGGCGAGCGCCCGTTCGCATCGCGGCGCGCCTGGTGGATTATGCCGCGAAGGGGAGAACGATGTCGGCTCCATTCACCGCCGAACCCCACTTCAGGTCTTCCGAGACCGTCAGCGATCTCATCCTCGGCCTCGCCGACGGCCTGACGGTGCCGTTTGCGCTCGCGGCGGGGCTCTCTGGCGCCTCGACCTCGACCCACATCGTCATCATCGCCGGCGTCTCGGAGATCGCCGCGGGCGCGATCTCGATGGGCCTGGGCGGCTATCTATCGGCGCGCAACGACGTCGAGCACTACGATGCCGAGCGCCAGCGGGAGATTCGCGAGACCATGGAAAAACCCGAGGCCGAGGAGCAGGAGGTGGATCGGATCCTGCAATCCTTTGGCCTCGATGAGGAGTCCAGTCGCACCGTCGTCGGCCGTCTGCGCCAGACGCGCGATGCGTGGGTTGATTTCATGATGCGCTTCGAGCTGGGGCTCGAACGGCCCAATCCCCGGCGCGCTCCGATCGGCGCCGCCACCATCGCCGCCGGCTACGTTGTTGGGGGCTTCATTCCGCTTGCGCCGTACTTTGCGGTTTCGCCGGTGGAGCGCGCGGTGCTCTATTCGGTGGCCGTCACCGCCGCCGCACTGGCGCTCTTTGGCTACGGCCGGGCGCGAGTCATCGGCGCGCCGCGGCTGCGCAGCACGCTGCAAACCATCCTCTTAGGCGGCCTGGCGGCCGCCGCCGCCTTCGCCATCGCGCGCTATATCGCCTAGCCCGGCATAGCCGGAACCAAGGATCATTCCTCAAAAGCGGCTCGGAACTGATGAGAAACCACAAAGGCACTAAAGGGTATGACCTTTCTTAGTGGGGAGGGTTAGATGACGCACTGGAATGTGGCCCAGCCGCCCTCGGCTGGGAGTGGGCGCAGCATGCTGCGCCCCTACAAGTCTGCCGGCGATCCCCACTTTCCGAGGTCATACCCGCACTAATATTACTCCGTTACTTGGCGTCGGTGGCACGTTGGCTGAACCCCTCTCCCTCTCGCAGGGAGAGGCGGGGTGAGGGTGGACGCCCAAGGAATGCACCCTCACCTTTGTCCTCTCCCTACAAGG
>Ga0315280_10002036_pt1 | contig 33472 bp, 26 predicted proteins | sample YL17G06_40_MG_FD_203697 | JGI IMG/M metagenome (GOLD analysis project Ga0315280, IMG submission 203697) | Sediment microbial communities from Yellowstone Lake, YNP, Wyoming, USA - YL17G06_40 | ecosystem: Environmental > Aquatic > Freshwater > Lake > Sediment | place: USA: Wyoming | collected...
GCCCCGCTGATTCTTTCTGCACCGGCACCGGCCACCTGGCCGCCTCCGCGGCTGCCGGCGTCCCCGGCGCAACGCCGATCTCCTCGTCTGTCAGGTAGCAGGCGGGGTCAGGAGCCAGGAAATCGCCGAAGTAGCGCTCGGCCCGCACCCGCAGGTTGCCGTTGCAGACGTCCAGCCATTTGCAGACCCGGCAGCGCCCCTTGAGATGGGGCTTGCGGTCCTTCAGCACCCCCATGACCGGATCGCTGGTGTCGCTCCAGATTTCGCCGAACGGGCGCCGGCGAATGTCCCCCAGGAAGTGGTGCCAGGAGAACTGGTCGGCGTGCAGGTGCCCCAGCGGATCGACGCTGGCGACGGCGATCCCCGACTGGTTCCCGCCATTCCAGCGCAGCATCTGATAGACTTCCTCCGCCCGCCCGGGTTGCTCTTTCTGCACCCGCATGTAGAGGTAAGCGTTATCGGCGTGGTTGTCCACGGTGAGGATGTCCTTCTCGATGCCCCGCGCGTGCAGGTCCTGCGAGCGCTGGAAGATGTAGTCCACCACCGCCCGCGTCTGGCGGGGCTCCAGGTCGAGGCGGCGCATCTTGTCCCCGCGCCCGGCGTAGGCCAGGTGATAGACGCAGAGGCGGGGGATCTTCTCCTCCTCCGCCAGGTCGAATATGGCTGGCAGCTCATCGACGTTCATTGCGTGGACGGTGAAGCGCAGGCCGACGGGGATGCCAGCATCCCGGCAGCAGCGGATGCCCTGCAGCGCCTCCTCGAAGGCCCCCTTCTTGCCTCGGATCTTGTCGTGCACTCTCCCCACGCCGTCCAGGCTGACCCCCACGTAGGAGAAGCCTGCCTCCCTGATCCGCCTTGACACCTCGGGGGTGATGAGCGTGCCGTTGGTGGAAAGAACGCAGCGAATGCCCTTGCTCGCGGCGTAGGCCGCCAGGTCGAACAGGTCCTCCCGCAGGAGGGGCTCGCCGCCCGAGAAGAGGAGGACGGGCACCCCGAAGCCGGCCAGGTCGTCGATCAGGCGCTTGCCCTCGGCCGTGGTCAGCTCCCCCGGTTGGGGCTTGTCCGTGGCGTCGGCGTAGCAGTGGGCACAGTAGAGGTTGCAGCGGCGGGTCAGGTTCCAGACCACGATGGGTTTCTTGTCTAGCGAGTAGTGGAGCAAGTGAGATGGCACCTCGGAGGTGAGGCGGCCGTATCGCAGGGAGTCGCCGGGGGTGACCGTGCCGTTCAGCAGTCGGGAGACACTGAGCATCAACAGTTCTCCTTCAGGCGGGCCGCTTGTGGCAGAGGCGGCGGCTCGTAGACGCAGAAGGGCTCCTCGCTCAGATAGTTGCCGGTCATGCCGTACGCTCTCGCCCGACAGCCGCCGCAGATGCGCTTGAACTCGCAGCGACCGCACTTACCCTGGAGAAGCTCGGGGAGTCGCAAGGCGCTGAAGATCTTCGACCCGTCCCAGATCTCCCGGAGGGGCTGCTCCCGCACGCTCCCCGCTGGCAGCGGCAGGTAGCCGCAGGGGAAGACCTCGCCTTTGTGGGAAACGAAGCAGACGCCGGTCCCGGCCAGGCATCCCTTGGTCATGGCATGAAGGCCGCCGGAGGCGGCCGCTCCCACGACTCGCTGACGTTTCTGGCTAGGCAGTGCCTGCCGCTTCTCCGCCGCCATCCGCTGGCGGACGATGCGGAAGTAGTGGGGGGCGCAGGTGGCCTTCAGCTCCAGCAGTCCTTCCTGATCCCGATCGTAGAGCCAGTTGAGCACCTCCTCGTACTGGCGGGGGGAGATCATCTGCTCGTCGGCGATCTCCACGCCGCAGCCCACAGGCACCAGGAGGAAGATGTGAAGGGCATCGGCCCCCAGGGCGCGGGCCAGGCTCAGGATCTGGGGCAGCTCATCGATGTTGTGGCGGGCAACGGTGGTATTGATCTGCACGCTCATCCTCCGTGCCCGTAGGTGATCGATTCCCTTGAGGGCCTGAGCAAAGGAGCCTGGGAGAGCACGGAAGAGGTCGTGCGTCTCTGCCGTGGCCCCATCCAGGCTGACCGCAACCCGCCGAATGCCTGCATCCGCGATGCGTTGCGCCATGTGCTTATCGATGAGGGTGCCGTTGGTCGCCAGGGCCACGCGCAGGCCCTTGGCCACGGCGTGCTCGGCGATCTCGAAGATATCGGGCCGGATAAGGGGCTCGCCGCCGGATAGGATGAGGATAGGACTGCAGAAGGCCACAATCTGGTCGATGAGCTGCTTCGATTCGGCGGTGCTCAGGTCCTCCGGCACGGGCCGGTCGGCCACGTCGATGCGGCGGCAGTGGATGCAGTGCAGGTTGCACCCTGCCGTTGTCTCCCAGAAGATGAGACGGGGCAGGAATTCCAGCGTCATCTTCTCTCTACTCACGCAGCCAGCGGGCGACATCCTTGGCGAAGTAGGTCAGGATGACATCGGCCCCCGCCCGTTTGATGGCGGTGAGAAGCTCGAGGGTCACCCGCCTCTCGTCGATCCAACCCCGCTGGGCTGCCGCCTTGACCATGGCGTATTCGCCGCTGACGCTGAAGGCGGCCAGGGGGTAATCGAAGGCCTCGCGCACCTGGCGGATGATGTCCAGGTAGGCCAGGGCGGGCTTGACCATCACGATGTCTGCCCCTTCCTCGATGTCCAGGGCCACCTCTCGCAGGGCCTCGCGGGCGTTGGCCGGGTCCATCTGATAGCCCTGACGGTCGCCGAACTGGGGGGTGGACGCAGCCGCCTCGCGGAAGGGGCCGTAGAAGGCGGAGGCGTACTTGGCAGAGTAGGAGAGGATGGCCACCTGGGTGAAGCCCGCCCCATCCAGCGCCGAGCGGATGGCGGCCACCTGGCCGTCCATCATCGCGCTGGGGGCCACCACGTCGGCGCCGGCGGCGGCGTGGGACACCGCCACCCGCGCCAGGATCTCCAGCGTCTCGTCGTTGAGCACTTGGCCGTCCTCCACGATGCCGCAGTGGCCGTGGTCGGTGTACTGGCACATGCAGACGTCGGTGATCACCACCAGCTCCGGCACCGCCTTCTTGATGGTTCGGATCGCCTCCTGGACGATGCCGTGATCGTCGAAGTTCTCGCTGCCGATGGCGTCCTTGACAGCGGGGATGCCGAAGAGGATCACCCCTGGGATGCCCAGGCTGGCGACCTCCTCCGCCTCGGCTGGGAGAAGGTCGAGCGACCAGTGGTAGGTGCCGGGCATGGAGTCGATCTCCTCCCTGATCCCCTGGCCGTGAACGACGAACAGCGGATAGATGAGGTCGCCGGCGGCGAGGCGGGTCTCCCGCACCAGGTGGCGCAGGTTATCGAGCCGCCGCAGGCGGCGGGGGCGATGGAGAAGATCAGCCGCCATCTCTTCGGCCTCTCGCGTCTCCCCGCGAAGCCGTAGCCTGTTAACGGTCTGCTCAGCGCTCATCATCTCGCCCTCTTTCAGTCACAGCAGTGACAATCGCCTCGACCAGCCCGGCGATGGTGTGCTCTCTGGCTATCACGTCCACGCGGATGCCCAGCCGCGCCGCCGTTCTGGCGGTGACCGGCCCGATGCAGGCCACCAGGCAGCGTGACAAGACGTTGGCTGGTGTCGCGCCTTGGAGGCTGGCCACCAGATTGCCTACCGTCGACGAGCTGGTGAAGGTGACGATGTCGATCTGCCCGTCCGCCAGCAGGGCTTTCAGTTCGTCCGGTGCGCCGACGGCCAGCGTTCGGTAGGCGGCGACCTCATCGACCGCTGCCCCCTTGCCTCGCAAAGCCTGTGCCAGTCGCTTCGGCGCCCGCTCGGCCCGAGGGAGAAGGATGCGTTGCCCCGAGACATCGCCGATCCCGGCCGCGATCTCCTCCGTCGTGTAGACCTTGGGCAGGTAGTCGACCCGCAGGCCGCAGTCGGCGAGGGCCTGGGCGGTGGCCGGCCCGATGGCGGCGATCTTCGGTCTCCCCAGGGCCTGGATATCCATTCCCTTTTCGCTCATTCTGTCCACAAAGGCTCGCACACCATTGGCGCTGGTGAAGATCAGCCAGTCGTAGGTGGCAAGCCTGGCGATGGTCTCATCCAGCGGGGCGATATCCTTGGGCGGAGCGATCTCGATGGCCGGGTACTCCAGCGGCTCCGCCCCCAGCTCTCGCAATCGCTGGGAGAGGGCGCTCGCTTGCTCCCGCGAGCGGGTGACCAGGACCCGCTTGCCGAAGAGGGGCTTTGTATCGAACCAGCGCAGCTTCTCCCGCAAACGCACCACCTCGCCAACGATCGTTACCGCTGGCGGCTTGATATCGGCCTCTCGCGCTTTCTCCACGATGTCACCCAGGGTGCCGGTCACCGTTTTCTGGCGCGCCTCCGTTCCCTGCTGGACGATGGCCACCGGGGTCTGGACGTCTCTGCCGTGCTCGATCAGCTTGGCCACGATCTGGGACAGATTGCCGACGCCCATAAGGAGGACGAGGGTGCCTACGCCCGTGGCCAGCTTCTGCCAGTCGAGGCTGGAATCGGCCTTGGTGGGGTCCTCGTGGCCGGTGACCACAGCGAAAGCGCTGGTGTGATCGCGATGGGTGACAGGTATGCCGGCGTAGGCTGGTGCGGCGATGGCGCTGGTCACCCCTGGCACCACCTCGAAGGGCACCCCCGCCTCCGCCAGGGCTTCCGCCTCCTCGCCACCGCGGCCGAAGAGGAAGGGGTCGCCCCCCTTCAGGCGCACCACTACCTTCCCCGCGAGCGCCTTTTCCACCAGGAGGGCGTTGATTGCCTCCTGAGCCAGCGTGTGCCCCTGGGGGCTCTTCCCTGCGTCGATCATCTCGCATCCCCGAGGGGCCTGTCTGAGCAGGGCCGAGCTGACCAGCCGGTCGTAGATGACCACGTCTGCTTTCTGGAGGCAGGCCAAGCCCTTCACCGTGATCAGCCCCGGGTCGCCGGGGCCGGCCCCCACCAGGTAGACCAAGCCCTTACTGGACACTTGCCGCCTCGCGCAGAATCTGGGCGGCGCCCTGGCTCAGGATCCTGTCCGCTAGGCGTCGACCAATATCTTCGGCCTGAAGAGGAGAACCGCTCAGGCTGTCGCGGATCACTTTCCTGCCGTTTAGGTTTGCCACCAGCCCCTGGAGATCCAGTCGCCCATCGGCTACTGTCGCGTGAGCGGCGACGGGCACAGTGCAACCACCGCCCAGAGCGGAGAGGAACGCCCGCTCGGCACTTACGGCTCTCTCAGTGGGGAGATGGTTCAACGGCCGGACCAGCTCTTTCGCCTCTTCATCGCTCTCCCTGACCTCGACCGCTAGGGCTCCCTGCCCCACGGCGGGCAGCATGAGCGCCAGGGGCAGATACTGGCTGATGGCCGAGGTGCGTTGGAGCCGTATGAGCGCCGCCGCCGCCAGAATCAAGGCGTCATAGCCTCCGCTGTTCAGCTTTCTCAGGCGGGTGTCGACGTTGCCCCGCACATCCTGAATCACCAGATCGCTACGATAGGCCAGAAGCTGAGCCCGCCTGCGGGCGCTCCCGCTTCCAACGATGGCCCCTGTCGGCAGATCGTCCAGGGTTGGGCCGCCGCGCGAGACCAGCGCGTCTCTGGCGTCCTCGCGGGGCAGGACGGCCCCTATCTTCAGGCCCGTTGCCAGTCGTGTCGGCATGTCCTTCAGGCTGTGCACGGCCAGATCGATCTCGCCCGCCAGGAGCCTGTCCTCGAGCGCCTTCACAAAGACCCCGCGCCCGCCGATGCTGGCCAGGCTGGCCTGCCGCTGAACATCGCCCTCGCTTCGTATTTCCCGCAGCAGCCAAGCCCTCTCTGGGTGGAGGGAAGAGAGCATCTTTCGCACTGCCTCGGCTTGCGTTCTGGCTAGTCGGCTGCCGCGCGTGCCGATGAGCAGGGTGCGGCGGTTGGCCATCAACGTCAATCCTCCAGCGCTATGCCTCGCTCTGACTGTCCTGGCTTTCCGCGTCCTCCAGAGCGAAGAGTTCCCGAATCACCATGGCGTAGAGGTGGCCCTCCTGGCCATTGGCGCGCTCTTTGAGATTGACGATAGGAGGATGAAGCAGCTTGTTTACGATGCCCAGCGAGAGGGCTTCAACGATCGTCCTCTGCTGCTCGGGCAGGGGGCCCAGCCTGCGTAGGGCCTTCTGCAGTTCCGCCAGGCGGATCTGTTCGGCTCGCCCCCTCAGGCTGGTGATGGTGGGCAGCACCTCCAGAGCCGTGAACCAGGCCATGAAGTCTGTCTGCTCCCTGTGGATGATGGCTCTGACCTTGGGGATCTCGCGCCTGCGTCGCTTCAGGTTGGTCTCCACCACCTTCTCTAGATCATCGATGTCATAGAGGTAGACGTTGTCGATGCGGCCGACCTCGGGCTCCACGTCACGCGGCACGGCAATATCCACCAGCAGGAGGGGGCGCTGCTGGCGCAGGGCCATGGCCTGCTCTACCGCTTGGGCGCGAATAACCGGATGAGGCGCCGCTGTGGAGCTGATGACGATGTCGGCGGAGCAGAGAGCCTGGGCGATCCGACCGAAGCCCAGGACGCGGCCCCCGCACCGGCGAGCGATGACCTCGGCCTTGCGCCGGGTGCGGTTGATGACGTTGATCTCGCCGATGCCATTTTCCATGAGGTTCTTCAGGGTCAACTCGCTGGTCTCGCCGGCTCCCACCACCAGGGCCCGGCAATTGCCAAGGTCTTCGAAGATCTTCTTGGCCAGTTCCACCGCCGCGTAGCTGATGGAGATGGCATCGCGACCGATGGTGGTCTCGGTGCGGGCTCGCTTGCCCACGGTGATGCTCTTCCGAAACAACCTCGCCAGCACCGGCCCTATCGCCTTGCTGGCGCTGGCAAGACTGTAGGCTTCTCGTACCTGGCCCAGGATCTCGTTCTCCCCCACGATCATGGAGTCGATCCCTGCCGCCACGCTGAACAGGTGGGCCACTGCCTTCTCGTTTTCACAGGTGTAGAGGTGGCTTTCAAACTCGGCTGGGGGCAAGCCTTGCCGCTCGCTCAGGAAACGCACCAGATACTCACGGCCGCCGACCGCATCTTCGGCCAGGGCATAGATTTCGGTGCGGTTGCAGGTGGAGAGGATGGCGCCCTCCCGAAGGGTGCCGTCCTGGCGAGCGCGACATTGCGCCAGGGCGGAAAGGGCTTGGCGGAGACGGCTGCCGCTGAAGGCGAGCCTCTCGCGCACCTCAACCGAGGCTGTTTTGTGGTTCAGGCCGATCGCTAAGATATTCACCGCTGGCTCCCTGAGAGGGAGGGGATTTTCCTCCTCCGGCGGCCTCCGGCCTTCAGGACATAAGTGGTGAGGATGTCGTTCGCCAGGCGTTCCGCCTCCTGGCGTTTCCCCTCCTTGAGCAAGGCCAAGATTTCTGAATCGGTCAGGGCGTACCAGAAGCGAGAGCGGGTCCGACCTGAAAGCTCCCTGCCGACGCGATCTCTCAGAGCCTCCGCCATCTCCAGGAAAGCGGCATATTCGCGGCCAAAGCGGGGCTCAAGTTCCTGGCGCAGGCGAGTCGAAAGGGCCGGGTCCTGCCCGCCAGTGCAGATGCTGATCGTCAGGTCTCCCCTTCGCACCACCGAAGGCACGAAGAAGTTGCAGCGAACGGGATCGTCAACCATGTTGATCAGGAGGCGCCTCTCCTGGGCCTCCTGCCATACGTCCGCGTTCACATTCGGGTCGTCCGTTGCCGCGATGACAACAAAGGCGCCCTCCAGGTCTCCCTGTTGGTAACCTCGAGGGCGGTGTTCGATCCGTTTCGCTTGCAGGAGCGCGCTGAGCTTACGTGTCAGGCGTGGGCTGATCACCACTACTCGCGCTGCGCCGGCCTCCAAGAGGGATTCCACCTTCCGCTGCGCCACCTCGCCCCCTCCCACCACGATGCAGCGTCTATTCTCTAGGCCAACCAGATTGATGGGGTATGACCTCAAAGAAATCCCGTCCCTTGCACTTTTGGGGGCCATATGCCCCAACGTCCTATGCTTCTAGCCTATCACCGGGAAAGCGATGTCGGTAGAGGTAAAGCCCGGAATTTTCAAAAATTCTCGCGGAAACTCCTACAGAATCTCCCTAAATCTTCCAAACGGCCGGCGATGGCCAGCATTGACGGCGGTGGTGAAGGGATGGCCGAGAGGAAGTAGAATAATGGTCAGGTGCAGGTGTGCTTTAGAATGAAGCGTGCGGGGGTGCAGTACCGTGCCATACGAATTGCCGCCCATGAGGCCGCCGAGCGAAGCCTATTCCTTGCTCATAAGGGTCATGAGGGGGTGCCCCTGGAACTACTGCACGTTCTGTGCGGCCTACAAGGGCTATCCCCGCAAGGACACCATCCGCTCGGTTGCCGAGGTAAAGGGAGACATAGATGAGCTAAGGGCCGCCGTGGACCACCTGCATGTCCAGGGATACGAGGGTGAGCCGAGGACGGCGTTCCTGGCAGACTCCAACGCCATCGTGATCAAGACAGAGGACCTGGTGGAGATAGTTCGCTATCTGTATCAGGTATTCCCATCGCTAGAGCGGGTTACTTCTTACGGGCGGGCGAAGACCGTTCTGAGCAAGAAGGCAGCGGAACTGGAGAAACTACGAGCGGCGGGCCTCAGCAGGTTGCACCTGGGCCTGGAGAGTGGCGACGATGAAGTGCTGAGCCGGGTGAAGAAAGGTGCAACCGCACAGGAGATGATAGAAGCAGGCAAGAAGGCCAAGGAGGCGGGATTTGAGCTGTCCGAATACGTAATGCCCGGCCTGGGAGGCAAGAGCGCATCGCGACAGCACGTGCAGGGAACGGCAAGGGTGCTGAACGCCATCGATCCTGATTACATCAGGGTGCGGCCCCTTATGCTCGTCCCTGGCACGCCGTTGTGGGACGAATATGCCGCAGGGGAGTTTGAACCGCTATCGCGCTACGAGGTGCTGGCGGAGATCGGCGCTCTGATCGAGGGTCTGGACGTCACCGCCAACGTCTGTTTCGACCACTACGCCAATCCACCGATATTCAGACAGGACTGGGAAGGGTACAAGTTTCCAGAGGAGAAGGCCGCCGTTTTGGAGCTCGTAGAGCGTGCTTTCGAGGCGAACAAGCAGGCCAGAGAAAGCACAGAGGCATCGGCAAGAGAGTGCGATTGATGCTCGTGGCCTATCGTGCCCTGGCCGCCTCCGCCAGGAATGCCTGCGCCCGCTTGCGAAGGCGCTCCCTCTGGGCAGGCGTCAGGCAACGGTAAGACGTGGCGGCCGCCACGTTTTCCTCTGCTTCCCAGGGGAAGCGCATTCCCGCGATCGCCACCGAAAGGCATCGATTGGATAGGGCATAGCGGAGGAGCGTTCTGGCATTCAAGAACCTGGCATGAGGAGAGGACTTGAGCCATCCGAGCATTCCGAAGCCGCCAAAGGGCTTCATGGCGATGACGCCGATGTCACTCTCCTGCGCCAGGCGGGTGAGGGCTTCTCCCGCCGTGTTGAAGGCGCTGTACTTTATCTGAATGGTATCGAACTCCTGGCTCTCTATCGCCCGGCGGAGGACCGCCAGCTTGTGGCTGGAAATCCCTATATAGGCCACAAGCCCGTGCTCCCGCGCTTCCTTGAGGCCTTCCAGAGCCCCGCCTTTGGCCATGACCTGCTCCCACGCTTCCTCGTCCACGCTGTTTAGCTGATAGATGTCCACCTTCGGCAGGCCGAGGTGCCTAAGGCTCCCCTCCAGGTCGCTCAGGGCACCGTCCCTTGAGCGCCTAAGGGTTTTGCTTGCCACGTGCACGCCGCCATCCTCGCCTAATCTCTGGAGCACTCTGCCAATGAGGTACTCGCTGCCCCTGTAGCATCGCCCCGTCTCCACGAAGTTGACGCCCAGGGAGAAAGCCCTGAGCAGCGTCTCCTCGCCCTCGGGGACGTCAGCGACGCTCGCTGCCCCGAAGCCGAGCTCCGTGACCAGCAGGCCGGTTCTACCCAGTCGCCTTGTCCGCAATTGGGTCATCGCACCTCCGCTTGGCGGCGGCTGGACACTATCCCACCTTCAGGACAGCGAGCAGGAGATCGGGCCTGTCGGACATGAGGCCGTCCACCCCAAGGTTGAGCAGGCGCTCCATCTCCTCGCTTTCGTCCACGGTCCACACGTGCACCTGGATGCCAAGGCGATGGGCAGCCTGGATGAAGCGACAGTCCACTACGGAAAGGAAACCCTGGCGGGCCGGCACTTGGAGAGCGTCGTAGGCAGGGCGAAGGAAGCGCGTCAAGCCCAGGCGGCTGGCCAGCCAGAACAGGCGCGCCTCCCCACTGGCGGCGGAGGTGGCCACACGGCCGCCCGTCCGTTGGCGAAACTCCTTCAGCATTCGATCGTGGAAGCATCCCACGAGGATGCGATCGTGGGCGCCCAGCTCCTCGATGAAGGTGGCGAGGGCCTCAACCAGGGGCGGCTCCTTCTCCTTCATGTCGAGGTTGAGGCAGATATCGGGGAAGGCTTGCGTCACTTCAGCCAAGGTGGGGACTGTGATCCCCTTTCCCCGGAAGGGAAAGGTCAGGCCTCCGTCGGGCGAGAAGCGATAGCCGGCATCGAGCCGCTTCAGTTCGGCCAGGGTGAGAGCGCGGACAGGGCCGGAGCCGTCGGTCACGCGCTCCACCGTCTCGTCGTGGATGGTGACCATGACCCCGTCCCTGGTGGTGCGGAGGTCCGTTTCCAGGTGGTGGCATCCCATCTGGACAGCCCCCTGGAAGGCCACCATCGTGTTCTCTGGCCAAAGCTTGCTGCCCCCTCGATGGGCGAAGGCCAGGGGGTGGGCTCCCTCCAGAAACGGGCGTTTTGGTCTTGTTTGAGGTTCGGCCATACTGGCGCCGTCACTGCTAGGTAGGCTAATCTTAGCCTCGCGAGGGCCGGTGGTTCAAGCGTGCCCGTCTTCCTCGCCGAACGCGGGCGCAAAGGCACTGGGGGTATTGCGCCCCTGACTGCTGCGGGGCTACTCTGTCCTTGAGGGTGACCCCACCCGGGGCGAGGCTAGCATGAATGCCAAGGCGTGCCTTAGATGAGCTATCTCGAAGTGGCGGAGTTGCCTTCCCTGCGCAGCCCTGCTCTGGTGATGGCCTTCGCCGGCTGGAATGATGCCGGTCAGGCAGCGACCTCGGCAGTGCGCTTTCTGATCGAGGGCTGGTCGGCACAGCGATTCGCCAGCATCGACCCCGAGGAGTTCTTCGACTTCGCCACTGCGCGGCCCACGATCCGCCTCGCCCCGGACTGGCAGCGGGAACTGGAGTGGCCAAGCAACGCCTTCTTCTACAAGGCAGACTCCGCCCTGAGCCGGGATTTCGTCCTTCTCCTTGGCACCGAGCCCCACCTGAAGTGGCGGGCATTTACGGGGGCGGTTATTGAGGTCGCCCAACAGTGTGGTGTGACCCTGGTGATTGGCCTCGGCGCACTTCTGAGCGAGACACCGCACTCTCGTTCGGTGCCTTTGACCGGCTTCGCCACCGACCCAGGGCTGGCGGCGAGGCTGGAGCAACTACGCATCGCCCCCATCCGCTACGAGGGGCCCACGGGCATTATCGGCACAATACACGATGCCTGTCGCCGGGAGGGACTGCCAGCGGTCAGCCTGTGGGCAGCCGTGCCGCACTATCTGGGGGCGACGCAGAACCCCAAGGGGGCCGCGGCGCTCCTGCACAGCTTGGACATTCTCCTCGATCTTCGCCTTGACCTTCGTGAGCCTGAGAGGGCCGTGGCCGACTTCGAGCGGGAGGTGGCCAGGGCAATCGCCAGCAATCTGGAGATCGCTGCCTATGTCCAGGAGTTGGAGCGCCGGGCGGACGCCGTGTCGCAGGAGGCGGCGGCAGGGGCAGGAGGAGCCGAGCTTCCTGGCGGCGACATTCTGATCGAGGAGCTGGAAGAGTTCCTCAAACACAGGCGAGAAGAGGAACAGGAAGACTAGCCTCGCCAGCCAAAGCCCGGCCGAGCGGGCATCCGGCCCTGGGCGTCCGTTGATTCCTACTCGAACACAAATAGCGGGCCGAAGTACTCGAACTTGCCCTTCCCGCTCTCCACGGTAATCTGCAGCATCCTGCCGCTCTGGAGCCCGATGTGATCAGTGTCGCTGAAGGTGACGTTGACATCGTCCAGGAGCAGGTCGCTGTGCCAGCCCTTAGTAGACTCAAGAGCGTCCATTAGGCCCTCTCGGGTCAGGTTGTCGCAGGTTCTGCTGAGAATGTCCACCGCCAGTTCCCCCACCAACTGGCCATAAATGGTGAAGTTGCTGGGCGCGGGCCCGCCGTATTTGCCCATGATCTCCGAGTGTCTGGCCACTGCCGGGTCTCCCTCCATTTTCGCCAGCTTGAAGGCCTGGAAGGTGATGGCCCCCTCCAGAAGCTCGGGCGACATAAACTGGAACAGTATATCGTCTGCAGCAGTGTAGCTCAGGAACAGTTGGGGGTGCCAGCCCAGGCGATCGGCCTCGCCGATGGCCTGAGCGATCTGCCCGGGCCCGGTGAAAAACACGGCCACTTCGCCGCCAGCCTTCTTCATGTTGGCCACTTGGGACCTGACAGAGATGGCCGTGAGCTCGAAGCTCTCCTCGGAGACCAGTTCATTCTTATCAGGGTCGAGTCCCTTCTTGAGGCCTGCTAGCTCGTCCCAGCCCTGAGGGCCATTCTCGTAGAGGACGGCCACTTTCTTGCCGGGCAGGTTCTGGGAGATGTACTGGCCGTCGAAGGTTCCTTCCACGGTGTAGCTGGGGATCAGCGGCACGGTCCAGGGATGACCCTGGGGGTCGGTGCCGAATCGGTGGACTCCTGACGACATCAATATGTCGGGCACGCCCTTCTCGTTCAGATAGTCCAAAGAGGCGGCTTCAGAGTCGTCCCCCAGGGAGCCAACCAGGGCGAAGACTTGGTCTCGCTCCACCAGCTTGCGGGCGGCCTCAAGGCCCTTCGCCGCGTCGTTCTCGTTGTCCTCCATCTTGTAGACGATCTTGCGACCGCAGACGCCCCCCTGGGTGTCGTTCACATAATTGAAGTAGGCCTGTATAGCGTCGGGGATCATGCGGAAGGCGGCGCCGAAAGCCCCACCAAGGATGAACTGGCCTCCCAGAACTATCTCTGTGTCCGTGATGCCCGGCACCTCCGCCGCTGGCTTGGCGGTGCCGGTCGCCGCGGCCGTGGGCGTGCCGCCAGGCGTGGGCGTTGCCTCCTTTTTTTCCTCTGCGCAGCCGCTCAGGAGGGGGATCGCCACCAGGCAGACCAGGAGCAGAACGGCCAACAGAGCGCCGGGCTTGCCTGACAGAGGAATCACCTGCTTGCCTTTCATCTTAGCCTCTCCTCCCATTATGAAACTGCTCTTGCAGCATCTGCCGGGAGCGAACCCTGGAAGGATACGCCCCACCGGGTTAGACTGCATGCCATTGTCGGGCCCTAATGCTCTTGAACTACCCTTCTTCCTGGTAAAAAAGTAGCGGGCCAAAGTACTCCCACTCGCCCTTGCCATCGTGCAAAACCAGCTTCAGCATCCTGCTGGTTTGCAGGGCTGTGTGGTCAGTGTCGGAGAAGGAGATATTGACATCGTCCAGCAACAAGTCGCTGTGGAAGCCCTTGATGGACTCCACTGCGTCCATGAGCCCCTCTCGCGTGAGGTTCTCGCAACTCCTGCTGAGCGCCTCCACCGCCACTTCTGCCAGCGCCTGGGCATAGACGGTGAAGTTCGTGGGCGTGGGCCCACCGTAGTCTCGCATGATCTCATGGTGTTTGGCTATGGGCGGGTCGTCAGTCCAGTCCGCCATCTTGAAGGATTGAAGGGTTATGGCGCCCTCCGTGAGCTCAGCCGAGACGAACTGAAAGATTATGGGGTCGGAATTGACGTAGCTCATGAGCCATTGGGGATGCCAGCCCATGTGGTCGGCGGCCCCGACGGCCTGGGCGGTGTAGCCGGGGGTAGTGTACAAGACGACCACCTCGGCGCCGGCATTCTTCATGTTGGTCACCTGGGAGCGGACGTCGACGGCCGTGCTCTCATAGCTCTGTTCGGAGACGATTTCATTCTTGCCGGGGTCGAGACCATTCTTCACGCCTGCCAGACCGTCGTAGCCGAAGGGCTGGTTCTCGTACAGAACGCCCACTTTCTTGCCTGGCAGGTCTCGGGAGATGTACTGGCCGAACGCCGTTCCCTCCATAGTGTAGTCGGGGATCATTTGAACTGTCCAGGGATGCCCCTGCGGGTCGGAACCATATTTGTGAGCTCCGGCGGAAACCAGGATGTCCGGCACTCCCTGCTCATTCAGGTAGTCCCAGACGCCGGAGTGGGGCAGGTCGCCCAAGGAGCCAACAATGGCGAACACCTTGTCGCGCTCCACCAGCTTACGCACCGCCTCAGCGGCCTTGGCGGGGTCCATCTGGTTGTCTTCCAGCTTGTAGACGATCTTGCGCCCGCAGACACCCCCCTCGGTGTCGTTGATGTACTTGAAGTAGGCTTCTGTGGCCTGAGGGATCATGGCGTAGACCGCTCCCATGGCCCCGGCGAGGGGGACATCGGCTCCCAGGATTATCTCTGTGTCCGTGATGCCCGGCACTTCCGCCCCAGCGGTAGGAGTGCCGGTGACCGTGGCCTTGGGTGTGCCGCCAGGGGTGGGGGCCTCCTCTTCTTCCCCTCCGCAGGCCGCTGCCAGTGGGGTGGCGGCTAGGCATACTAGGAGCAGTGCAGCCACCCGGACGGTGACCTCCCACGGCACCTGTGCGGCGTAGCTAGCTTTCGTCCTGATCCCTCCTCTCCCGCTTAAGGGAACGGTCTGCCCTGGAAGAAGGGGCGTCCTGCGGCCGTAGCGGCCCCGGCGGGCGTGGCTGTTCTTTCCAGGGACATATATAACACAGAGATGGCGACAAGCCAAGCTCACGGGCGGAGCCGCTGCAGATCGGCGCGGGCTTGTTGGGGAAGCCCTGGCCCTCCGCCAACGGGTCGCGGGGTAAGGGCAGGCCAGCGCCAAAGAAGGCGTAGAGGGACGCCTGGCTTGACCTATTGCCGCTGTCAATCCTATGATCGTCCTCGCCAAGACGGCTCTAGTTCGTCTTGCGTCATCCGGCTCAGAGCCTGGCGACCGGCGGCGATTTCGGGAGGAGAGTAAACGGCATGCTGACCAAGGCCATTAATGGCAAGATCCTCACCGTGAACCTTGGCTCGGGCGCCAGCGAGTCCGAATCGCTGGCGGAGGAGGTGTACCGCCGCTACATCGGCGGCTATGGCCTGGGTGTCCGCCTGCTCTTCGACCGCATCCCCCAGGGTGCTGAGGCGCTGGGCCCCGACAACGTCCTCGGCTTCTTCTCCGGCCTCCTCACCGGCACCCCGCTGTTCGGCAGTCGCTATCAAGCCGTCGCCAAGTCCCCCAAGACCGGCGGCTGGGGCGACGCCAACAGCGGCGGCGACTTCGGCCCCTTCCTCAAGTGCGCCGGTTGGGACGGCCTCCTGGTCAGTGGCATATCTGGCAAGCCGGTCTATCTGCTGATCGAGGACGACAAGGCCGAGCTCAAGGACGCCAGCGACCTCTGGGGCCTGGATGCCATCACCAGCGAGGCCAGGCTGAAAGAGCGCCACGGCAAGAAGGCCAGCATCGCCTGCATTGGCCAGGCAGGCGAGAATCTTTCCTACATGGCTGGCATCTGCAACGAGTACGGCCGCCTGGCCGGCCGCAGCGGGCTGGGCGCTGTCATGGGCTCCAAGAAGCTCAAGGCCGTCGTCGTCCTGGCTTCCCGCAACATCCTGGCTGGCAACGACAAGGACGTCCGCGCCCTCGTTCGCGCCTCCCTGAACGAGTTCGGACCAGTGGCCACCTTCTTCCGCGGCTTCGGCACCACCGGCATCACCGCCACTTCGGCCGTCACGGGCGACTCACCGGTGAAGAACTGGGGCGGCGCCGGCACTGTTGACTTCCCAGTGGCCTCAGAGCTCGCCGGCGACAGGTTCAACGCCAAGATGGAGAAGCGTTACGCCTGCTGGCACTGCCCCATCGCCTGCGGAGCGGAGAGCAAGGCGTCCGACAACCCCAGGTTCCCCTATCCGAAGGGCACTCATCGGGCCGAATATGAGACGGCCTGCGCCTTCGGCACCTTGGCTCTTAACGCCGACATCGACTCTCTTCAGTATGCCAACCACCTCTGCAATGCCTATGGCCTGGACACCATCTCCGCCGGTGCTACCGTCGCCTTTGCCATCGAGTGCTATGAGAACGGTATCATTGGCAAAGAGGACACGAATGGTCTGGATCTCACCTGGGGCAACGCCGGCGCTATCATCGAACTGCTCCACTGCATCGGCAAGCGAGAGGGCATCGGCGACCTCTTTGCCGATGGCATCCGCAAGGCCGCCGAGGCGCTTGGCGCCGCGGCAGAGCCTTTCGCTATGGAGGTGGGCGGCGAGGAGCTTCCCATGCATGACCCCAAGCTTCAGCCAGAGTACTTTGCCACCTACAAGCTGGACCCGACGCCGGCCCGCCATACCCAGTACCCGACTGCCATGGCGTCCGACTGGGGTGTGCCGCTTGGGCCGCGGGATCGAAATCAGGCCAGCGGCCGCGCCCAGCACCATAAAGGCATCTCCGAGTGTCAACACATCGTCAACAGCATCGGCACGTGCATGTTCATCTCCTTCACCGGCCCTAACCAGCGCATTCCCCAGTGGATCAACGCTGTCACTGGCTGGGACACCACCCACCAGGAGTTGCTCAAGACGGGCGAACGCATCGCTAACCTGCGTATGGCCTTTCAGGTGCGCGAGGGGGACAACCCTACCCAGCGCCGCATCCCTGGTCGGCTCATCGGCAAGCCGCCACTGGAAGAGGGTCCGCACAATGGCTTCAGCCTGGACACGGAGACCCTGCAGCGGGAGTTCCTGGCCGCCTGCGATTGGGACCAGCAGACCTGCAAGCCTAGCCGTGCCAAGCTGAAGGAGTTGGGCCTTGAAGACGTGGCCGATGTCCTCTACAAATAAGGGATGCCATGAAGGGAGGCACAAGATGAAGGTCAAGCATCCCCTGCCGCTGCCAGGTAGAGCCACTGCTGTGCTGCTTCTGGTCTGCCTGGCCGCCATTCCCCTGGCAGCGGCCTGCGGAGGGGGAGAAGAGGAAGCCGCCACCGGCACACCTACCGCTGCCGTGACCGGCACGCCCAAGGCCACGGCGACCGGCACTCCTGCCGCCGCGGGGGAGGTGCCGGGCATTACGGACACAGAGATAATCCTGGGAGCCGACGTCCCCCTCGCTGGGGCCATGGGGGCGGTCTATGCCACGATCCCCCAGGCCGTGGAAGCCTACTTCAAGTACATCAACGACACCGAGGGGGGCGTCTGCGGGCGCAAGATCGTGTATAAGGTGGAGGACAATCAGGACGACCCGGCTAAGGGCATCGAGGTGGTGCGCAAGCTGGTGGAGCGCGACAAGGTGTTCGCCATCGTCGGCTCCCTGGGCGATTCTCCCCATCCCGCCGTTTGGGACTACCTGAACGAGAACGGCGTGCCCGACATCCTGGTCTCCGTCGGAACCCACATGTTCGGCGCCGACCCCCAGGGGCACCCTTGGACTGTCCAGATGATCCCCAGCAACAAGATCGAGGGGACGTTCTTCGGCCAGTACATCTCGGAGAACCTGCCTGGCAAGAAGGTGGCTGTGTTCTACCCGAATATCCAGCAGGGCTTGGACCACCTGCAAGGGGTGAAGGATGGCCTCGACCCCGAAAAGAACAAGATCGTCTCTGAGCAGAGCTACGAGGTAGCGGCGGTCTCCATCAGCTCCCAGGTGGTCAATATGAAGAACGCTGGCGCCGAGGTGGTCACCACCGTTGCCAATCCCGGCTTCACCGCCCAGGCCATGAAGGAGGCCGGCCGGCAGGACTGGCATCCCCAGTGGTTCTTGAGCTACATCAATTCTGACGAAATGATGTTTAGCTTCGTCTCGCCGCCCGAACTTCTTGACGGCGCCATTAGCTTCCAGGCCCTCAAGCTGGCGGCCTGGAAAGACGAGCCGGCCGTAGCCGAACACCGCCGGATCATGAGCGAGTACGGCGGGCCCACTCCCTCCAACTTCACCGTCTATGCCCAGGCGCTGGCAGAGGTGGCGGTGGAGACGCTCAAGAGGTCCTGCGATAACCTCACGCGACAGGGGCTCATGGATGCAGTGGAGTCCATTGACAACTTCCACAGCGACTTGCTCCTGGACGACGTCAATATCTCCTTCTCCGACACCGATCACACGGCCTTTCAAAGTGGTCACATGCTGCGGGCTGTCGTGGAGAACGGGAAGGGCAGGTGGGAGTACTTCGGCCCGCTAGTTGAGTTCAAGTAGGGGAACGCGCCCGGCCTGCTCGCGGGAGCAGTTGGGCCTCGAAGATCTAGGTAGGGTTCTCTACAGGTAGGCAGAATTGTGAAGGGAGACCAAAGATGAAAATCAGGCATTCTCTGTCGCTGCCAGGTAAGACCACTGCTCTGCTGGCTGTTCTGCTTCTAGTCTGTCTAGCTGCCATCCCGCTGGCTGTGGCCTGCGGGGGGGAAGAGGAGGAAGCCGCCACTGGCACACCTACCGCTGCCGCGACCGGCACGCCCACGGCTGGGGTGACTCGCACTCCTAGCGCCGCGGCGGCGCCGGGCATCACCGATACGGAAATAATCCTGGGAGCGGATGTCATCCTCGGCGGGGCCATGGGGGCGGTCTACGCCACGATCCCTCAGGCCACAGAAGCCTACTTCAAGTACATCAACGACACCCAGGGGGGTGTCTGTGGGCGCAAGATCGTATACAAGATGGAGGACAATCAGGACGACCCGGCTAAGGCCGTCGAGGCGGTGCGCAAGCTGGTGGAACAGGAAAAGGTGTTCGCCATTGTCGGCTCCCTGGGCGATGCTCCCCATCCTGCCGCTTGGGAGTACCTGAACGAAAATGAAGTGCCCGACATCCTATGCTCCGCCGGGTCTCATATGTTCGGCGCCGACCCCCAGGGGCACCCCTGGACTGTCCAGATGATCCCCAGCTACCGGATCGAGGGGACGTTCTTCGGCCAGTACATCTCCCAGAACCTGCCTGGCAAGAAGGTGGCTGTGCTCTACCCGAATATCCAACAGGGCTTGGATCACCTGCAAGGGGTGAAGGATGGCCTGGATCCCGATAAGAATCAGGTCGTCTCCGAGCAGAGCTACGACGTCACGGCGGTCTCCATCAGCTCCCAGGTGAGCAACATGAAGAACGCTGGCGCCGACGTGGTCACCACCATTACCACTCCCGGCTTCACCGCTCAGGCCGTTCAACAGGCAGACCGTCTGGGCTGGCATCCCCAGTGGTTCCTGAGCTACATCAATTCGGACGAAATGACCTTTCGGTTCGTCTCGCCGCCCGAGCTCATGGACGGCGCCATTAGCCTCCAGGCCCTCAAGCTAGCGGCCTGGACCGACGACCCGGCCGTAGCCGAACACCAGCGGATCATGGAGGAGTACGACGGGCCCACGCCTTCCAACTTCACCATCTATGCCCAGGCGCTGGGAGAGGTGGCGGTGGAGGCGCTTAGCAGAACCTGCGATAACCTCACGCGAGAGGGGCTCATGGATGCAGTGGAGTCCATCGAGGACTTTCACAGCGACTTGTTCCTGGACGATGTGAATATCTCCTTCTCCGACACCGACCACACAGCCTTTCAAACCGCCAGGATGCTGCGGGCTGTCGTGGAGAATGGGAAGGGCAGGTGGGAGTACTTCGGCCCGCTATTTGAGTTCGAGTAGGAGGACGCGCCCAGGCCGAAGCAGAGTGCAAGGCGGGGCATCCAGCAGCCCACGCGGGTTGTGCAGCCCCGCCTTTTCACGTCCTAGCAGTGACTGGTGCCGGCGGGAGGGCAGTAGTGCAGCGGCGGCGCTCTGAGCGGGAGGCTTCCCCGCCCCACTCCAGCATCGCTGCCACCACACTGGGGTCGAACTGTGAGCCAGCGTTGCGCTCGATTTCCTCCATCGCTTGGCCATGAGACAGGGCTGGTCGGTAGGGGCGGTCGGAGGTCATTGCATCGTAGGCATCGGCCACCGCGAACACGCGTGCGCCAAGCGGTATCTCCTCGCCGGCAAGGCCGCGCGGGTACCCCTTGCCGTCGTAGCGTTCGTGATGGCAGTAGACGATCTCGGCAACCTGCTTGAGGAAGCCGTCCCGGCTCACTATCGACTGTCCGTAGGCTGGATGGCGTCTCATCTGTTCCCACTCGCTGACAGACAGGGGCCCTGGCTTCTTGAGGATGTCATCGTCCACGGCCAGTTTGCCCACGTCGTGCAGAAGAGCAGCCCACCTCAGGAGCTGTATCTCGTCGGCTGACATGCTCAGCCGCTGCCCCAGGTTCACAGCCAGATCGGCGACCCGCGGAGAGTGGCCACCGGTAATCCCGTCCCTCAGGTCGAGAGCCGAGAACATAACCTGCCAGAGGGACTCGTAGCTTTGCTCGACCTCTTGTATGTAGAGGGTGCTCTGGCGGAAGCGCGAGGTGAGGATTAGCGCGTGGCCAGCAGCAGTGAAGGCCAAGGTACCTAGGAATGCTAGGAGAACTGCGCTGGTGGCATAGTTCGCCGGGTTCGGTTTCTGCCAGATCAGGAAAGTCGTTATGATGGCGCCTATCGTCAGAGCGCCGACGATCCACAACCAGCGCAGGCGAGGGGTGGTAGTATCGAGCAGCGTTTCGACCTGGGTGGTGATCCGCCGTGTCTCTCTGGAGCGAACCTCGCTTGATGTTGTTGGACTCTCTCCAAGGATTCGCGTCGTCATTTCACCTCCTGCGATGTCTGGAGCCCCGCAGGGGCTTCGATTAGGTAAGACGCGAGGAGGTATCGCTTCGTTACCGGGCGCTGGTAGGATCTTCCCATCGTAGGCCGGCCCGGTATGGAAGGCGAGGAGGCGGCTGCTGGTGCCGCCGGCTGTCTTGCTACGAGGCGCTACTCGCGCGGCAGGTCTAGACCGCGCGTGGCGATGATATTGCGCTGGATCTCATTGCTGCCAGCGTAGATGGTCACGCCCACCGTCCACAAGTACTCGTATTGAATGCGGCCCTCCAAGGCGGCCCACTTCGACCCCTCTGCTAGCTGGCCATGTAGCCCCAGGAGATGCATGGCGAAGTTGGCGATTCGCTGCTCGAGCTCGGTGGTGAAGGTCTTGGCTACCGAGGCCTCATAGTTGGGCACCAGGCCACGACTTGCCATCCAGACCACACGGTGGCTGAGGAGTTGGGCGACTTCTGTCTCGATCGTCAGCTCGGCCAGCTTGCGGCCGATCATTGGGTCCTCAATAAGGGGCTGGCCGCCCCGGTTGGTCTCTCTGGCGAACTGGGCAAGATCCTCGAGAAGCTGACGGGCTTGGCAAACAATGGCGCCAATGGCCGACCGTTCGAAGGCCAGAGTGGTGAGGGCCACGCGCCAGCCCTCGTTCTCCGGCCCCACTAGGTTGGCCTTCGGCACCCGCACGTTATCGAAGTAGACCTCGAAGAAGTCGGCCCGCCCCGTCATTTGAACCATAGGAGTGATGCTAATGCCGGGTGAGCGCATGTCTGCCAGGAGGTAGGAAATGCCGCGATGCTTTGGTGCACTGGGGTCTGTTCTGACCATGAAGTGTATCCAGTCGCCCCGATCGGCCCGAGTGCACCAGGTCTTCTGTCCGTTGACAACGTAGTCATCCCCGTCGAGCACCGCACGAGTCTGGAGGCTGGCCAGGTCGGAGCCGGCATTGGGCTCGCTGAACCCTTGGCACCAGACAACCTCGCTACGGGCGATGGGTGGCAGGAAGCGTTGTTTCTGTTCCTCAGTTCCCTGTAACATCAGGCACGGCCCCACCATGTACACACCTTGACGGTTCAGGACGGGCGCCCGGGCGTAGGCTATTTCCTCCTGGAACACCAGTTGGTGCATGTGGCTGGCGCTCGAGCCGCCGTATTCCTTGGGCCAGGCCATGCAGAGCCATCCCTTGGCACCAAGCTTCTTCTCCAACTCCTTGGCTGCATCCCAGTGCTCGGGATTGTCCAGATCATAGTCGGTTAGAGTCCACTCCTTCCGAAGGAACTCTCTCACCTCTTTGCGGAAGGCTTCTTCCTCTTCACTAAGCCTGAAGTCCATCGTTGACTCCTTTGCAGCCGACGGCTTGGCATGCGTAAGCTCTCTCGCGTACCGGTAGCATTATACCCCATGCGAAGCCACTATCTAGGCCCGGGCGAACACCTTAAGGACAGCGGCGATGCCCACCTGAAGCGGTCGTTGATCCACCATCAGGTCGTGCTGCCCGTCACTGCGGGCAAGCTGGATCTGGGGCCGTGGGAGCAGGTCTGCTACGCTGAGTTCGACGGCCAGCGGCGCAAGCGGGTCGTGGTCAAGGTGATTGGAGAATAGGCGCTCGAAGCTGCTATAATTTGACTACCGGCGGTTCATCGTTATGACTGATAGGAGGGAGAAATGGTAAGGGCTAGCTCCACCGTTTGGTCTCCCTCGCCGTCTCTTTCGCCGCGGGTCCGCCGCCTGCGGCAGGAGTTTCTATCCTTCTACTCGCGGGACTATTTCCGCAACGAGGCGCGTCCCTATACCAGCGGCACCCCCTGGGACCAGGTTTGGTCGCCCCACAACTGGACAGTCGCCCCCGAGCTATATCCTTTCTTGGACGCCTACCAGGACAGCCTGCTGGCCGCCGCCGAGCGGGTGGAGCTGCCGCCGGGCTTCTGGCAGGAGCCGCTCGTAGTGCGGCGGGCTCTGTTCTTCCGAACGGTTCTGGAGAGGCACCTGCCGGTCAAGATCCTGGATGGTGAGTTGATCGTTGGCTCTTACTTCAACACGGCCCTGTCCAAGACGCACACCCGGCGAGAGGGGCGGCGCTGGAAGCGGATGGTCGAGCGCTGGCGCAAGAAGGTGGAGGAGCTCAACGGCTTAGGCGTCGGCAACTGCGGGGCTGTGCCCGGGCATATCATCCCCAACTACCCCAAGATCCTGCGGGTTGGCTTTCGAGGGATCGTGGCTGAGCTGGAGGAGAAGCTTCAGCGAGCGCGAGGCAGGAAGGGGAAGGACTTCCTGCGGGCGCTGATTATCTCCTGCCAGGCGGCGGCGGTCTTTGCCTCGCGCTATGCCGCTGAGGCCGAGCGGCTGGCGGCGGCGGAGCCTGACGAGAGCCGCCGTGAGGAGCTGCGCCAGATCGCCGCCATCTGCCGCAGGGTTCCCTGGGACCCGGCCGAGTCGTTCCGGGAGGCGCTTCAGGCCCTCTGGTTCGCCCACATGCTGGTCATGGCCGCCGAATCGTACCCGGGGGCGGGCCTCTCCCCTGGCCGCATCGACCAGTATCTCTATCCGTACTATGAGCGCGACATTGCATCGGGGCAGATGACGCGCGACGAGGCGCGGGAACTCCTCCAGTGCTGCTGGATCAAGCACAACTACGTCTACGACTACCAGGGCCGGGTAGGAACCAACCAGGGGATCAACTCCGGCTTCGGCCAGCTTATCACCCTGGGCGGCCTGGGCCCCCAGGGCGAGGACGCCAGCAATCCCCTCACCTGGCTCATGCTGGACGTGATCGAGGACATGAACCTCCTGGAGCCGAAGCCCAACGTTCGCCTTCACCACAACACGCCCGACGACCTACTCCAGCGGGTGGTGGGGCTTATCGCCAGGGCTCAGGGCTCTCCCTTCCTCCTCAACTTTGACGAGGCCGCCATACGGGGCCTCGAATGGCAGGGGCTGCCCAGGGACGAGCTCTGGGACTACGCGCCGGTCGGCTGTCTGGAGAACACCTTGCAGGGCAAGGATCGATCAGGCACGGTGGATGTCAACCTCAACATCGCCAAGGCGGTAGAGCTGGCTCTGAACGACGGCAGGGACATGAGGACCGGCAAGCGGCTCGGGCCAGCCACCGGCAACCCCAGAGGCTTCGCCGACTTCCCCGCCTTCTTCGCTGCCTTCAAGGCCCAGCTCAAGACGCTCTTGGAGCGCCTGATCGACTGCAATAATGGGGCCGATGCCATCCGCGCCGCCCTGGAGCCCACGCCCTACCTGAGCGCGCTGGTCGATGGCTGCGCCGATAGTGGCCGCGATATCACCGCCGGCGGCGCAGTCCACAACTACATCACCGTAGAGGGCATCGCCCTGGCCACGGCGGTGGACTCCCTGGCAGCCGTCAAGAAGCTGGTCTATGACGACCGGACGGTCAGTATGGGTGAGCTGCTGGCGGCCATCCGGGCCAACTTCGAGGGGCACGAGGCGCTGCGCCAAACGCTGATCAGCAAGGCGCCCAAGTTCGGCAACGACGACGCCTATGTCGATGAGATCGCTCGGGAGGTGTCCCAGTTCTGGACGAAAGAGGCTTTCAAGCACACCTCGCCAGCTAGCGGACGGCGCTATCGGGGTGGCTATCTCTCCTGGAACTACTGGGTTGCCTACGCTCCCTCCACGGCCGCTACTCCGGACGGGCGCAAGCGGGGCACCTTCCTTTCCAACGGCGTTTGCCCGGTCAACGGCGCCGACCGCCAGGGCCCCACGGCAGTCATCAAGTCGGTGGGCAACCTGGGGCTGGAGACCGCGCCCAACGGCGCCTCTCACACCCTCAGCCTCAGCCCCTCTATGGTTCGAGACGTCGAGCATCGGGCCAAGCTGGCCGCCCTGTTGCGCGCCTACGACCGAGTCGGTGGCACCTGCCTCCAGATCAATGTGGTGGACCCTGCCACCCTGCGGGCGGCCCAGGTCGATCCGGAGACCTACCGCAATCTGCTGGTGCGGGTGACCGGCTACAATGCCTACTTCGTCATGCTGGGGAAGGAGATACAGAACGAGATCATTGCCCGCGAGGCGCACGGGGTTTAGGTCGTTGCCCGAGGCGCCTTGGCGGGCCGGGATATCGAAGGAACGACTGCAACCGCCAAAGGAGGTGCAATAATGCTGGACGTTCTGCTGACTGACGAGCAGAAGAAGCTGCGGGACGAGGTGCGGGCTTTCGTGCGCGATGATGTGCCGCGCCAGCTCATCCTAGACATGGATGCCGAGCGGATCCACTATCCTCGCCAGTTCATAGAAGCGGCTGCCCGCCGCCGGTTGCTGGGCCTGCGCTTCCCCGAGGAGTACGGCGGCCGCGGGCTGGGCTGGTCGGATGAGGTGGTGGCCCTGGCGGAGGTGGGCGTGGTAGGAGGCTCGCTGAGCTGTCTCTACTCCCTCGTCAGCATCGTCGGTGAGGCGTTGAACGTCTTTGGCACACCGGAGCAGAAGGACAGGTGGTTACGCCCAGCCCTCGAGGGCAGGCTGACGGTGGCCGAGGCCCTGACCGAGCCGCGGGGCGGCTCCGACTTCTTCGGGGCGACGACCACGGCGCGACGCGAGGGCGATGTCTACGTGCTCAACGGCCAGAAGCGATTCATCGTGGGTGCCGAAGGGGCTGACTATTTCCTGGTGTATGCGCGTACCAACCCCGATGCCCCTTCGCGCGAAGCGCTGAGCGCCTTCATCGTCGAGAAGGGGCCCGGCGTCGAGGTTCAGCACGTCTATGGGCTGCTGGGCACGCGCGGTGGTGGGGCCGGGCGGGTGTACTTCCGGGACGTCTGCGTGCCCAGGGAGAACCTCATCGGGCGGGAGCACGGCGGGGCCGACCTCTTCTATCAGATGATGATCCCCGAACGGATGACCAGCGCGGCAGGCGCGCTGGGTGGGGCGCAGGCCGCCCTGGAGATCGCTGCCCGCTACAGCGACCGACGCAAGGCCTTCGGCCAGAAGATCCGCGCCTTCGAGGCGGTTAGCTTCAAGGTGGCCGAAAGCATCACCCTCCTCGACGCCAGCCGCGCGCTGGTCCACCTCACCGCCCGCTGCATCGACGCCGGCGACGAGCCGGGCCGGCTCCGCCGCCTGGTGTCGGAGGCCAAGAAGTTCGTCACCGAGGCAGTCTGGGACATCATCAACCACGCTATGCAGATCATGGGCGGCATCGGTTACACCAACGTCTACCCCATTGAGCGGATGCTCCGCGATGCGCGATTGTCCATGATCTGGACGGGCACCAGCGAGATCATGGATCTCATCATCCAGCACGAGTACTACCGAGAGCTGGGCTTTCCCCGGCAGGGCCGCGACGTGGAGGCCGACGCGCCTGAGGCCGACCAGCTCGAAGAGAAAGTGTACGAGTGAATTATGCCCACGGGCATCACTTTCAACGTTCAGCGGTTCAGTACCGAGGACGGGCCGGGTATCCGCACCACCGTCTTCATGAAGGGCTGTCCCCTGCGCTGCAAGTGGTGCCACAATCCGGAAGGGCTCTCTCCCCAGCCAGAGCTGGTATGGTACGACGTGCGTTGCATCGGTGCCCGCGAGTGCCTCAAGGTTTGCCCCGAGGATGCCCTGGAGCTAACGCTGGAGGGGATGCGTCTGGACAGGAAACGCTGCACCATGTGTGCTCTTTGCGTCCAGGCCTGCCCCGCGGCCGCCCTGGAGGTCATCGGCCGGGAGTGGACGACCGAGGCGCTCTACGCCGAGGTGGCCAAGGATAGCGCCTTCTATGAGACGTCCGGCGGGGGGGTCACGGTATCGGGGGGCGAGCCGGTCATGCAGGCCGAATTCGTTGAGGCTTTCCTGCGCCTCTGTCATCAGAGGGAGATACATACCGCCCTGGACACCTGCGGCTATGCCGACTGGGGGATCTACGAGCGTCTTCTCCCCTTCGTCGACCTCGTTCTCTACGACCTGAAGCTCATGGACCGAGAGCGGCACCGCCTTGCCACAGGCGTCTATCCCGACCGCATTCTGGAGAATGCCAGGCGCATCGCCCAGCGGGGAATCCCGATGTGGGTGCGCACGCCGGTCGTCCCCGACTACACTGACGGCGAGGACAACATTGCCCGTCTGGCCGCCTACATCCGCGACGAACTGAGCACCGTCGAGCGCTGGGACCTGTTGGCTTACACCAACCTTGGCCAGCCCAAGTATCGTCGTCTGAGCCGGCCCTATCCCCTGGAAGGCACAGAGCTGCTCACCCGCACGACGATGGAGCGGCTGCATAGGCTGGCCCTCGGCGGCGGAGTGGGCGTCGCCGTATGGTCGGGGGCGGTGAGGGACCAGAAGGCATTTCAGAATTCCGACGGCACTTCCCCGTAAACGGGGCGGCATCGATGCCCCCGCCTTCTCCGCCATCCGCAGAGGCGGAGTCCGCATGGCGGACAGGCGGGGGTCGAAAGCGATTTTTGAAACTGGTTGTAGCAATCGGGGAGCAAACGTGGCTGAGGCCAACCTGAGCCCGGCGATCGTCGAGGCCCTGGCGGGTGAGAGGACACCGAAGTTCCTGGCCACCCTCAGCTCCGAGGGCGTGCCTAACGTAGTGCCCATCATCTCGCTGCAGGCGGTGGACGAAAGCACCGTCATCTTCGGCGAGTTCATGATGTGGAAGACAAGACAAAATCTGGAGGTCAATCCCCGCGTGTCCCTGGCCGTAATGACGGCCAGCCATGGCTGGGTCATCAAGGGGGACTTTCTGGAGTTCCAGCGGAGCGGCCCCTACTTCGACCGGATCATGGCCAGCGACATGTTCCGCTACAATGCCTACGCTGGCATCCGCAACGCCGGCGTGATTCGGGTGAGGAGCGTAGTGCGGGCCTTCGCCTTGTCTCGGTTCACAGTCCTGCTTGACATGGCCCGCGCCAGGTGGTTCGCTCGCCGCGCCCGCCGACGGGGTGTCGCCGCGGTCACCGTCCCCATCCAGGTGAGGCAGAAGTTCGCCCGCCTTCAAGCCGCCAAGTGCCTGGCCTATCTCGACGGCGATGGCTACCCGGACATCGTGCCGGCTCTCTCCCTCATACCGGCCGACGAGCAGACCTTCGTCTTCAGCAGCGGCCTGGCGGCGCCGGCGCTGGCAGCGCTGAGCCCCGGCGCAAAGGTGGCGGCCTCGGTGCTCACCTTCGAGCCGGTGGCCTATCAGATAAAGGGCGAATTCCTGGGGGCAGAGCGAAGCCTGGGGCGATTGGCCGGGGTGGTGGCCGTCCAGGAGGTATATAGCGCCTCGCCGCCGCTTTTGGGCCAGCGAATCGCCTAGAGGTTGCCGGAAGGCCAAGAGCTTGGCGGGCGGTGTTGTCGCGATCTCATCGTAGAGCCACGTTTTCTAGGGGGTGGATCAGATGAATGACTGGGCATCAAAAAGCTTTTGGCTGGGGGCGACACCCTACACGGGGAACCCGGCCCTGGAGGAGGATATCCGCGCCGACGTGGCTATCGTCGGTGCGGGCTTCACCGGCTTGTCCACGGCTTACTATGTGCGTCAGGCCGATCCGTCCCTGCGAGTGGTCGTCCTGGAGTCGGACGTTGTGGGCTACGGGGCCAGCGGCCGCAACGGCGGCTTCGCCATGACCCTGATGGGGCTAACCCTATCGCTAACGGCCAGGCGCTTCGGCAAGGAAAAGACACGCCAGGCCCACGATTTTGGGGTGCGCGGCGTGAGACACATCGGGGAGTTAGTCGAGAAGCAGGGGATTGAGTGCGAGTACGAGAAGAACGGCCTGCTGACGGTGGCTACTAACCCGGCCCAGTTGGATCGGCTGCAAGCGGAGATCCGGCTGGCCCACGAGTTGGGCATCGAGGGCGTGAGCTGGCTGGACGCCGGCGAGCTGCGGGAGGAGGTTAACTCTCCCCTCTACCTTGGCGCCAGAGTGGAGGAGGAGTGCGCCCTGCTCAACCCCGCCAAGCTGGTACGAGGGATGAAGAACCTGGCCGAGGGCGCTGGCGCCGAAATCTACGAGCGGACGCCGGTGGAGGCGGCTCACCTGAAGCCGCGCGTCAGGCTGGAGACGCCGCGGGGCAGCGTCGCCGCTCAGAAGGTCGTGTTTGCCACCAACGCCTTCACCCAGCGCTTTCCTCAGCTTCACTCCAAGGCCTTCCCCGTCTTCACCTACATCGTCCTCACGGAGCCGCTGAGCCAGCGGCAGCTATCCAGCATCGGCTGGGGACAGCGTCAGGGAATCGAGGACGCGCGCAACCTCATTCACTATTACCGGCTGACCGCCGACAACCGCTTGCTTATGGGCGGAGAGGATGTCATGTACTACTATGGCGGCAAGGTCGGCATGGACCAGCATTGGCCTACCTTTCAGGGTCTGGAGCGCACGATCAGCGAGACCTTCCCCGGGCTGGCTGGCATTGGCATCAGCCATCGATGGGGCGGGCCAGTCTCGGTGCCAATGGACTTTTTCCCGGCAATGGGCTACCTGGGCGGCGACCGGCGGGTGATCTATAGCCTGGGCTGCGTTGGCCACGGCGTGGCGCTCGCCAGCATCGCAGGGCAGATCCTACGCGACTTGGTGAAGGAGCAGGAGACGGAGCTCACCGATCTGTTCTTCGTTAACCGGCGGATGATTCCTCTGCCGCCGGAGCCAATCCTGTTCACCGTAGCTCAGGCCATCCGCAGGGGGATGAAGCTTCAGGACGATTGGGATCGGCGCAAGCAGCCAAAGCCGCAGGCGAAACAGCCATCCACATAATGGACTGAAGAGCGTATTGGGAGAGCAACCAGTGTGGCAGCCTCGCTACACTGTCTGGGCTACCTCGGGCTCGCCTAGTTTGGAGCTATAAAGGGAAATGTCTGCTAGCCTCACCAGGTCGTCGGCGGTGGTGGCGTCATCGGGGTAGCAAGCTAGCCCAGCGCTCAGGCTCAGGTCAGCCGTGGCGGGATCATTCAGTTCCTTGAGCTTGTTGGCCAGGGACTTCCCCATCCGCTCGAGTACGGTCCGGGCCTTGGTTGAGTCGGTGTGCATCAGTATGGCGGCGAACTCGTCGTCACTGTAGCGACAGGCGACATCTGAACGGCGCATCTTGGAGCGAATGGAATCGGCAGCAAGGAGGAATACCTTGTCGCCGGCTGCCTGTCCCCCAGCATCCTTATAGGTCTTGAAGTTGTCGATGTCGGCGATCACCACGGCAAAGCCATGCTCGTAGCGCTTGGCGCGTTCGATCTCCTCGGCCAATCGCTGGTGAAAGTAAGCGCGGTTATACAAGCCTGTGGGGCCGTCGGTGATCGCCCTCAGTTCTGTCTCCGCCCGCAGGTGAGCGTTCTCCAGGGGCAGCGCAATCTGAGCGGCAGCGGCCTGGAGGAGGTCGAGGTCCGACGCTTGGAAGGCGGAACCCTCCGAGAAGGTGACAAGCAGAAGGCAGCCGAAGGGCCTTTCGCCGATGCCCAGCGGCGCACACACGATGCTCTGCGGCAAGCCCGATTCTCCAGCGGCCTCCTTGAAAACGGCCTCAGTCTGAGGGCCGAGACCTCCCGCTGCTGTGAGTTCCTTTATCGAAGCATAGAGCTGTGTTTCGCCTGTCTGGAAGGCCTCGCCGATCAGGCCTTCGCCGGGCTTGGCCACCAGCTTGGACATGACCTTCTGATCCAGACCGCGCACAGCGCGAACCTCGAGCAGGTCTCTATACCGGTTGTAGGCCATGAGGAACCCGGCCTCTGCTCGCGGCAGGAGGTCGAGGACGGCTTCCAGGGCTCTGTCAGCCGCTTCGTCAAACCCGATGGCTGTGGCGGCGGCGTTCGATAGATTTATGAAGAGGCGAAGCTGGTCGTCTCGCTGCCGCACCTCCCTGACGAGGTGACTGAGCATTGTGGTATCTCGGGCTGTGCCTTCAATAGCTACCAGGCGCCCGTCCTCATCATAGGCGGGCACGAGGCTAAAGGTCAGCCATATTGTCTGACCGTCCTTACGCAGGCACTTCAGGGCTAGCGGACCTTCGGGCATGTTGCCGGAAAGCGCGGCCTTCCATAGGGCGACGAAGGACTGCCAGTGGTCGGGGTGGACAAGCCGACCGACGATCTCCGGGCCAGAGGCCAGGTCCTCCAGGGTAAAGCCTGTCACCTTCGCCCAGGCCGGATTGGCGTAGGTGAGGCCCTTCTGGATGTCTACCCGGAAGACCAGGTCAGCCGTACGTTCCGCCAGTTGGCGATATCTTGCCTCAGCCTTGGCGACGCCGGTCTCGGCCGTTTCTTTGACGAGCAGGGCGACGATCATGCGGTTGAAGTTCTTCGCCAGGGACTCGAACTCCGTCGGCCCCGATAAGTGGGCCACCGTCGTTGTTTCTCCTCTGGCGATCGACCGGGCGCTTGCCTGAAGGGCGGCCAGTGGTCGAAGAATGCTTCGCGCCAGCGTCAGCGCCGACCACACGCCCCCGATGAAGACGAGGCCGGCGAAACCCAGCAGAGCCCAAAGCAGCAGGTCTCCGTCGCCACCCGTTGAAGAGGGGGCGAGATTTACCTGGCGTTGCTGTTCGCTGATCAGGTCGGCAACCGCCGGTCTCAGGCTAGCCATCTTGTTATCTATCTCAGAGCGGGCTGCCGTCGCCTGCTTGCTATCAGCGACCTCTGTGAACAGGAACACCCCTTCGCCCTGCATTCTGATCGCCTCGACCTGCCTGGCGATGTCGTCCAGGGCGGCCAGCGCTTGGGGGTCGGCGGAGTCAGCTTGCAGCGTTCGGGCCTCTTCGACAGACGCCTTAACCCTGGCGATGGAGTCACGGAACGCCTCGGCAAAGCTCCAGTCCTTGGTGACGGGAAAGGCCCGCAGGGTCTCGAGCTGGAGGGTGAATTCGGCATCGAGGTCGCTCAGGGTGGCGGCTGTAAGGGAGGCCTTTTGTATGGCGTCCGTGTCGACCTGGGCAGTCCCAGAGCGGAAGACAGACACCAGCGAGATGCCAATGAGGAGCACCATCAAGAGTGAGAACGTGGCGATGATCCGCGCTCGCACCGATCTTAAGCCAGGCATCCGCCTGCCAACCTTTCCCCGACTACGACAAAAACTACCTGCCACCCTCCGCCCGCCATATAGCGGGTTTGGAGGTCGCATAACAGCAGGTCAATAGCGTTTGCAGTGCTCAATGAATGGACGCGAGTCTTGGGGAGTCCGTTACATGCAGGGCACCCACGGTTGAAATCGCCGCCCGAGGTGCTATCATGACAAGGGTGGGCCCGTAGCTCAGCGGCAGAGCGGCCGGCTCATAACCGGCTGGTCGTAGGTTCGAATCCTGCCGGGCCCACCATTTGGCTAGCCCAGGGGCCGCCGGTGCAGTATCATGCTGTCGGAGGCTCAGGGACGATGGCGGGCGGGGCCAGCCTGCTTCAGCAAATACGCGACTTCTTGGCCGACTACCGGCCGCGACGCCTTTCCCAGGACAGAACGACCCCGGCGGCGGTGCTTCTCCTCCTCTACGAGAAGGCAGGCGAGCCCTACATCGTCCTGACCAGGCGCACCGAGGATGTGGAGCACCACAAGGGGGAGACCTCTTTCCCCGGCGGCGCCTTCGACCCCCAGGACGGCGACCTGCTCACCACTGCCCTGCGGGAGACGGAGGAGGAGATCGGCGTTCGGCCAGAGGACGTGGAGGTCCTGGGCCGCCTGGACGACATCGTCACCATCACCGGCTTTGTGGTGAGCCCCTTCGTGGGCCTTTTGCGCACGGACTCATATCCCTTCGCCGTCAATGCCCACGAGGTGGCGGAGCTGGTGGAGGTGCCCTTGCGCCACCTGATGGACGAGCGCAATCTGGAGCAGAGCGTGGGACGCCTGGGCGACCGCTGGCTGCCAATCCTCGCCTATCACTATGGCGACCATCGCATCTGGGGGGCCACGGCTCGCATCCTCAAGGGCTTCTTCGACCATCTGGCCGCCAGCGGAGGTTGATCGACGGCGGCGGATATAGGCGAGGGCGTTGCCTCTGGCGGCGGCGCCCTTGATCGTGTGGTGGGCTGAATGCGCTGGCTGCTGATTCGGCATGGCGAGTCGGTGGGCAACCGGGAGTGGCGGCTCCAGGGCCAGAAGGAGTTCGCCATGAGCGAGCGCGGCGGCCGCCAGGCCGAGCTGCTGGCGCGGCGGCTGGTCGGCATGGATATCGCCGCTGTCTACAGCAGCCCCATTCGCCGCGCCTGGCAGACGGCGCAGGCCATCGCTCGCAGCCTGGGGCTGGCAGTGCAGGCCCTGGTCGGCGTGCAGGAGTACGACTTCGGGGAGCTGTCCGGCCTGACCTGGCAGGAGATTCAGCAGCGGGCGCCGCAGGTGACGGCGGCCATCGCCTCCCGCAGCGACGAGTACCCCCACTACCCGGGCGAGGAGGGCCGCGAGGTCTTCCGCCGGCGGGTATGCACCGCCCTCTGGGGCCTGCAGGAGAAGCACGGGAGGGAGACGGTGGCGGTGGTCACCCACGCTGGGCCCATCGCCGCGTTCCTGCTGGACGTGCTGGGCCTGCCCTATCGCCCGCCGCTGCCGTTCAACCTGGACAACGGCTCGATCACGCTGGTGGAGACGCCGCCGCAGCGGTGGCCGGGCGCTCCCCCTGCCGTGCTCGTCTCTCTGAACGACGTCTGCCATCTGAAGGAAGGGGGGTGAGGCAAGGGTGTCGAACGTTTCCGAACGAAGGCCGAGGCGAAGGCGGCGGCGAGAGCGGGGGCTGACGGAGAAGGAGCTTCTGCGCCGGCTGGAGCTTGTGGAGAGGTTCATGGTGGAGTGCCAGACGTGCCAGACGGAGAACCCTCGGCACTGGCAGTACTGCTCGGAGTGCGGGACGCGCCTGGCGACGGCCTGCCCGGG
>Ga0315280_10002037_pt1 | contig 33469 bp, 26 predicted proteins | sample YL17G06_40_MG_FD_203697 | JGI IMG/M metagenome (GOLD analysis project Ga0315280, IMG submission 203697) | Sediment microbial communities from Yellowstone Lake, YNP, Wyoming, USA - YL17G06_40 | ecosystem: Environmental > Aquatic > Freshwater > Lake > Sediment | place: USA: Wyoming | collected...
GCATACAACCATTGTCAGCCTAACCTTCCAGAAACTACGGCACATTTGCAGGTTCGAGAAAGGCGGATACTGCAAGAATATGAGGACAAAATGCGAAGCCCAAATCTGCCCCCAAATCATAAAAGGCGAATCGATCGATCGATCGTTCAAGTCAAAGGCTCTTCCAAGGCACAACCGTAGGAAATGGTCGCATCGGGCTGGTTTGTTCCTACCTACCGTGGGAACATCAAACTTGGAATCTTCTGGTTCGTGATCCCAGGACTCAAGAAACTCCCCATACTCAGAGCCGAGGGACACCCGTGTAAAGCAAAATACGAACTAGACACCCGGCTAAACGAAGCAGTTTAAATGCGATAAATCAAATCAAGCCGCATGCTAAGACCTAGCCTGAAGATATCTCCCCCACATGAGAATTTTGCGAGATGTCTTTTTTCTCCAAAAATATCTTGAATTCCAGACTTATATAAGGGCATTAGAGAATTGTCCTACGGTGAAATGTTGAGTGATGCTAAGTTCGTGAAATGTAGAAAATGCGGAAAGCCTTTGGGCTATGTAACTGTGACAGCAAAAGGTTTGTCACACATGTGGCAGCCTCTCCAGAACGTGAAATTAGTTGCTATTTGCATGGAATGCCTCCAGAAAGAAAAATAATCACAGTAAACTGGCTTAGAAAGACTGAGAGAAGAAACTTCCAGTAAAGACTCATGTTAGCTGGAATTCAAGTCATGTGATGCCAGCCGAATTCCTCGTAGATTTTCTTTCCACTTTCTGATATAAGAAACTCGATGAATTTATTGGCTAATTCTGTTCTTTTTGAGAACTTTGTTATGCCTACAGCTGTACTTCTGTATACTTGAAGCTCTTTAGGTAGCTCTATAACTTCCATAGTTTTCATGCACAGCTTCTTGAAAGCTTCCCATCCGAGAACAGCATCCACTTTTTTCTGATTGATCAATGCCATCAATTCTCCGCATCCACCCGCATAATCGGTAATGTTTCTTCTTATTTGATCACTAAGTCCAGCCTTGCTTGCAATGTCATCCCACACTCCCAATAGACAACCACTTACAGAAACTCCAATTCTCATTCCTTCTTTTGTCAAATCAGATATTGAGTTTATCTTCTTCGGATTTCCAACTTGTACTAGAATAGCAGATTTCCTAAAGCCCAGGCTTCTTCTTGTGTCTTTAAGAATTAATCCTTTCAGTTGTGCATCGTCTAGTATGAATTCTGAACCGCATGTCAGTATGTCGCCTTTCTTGCATCTAGCGATATCTGTGATAAGATCTTCAGCTTTTCCCACAGTAAACTTGAATTCCGTTCCGAACTTTGTTCTGAATTCTTCAGCACATTTCTTGATAGGTGGTGCCACTGCACCAGAAGAATAAACATGTAAAATGTTTTTGTTTAGCATTTCAAGTCCTTCTTCATTCTACACATCGGTTTCTTGTGCTCAAATACTTTTTCTTGATACAAATACATTTCCCGCCAATTTTAAATATAAAATATATTGCGAGAACTATTTGGTGGAAATATTGCGAGCCCCCTTTGGGCGTTGTCTTAGTCCAATTTGGGGGGACATTAGATTATTATGAGTGGACCCGATGGATTGGGCATAGTTGGGAAACAATAGATTGGTTAGTCCCACCTGTCAGCAACTTGCTCCTTCTTCGGTTTTTGGATTCTCATAAAGTCCAAGTCCACAAAGACCTAGAAGGTTGAAGATGCTTCAAATACATAGCGCTCACTTAACGCGAAGCTATTCAGGTCAAATGTCCATAGCTTTGTCTTGGCACTCAACAACTTTGCGAGTGAGTGACATTTTGAAAATTGAGAAAAGAGGTTGCCGAGGTCGGAGAGAATGTTAAGAATTTGAAGATTTTTCATCAAGGTATGTATTTCAGAACGGCTGCAATAGCTCCATAAATGCCGGCATCTTCGCCCAGAGGTGTTGCCATTATTTTCGGAACCCTGTTCACTGCATAGTCTTCCACATATTTCTTGACAGGGCCAAGGATCATTTTCTTGTTCTTAAGGGTCACGGTTCCTCCAACCGTGATTAGGGATGGGTCGTATGCATTTACTACGTTGGCAAAGCCTATAGCGTTTAGAATTCCAATTTCATTGACGAGTTGCAGAGAGAGTCTGTCTCCTTCTTTCGCAGCAACAAATAGGTCGGCGGCACGTAGCTTAGATAAGTCACCTTTTACTTTCTTGAAAAGCGAGCTTTGTTTTACTGTTTTTTCATCTATTTCTTTGAATCTCATTCTGACAAAGTTCGGTATGTTTCTTCCTGAACAGTAAGCTTCCCAGTGTCCACGCTTTCCACATCCGCATGTTAGGCGTCCTTTGTAATCTATTGTGAAATGGCCGACTTCATGGCCATTCCCATCCTTACCCAAAAGCAAAGTGCCGTTAACAATGGCACCACCGCCTATTCCGGTACCTATCGTTATGTAGACATAATTATCCAATCCTATGGCAGCGCCGAAAATGTTTTCGCCCAGAGCCGCCCCTGCGCAATCATTAATCAAACATGCAGGTATTGCCAATTCCTCTGTAATTGGCTTCGTGAGAGAGACATACTCAAACGGCAGGTTAGTCGGCTTAATGAGCACTCCTTCCTTCTGGATCAAAGGGCCTGTTGCGGCTATTCCCACACCTCTTAAGGCTGTAACATCAAGTACGTGCTTCTTGCACAAGAAACGTATAAGCCTAATAATCTGCTTGCTGATCGCTTCAGAACTGCTCTTGTCAACTCTTTCGCTCATCTTTTCTATGAAATTGCCCTTTTCGTCTGAAAGGACGACTCTCGTCCATGTGCCTCCCAAATCCACTCCCATCAAACATCTTTTCTTCTTGACCAAACCAATCACCTATACGAAGGGCCAAATCAATTGGAGGCGTGGTCTTGCCATGTCTCCCGAACTCCAAGTTCGCTGCGCAACTCTTGGCATGAAATCCTTCAAGCCCCTAGGCGGAAAGCTTAATCCTTTATCTCCTTCATCAGCTATGCAACAGGTTATCATGAACTCGACGACCAAGACTCCGTCTTTCCATGTCTCCCTTGACATTTTTATATTTTGTCTCAAAATCACAGTTTTCAGACAGCGGTTTCATAGTAAAGAGTTAAGCTTCAAAATTTCATCGCATCGACCTGCAAGAAACATTAACGATACGCTCGCTGAAGGTTCGAACCTTCCTCTATTCTTCCTCTTGAAATATGCCTGTGACTGTTGACTCGACGATTTTATACTCTGCAGACAAGTTCTGCGAGGGTACAATGATTTCGCAGGTTACACAATTATCGTCTTGGCAAGTCAGGGAATATCCCCTTTCTTTCAGTTTTTTCAAAAGCACCAATTTTTTCTCCAAGAGTGGAATATCGACTTGAGTCGCATCTGGACACAGGTAGATAAGGACTTCGAGGAAAAAAATTGTTGATCTGGAGAAGGCATCCTTACTCCTACGCCAATTCTGTAGTCAGGTCTCCTATCTAGAACTCTAAGATTCTTTATGCTCGAAGTTTCTTGCTTGTTCGAGTAGGGTTCGAACGTCGATCAGATTTGAATTTTTCATCGTCTGTTCCTATCCTAGGTCTTTCCGTACTTTCTGAACAACGCTATTCCCGCTAGTAGCACAACCACACTGGTGACTGACACAACTGTGAGGTCCAGCAATATCGCTGGGCTTGACAATGGTGCGCCTCTCAAGAACAGTGATGTTAGTGCGTCAGTTACGTAGTAGCTGGGTACGAATCTGCCAATTGACTGTGCAGTCGGAGACAGTGCAGCTCCTACGAATGTGCCTAGAAACATCTGGGGCATTATGAAAATGAATGCAATTCCCGTTGCCGCTCCAGGAGATTTGGCTACTGTCGCTGTAATCAGGCCGAATCCAACGTTGCACAGTGAAAAGACGAGAACTATGGCAAACGCTACGGCGAAATTCGAAATAGCAACGCTAGGACGATAGCCTACAAGATAGGCCATGATAAAGACTAGGACGGCTTGTATCAGAGCTGCTATCATGTTTGAGATGGCTTGACTTGACATGAACTCTGTTGGCGTTGTTGGTGTGACATTGATTCTTTTCAATAACCCATTTTCCCGGTCGGTGGCAAATGACTGGGCCACTGTCATTGTGAGGAAGATTGAAGCATAGGCGAATAGGCCTGGCGCCATGTAATCAAATGCAGTGGTTCTGCTTGCTTGAACCAGAGACGGATTGCTTATTTGAATGGGCATAGTGGTGGATGTCAACTGTTTTCCATAGACAGTTTTGGCTAGAACTTGCTGGATAATCGGTGGAATCGCTTGGGTTGCGAACATTGATCCACTATCCAAGTAGACCTGAACTGTGGTGTTAACCCAGCGGCTTGGCTCAGTTGGATAGTTCCAAAAAGAATCGCAGCTCTCTGCAAAGTTTTGAGGAATCAAGACGATTGCTTGGATTTTGCCCTGAGCAAGATCGACTTGTGCGGTTTCATTGTCAGAATAAGATTGAATCTTCAGAATCTCCGTGTTCGTGAGGTTTCCGATGAAATACTGTGACCATGGCTGATATGATCCGGATGAATCCATGTTGATCAAGCCGATTTGATACGTAGCAGACTGGGAGCCACCGATTGCTCCAAAAGAGAGCCCGAACAGCAATGTTAGAGCAACAGGGAACAGGATTATTAAAAATAGTATCGCTGGTTCTCTGATCATTTTCTTTAGATCTTTTTTGACAAGTGCCAAAACTCGTTGAAGTTTCAATCTACGTTCCCTCCCTTATTCTCCTGCCCGTCAGCTGAATGAAGACTTCCTCCAAGTTTTTCGCCTTGAACTTTTCCTTCAGCTGTTCTGGCGAACCAAGGGCGATTAGCTTTCCATGATCTATTATTCCAACTCGGTCGCAGAGTTCCTCAGCCTCTTCCATGTAATGCGTTGTGAGGATGATTGTTTTACCTCGCTTCTTAAGTTCCTTTATGAGGCTCCAGACTGCGTGCCGTGATTGAGGATCCATGGCAGCCGTCGGCTCGTCAAGAAATGCTATTTCAGGGTCATGCACCAAAGCCATTGCTAAGTTTATCCGCCGTTTCATTCCTCCACTGTATTTTCCCACACGCCTCTCAGCATCTTTCAAGAAGCCCAGTCTCTCAAAAAGTTCGTCTGTGTTCTTCTTGAGTTTCTCTTTTGGCATGGCATGAAGATTTCCAAAAAGTTCCACGTTCTCTCTTCCGGTAAGGTATGCGTACACCGCCGACTCTTGGGGGCATACTCCTATCAACTCTTTAACCTTTGCAGGTTCTTTCTGAACGTCATAGCCCCCCACACTGACTGAACCGCTTGTCTCTTCTAATAAGCCGCAGAGAATGTTTATCGTGGTTGTCTTTCCAGCCCCATTCGGCCCTAGCAGTCCGAAGAGTTCTCCTTTTTCAATTTCAAGGCTGAGTCCATCCACTGCAGTGACATCTTCAAACTTTTTTGTGAGGTTTTCGATGACTATCTCCTTCTCTTTCATGACCATCTGCCTCTGTTGCTTCAATATATCATTGATTTGAAAGAATTTATTTCTATGTCAACAGGCATGGAGAAGAAAGGGCTAAAAAAGAGGTGAAGAATGGGAATTGTTTAACATATTAGGTTGACAGAAGCGACAAGAACATTACTCAGAAGTCTTCCAAAATATGGTTGTCGAGGACGGTCAAAGTTTGTCTCTCCATGTGTCAAACACGTAGCCCACGTAAAGAATATTGGGTACTATCGATTCAAAGGTTTCTTCTCTTTCAAAGCTTCCCTGAATGTCCTTCAGTTCTTTCATAGTGTTTGTCCATACAACAGCCATTATGTCGTTGGGGAGGTTGCTGAATGCCCAACGAAAGAGCACGTTGGGTGAGCACTTCTTTAATGTGAGTCCGACAGCATTCTTGCCGGCTTCGGGTTTGAGGCGAATGTGGAAAACGGTTATTATGTCATTTGAGGCGTCTGGATACCACTCTATAGATAGTTCGATCAAGCAGTTATTGATCATTCTTGAAAGTCGGCGTCGAACGGTCTTGGCTGAAACTCCCAGCTCTTGAGCGACATCTGCGATAGGCTTTCTAGAATTGTCATGAAGGGCGCGGATGATCTGGTAGTCCAAGGGATACAGAGTCACATCGGCGGACCTGTGGAGTGATGGAGGACTAGTGTCGGAATGAATGATTCCCACAGTTGGGTTTGCCATTCTTGCTTGTTTCTTGACGTATTCAACGAAGGGTTCGAGCTCGGATATGTTCCTCAGATACGCCCCCACATACAGATAATTTCCGCCTGCAATAGCGACCCAGTAGATGGAACCGTGCTTTCCCAGATTCTCATACAAGTTGAACGTAGAGCCTGCCTCTGAATTCCCGAAAATAACGACTGTAACCGCGTTCAACGCTGACAGGCTGACTTTGGCTGTGAATTTTCTGATAATACCTGATTCCATCAGTAGCTGAATTCTTTTGTGAATTGCGTTTATAGATAGGCCCAGTTTGTCCGCAAGTTCCCGATAGGAAGTTCTAGAATTTATCAATAGAAAACTGGTCAAGATTATGTCAGTCTTGTCCATATCTTTCCCGCACTAAATTAATTACTTTCACTTTGAATTTAAACTTGGCATGCATATTTGCTAGCGCCTTACACCCTGTTCTGCAAGATTCTCGAATCCTCGTGTCAGTAACGAAAGCAATGGCGGGTTGAATGAAAAATTCTTAAACTTGTTGAGCCATTTCAATAGTAAGCGCGGAACAAACGATTGTAGAGAGGTGAGAAGATGACCAAAATTGGAGAAATTTACTTCTGTGAAACGTGTGGTAACAAGGTCAAAGTTTTGGAAGCTGGAAAGGGTACTCTTGTCTGTTGCGGAAAACCAATGAAGCTTGTCAAATCCTAACAATTGCAACGTCATTGCACGGCAGGTTTCGGACCTCTTGATTCTGCAGCAAAAGCGCTGGTGAAATCTACCCGTTTCAAACTTGTTTTATAACATGGTTCAAGAATTGTGCAACCAGCAAGAGACGTAAGAGCTTGAGGCGGAGATTATTAGGCATTTAGGATTTTTGGACCGAAGGGACAAGAAACATCAGGCCCAAGCCAGTCTCCGTTGGCGATGTATGCTGTGTATCTGCAGCCGCCGCAAAGGTCGGCGTACGCGCATGTTTTGCAAGATCCTTTTAACGCCTTTCTGTCTCTAATGTAATTTAGCAGTTCATTCTGAACCCAGATTTCTTCCAAGTCTTGTTCGAGAAGGTTGCCCAGCTTTATTGGGGCTGGAACGCAGGGGAGCAGGTCTCCTGAAGCGGTGAGCCCCGCGTAGGTTAGCCCGACCGAGCAGCCGCCAAATCCTGTTGAAAGTCTTCTCACGATCTTGGAAACTTCAAGTCCAAAATTTTCTTGAAACATGTTTTCGTGTGCCGACAAGGCTTCGCTTACCGTGAAAACCTTGCCTTTTGACCGCTCATAGCCTAAACGAGCGTAGTAGGTCATTCCTCGAGCGTAGCACTGCATTCCGCTTCCGTCTGTAACACTTTTGTAGAACTTTTTGTGCAATGCTTCCAGAGCTTTGATTTTCTCTTCAGACGTTACGTCAAGGTGAGATGCGTCCATTCCGCGACCAGCAGGGATAAGCCTGTTCAAATAGAATCTTGTAGCCCCGAGGTTTTCTGCTAAACTCATGGTTTCTTCCAATTCCCCGATGTTCTTTGAATGCAAGGTCATGGTGACAGCCAACTCGTCAAAGCCGACGGCAGCGCAGTTCTTTATTCCTTCAATTGTCGCTTCAAAACTGCCCGGCTTGTTTCTTAGAAAATCGTGAGTTTCTGCTCTCGCTCCGTCTAAGCCTATTTCTACGCGTTTGGTACCCACGCTGGCAAGCTGTTCTGCTACTTTACGGGTCATAAGCGTTCCGTTCGAAGCGATCGTGCATAGCATGCCACTGTCGTCAGCTCTTTTCACTGCCTCGTAAAGGTCCCCGCGTATTAGCGGTTCTCCGCCTGAGAAGGTTAAGATGGCTACTCCTGCGTCACTCATGTTGTCTATAACTTTCAAGGCTTGAGGCGTAGTCAGTTCCAAGCCGGAAGATGTGGGCGAAGAGTCTTGATGACAGTGCAGACAGCTGAGATTACATCTGTTGGTGAAGTTCCAGACAATAGTCACTGGAACGCTGGTAGGCTGCGGATACCTTACTCCGAAATTCGCAATCCCTTTCACAACGCTTAACATGCATCTACGGATAAGCGGGTCTTTCAGTAGTTTTCTGGTTGTGTTGCCATTGACTCCGAGGCGGAGGAACAGCAGATGAATTAAGGGCGTTATTGTTTTTGACGTTAGCAAACAGCTTTCACAATGAGGGTGACAGCTTGATGAGTAGTCGTCAAAGACTGAAAGCAATCGCTCTTGTCCACATTTGTCGCACTTTCCTGCCAAGAATTGAGCTAAAGCTTTCCAAAGAGGGTTGAAGAACAGAGTCAATGAATGGTCGCTTTCAGGCATTTTGTTCATTGTTTTCCATGACCAACCTAATGATCCAATCTTCACAGCCCAACATGTTCCTTGAATAAATTGTTTCTGTGTGCTAACTGCATTTTTTCATTATACACAGATGTATTTTCAGTCTTTCACGCGCATCGTAAGAGGCTACATCCATATGTTTTCTGTCTATGAAGTAATAATTTTCTTATTCACATAATTCGTTGTTTCATGTCCTCTGCGAAGATAGCTGCTTATTGCTGTTTTCATTCTTTTGCTTCATCTAGGTCGGATGCTTCCGCGATTATGGCGACATCCTTGATGCTCGTCGGCCGGTTTGTTGCCTTAAGAACCAAGCGTGCTCTCCATCCACATTCTTTGCATTCGAACTTTTGTGGCAGTATTCCCATGTGTCCCAGCATGTCTCCGCTCAGGGTTCCGACCCTGCGAACCTTAGGGCTCTTGCATCTCGGGCAAATCTGCACATCTACAAACTTACCTTCTTTCTCAAGTTCCTCCAAAATGCTAACCAGTTCGTGGAAGGCTTGGCTTTCAACCTGTTCTTCTACAAGAAGAGTAGACTGCTTCTTCTTCTTTTTCTTCTTCTTCTCCTTCTCTTCCACACCGAACCCTGCTTGCTATACTAACAAGATCAGAATGAGCGGAATAAGTCTTTTCATCCAACGTATGAAAGCGCTAGTGCATTTAGTGGGGCGGGTTTGATGTTAGGTGCGGGCAGAGATCTTCCAACCGAGGTTTGTGAGCATGTCTTTCAATATTTTCAGGCTTTTCAGGGCTTCGTCTCGGGGACGAATTTCCAGCGTGAAGTGGATGTCTTGAGGTAAGAGTATTTTCAGATAGTGCGAGAAGTCGATTTTTCCAGCGCCCAGTAAGTCATGTGAAGGTTTGCCTACCTTTTGATCGTGAAGGTGGCATTCTCTTACTCTGTTTAGGTGGCGCATGAAAAAGTCCTCAACCTCGGCGATTGGCTCCCCACTAGTAGCGTGACCCTTTGGTATGTCCCATGCTAGAAAGAGCTTTTCTGCTGACAAAAGTTCTTCAAGGACTTCCATGGCCATTCTGCCTAGCCGATGGTTTTCAACGCAGAGAGTAACATCTTTTGGCGTATATTCAGAAAGTTCAATCAGACTTTGTTTCAAAGCGTCTTTATATATAATCCAGTGATCCTTTAGAAACGTGCCCTCTTTTCCGGCGAAAACGAAATCAAATGGAGGTTCAACGTGGATCGTGAATCTTTCCGCTCTGACGTCACGTGCAAAATCGATGCACAATTTCATTCGATCAAGAACAGCTTGCCTGACCTCTGGATATAGGGTTCCTAAGCTCAGGTAATCAGACGGGCCGTGAAACGAGATAGAAACGTCTTTTGATGCTGCAGTTTTCGCAATACGTCTCCTTTCTGACGGGTTGAAACGTTCTGGAAAGAAACGGGGAACCATCATATCAGGGACGATGTAACCGAAACCATGTTTACCAGCAAAATCAATCGCATCATAAATGTCCTTGTCATAGACTACGTGATAACCAAAATGTTTCCAAGATATTTGTTTCATTCTCTATCACTGGTAACATTCCTGAATGCTTGCCCAAGTCATATATAAATCGCACACGCGTGCCGTCAAAGAATCTTCTTTTTGCCTGTATCAGACTTTGCAGAAAGGTGGTTATACATTGAGAATCTTGTGAATGTATAGAAGCAGGAAAATGACTCCTATTACGCTTAATGTGCTTGTCATTGAAATGACTAGTCTGAAGAATACTGCAGTTGTTTCGGAGAGCTGCGGTAAGATCAGAAGATTGAGAAAAAGAGGACTTGCAATGAATATCAATGCAAGGTAGAAGTATTTCCCCCGAATGGCGCTTGCATGGTCCATCTGGGACAGAAGCTGCGGTATTCTATCTTCGTGAAGTCTCTTGCTGATTTTGCTGATTTCATTACCTAGATCACTTAGCATTTTTGTGACCTCGGCGCGAATGTCTGTTGTGCCTTTGTCAATCTTTTCTTTCAGCTTCAAGGCAGAGACTGAGCTTTTGATATCAGCTTGAAGTGTCGTCTTAGTCTGAGCTTTTTCGATGAGAAAGGCAGCTGGGGCTTCCCACATATCTGTTATTTGCTTGATGGTGGCAAGGACTTGCCACTCTTCTTGATACTTCTTGTTTCCCTTTGGTATACTTGGTGAAGCTGCGGATCCATTTCAGATATAAGAAGTCCAGTGCCTGGTAATCCCTGTTGTCTGAGTTTCAAGTTCAGAAGTACCGCGAAATTGACAAACATCGAAGAAGCTTTTGCGACAACCCTTTCGTAAAGATTTTTTTCTTCAGCTATCGCTGTATCCACTCCAAGCTGTGCAAATGCTTTTCGCAAGGCGAGTAAATGGCTTCCGATTTCCTGTATTTTTTCCAATGGTAACATTTCAGCAAGATAATCAGCCGACTTTTCACCCAGTTCACTGGCAAGTTCGCTGAATTTTCCTTGAGTAAACATGAGTCCTGCGGTGATTATTCCGAGGAGAGTTCCAAATGTTGCTGTAGTCGTTGTCAAGACTGTTTTTAGGTCGCCGTAACTTATGGACTCGACTTTGCTTAGCCACAGCAGAATGGATGTTATTCCCACTACTGCTATCAGAAGAGAGATGAGAAGCGAATTCTTCATGGGACTCATTTCGTCTTCACTGACTCGAATACTAGTCTGCAATTGCGGGCGCCTTTTATTAACGCCTTGTCCCAAGAGCAGGTGGCCTTGTCTTGACCAAGCACAACGTCCATCAGTGCTTTGCTTCCTCCATTGCAAATTAAGTCACAGAATTTGCTTTTCACGTTCGAACTCACGTTTTTTCCAACATGGAGCATCGAGCAATCCGAGATGCTGATAGAAAGTCTTGATTCTGTCAACGCGATAGGTTCAAATCTTTGCCCTTCCCAACTGTTGATAACTTCCAAAACTTTTGCCAAAACCTTCATGTTTCTGTCTCTTAAACCCCAAATCTCTTTGATTCCCTTGGCCAGAGACAATTCCGTGTCATAGAATTGAGCTGTCAATTCTTGCTCTCCGCGACCAGCCTTTTCAAGGATTGGTATAATCACTTCGATAGGTGGAACTGGGTGGCCTGCAAACAGGGCCTTTAATTGCTCTTCCACATTTTTCTTCACTGCTCGTACACCCATACAGTTACGAGAGCAGTTGTCAGATAAACATTTTTTCATTAGATCTGCGAGACGGTGGTGTTATTCTCATTGAAGTCGCGTTCGTCGACTCCTGTCTTCTGCACTATTTCGGTATGCTATGTATATGTCAGCCTCTATCATCTTCATATCTTTTGCTGTAGAAATGATGGACAAAGTAAAGGTTCCCATAATTATCCAATGTTGGCTCGCTTGCGAATTGCGAAAGGATGAACTCTGGTTCTGACTGAAGGCATTCTAACATGCTATTCGTCAATGGGCATTGGTTCAAAACCTTCTTCTCTGAACTGCATTCTGTAGAATGCGCTGTAGAGCCCGTCTGTCTTCATGAGTTCTGCATGGGTTCCTTTTTCCACTGTTCTGCCTTCATTGACAACTATGATTTCGTCGCAGAGGCGTATCGTTGAGAGTCTGTGAGCTATTATTATGGCCAGTCTGTTCTCAAGTAGCTTTTTCAGAGCGTTTTGCACAACCAGCTCGGTGTATGGGTCGATGCTTGAAGTTGCTTCGTCCAGAACCAGAAGCCTAGGATTGGTCAGCAGGGTTCTTGCAAAGCTTATCAGCTGTCTCTGCCCTATTGAAATGTTTGACGAACCTTCCTGTATAACGTGGTCATATCCTCCGGGAAGCTTCATTATGAACTCATGCGCACCCACTGCCTTTGCTGCGTGGATGACTTCTTCGTCGGACACTTCTGGTCTTCCAAACTTTATGTTGTCCTTTACACTCATTGGAAAAAGAAATGAGTCTTGAAGAACTATGCCTATGTGTTTACGTAGAGAATCAATCTTGATGTCCTTAACATCGTGACCGTTGACAACTATTCTTCCATTAAGCGGATCATAGAACCTCGCTAGAAGGTTTATTAGTGTGCTCTTTCCCGCGCCTGTAGGTCCAACTATGGCCAGTTTCTTGGAGGCTTGAAGTGTGAAGCTTACGTCTTTGATCACTGGAATATTCGGGTCATACCCAAAGGTGACGTTCTCAAATCTTACGTCGTCTATTGTCTTTATTTTAATGGCTTTGTCTTCAGTTGGATCTTCCACTTCAACATTTGTATCTATCAGGTCGAACATTCTTTCGATGGCAGCCATAGCCGATTGATACTGGTCATACACCACTATGAGATCCATTAGCGGCATGAAATAGAGAAACTGATACTCTATGAAGGCTACAATTGTGCCTATCGTGATTTCTCCGCTAAGAACCATTAACGAGCCGAACCAGAGAATTAAAGCCGTGCCTATTATCCTCATGAAAAGCACAAAAGGCTGATATGTTGATGAAATCCTGAGAGCGTAGATGTTTGCCCTAATATTCTTGTCTTGTGTCTCACCGAACTCTTCATAGGATTTCTTTTCGCGCACGAAGGACTTTATGACTCTCATTCCAGAAAGGTTCTCTTGCAACTTGGCCGTTAACCCTGAAAGGGTGGTAAGAGATCTTCGGTAGGCGGCTCTCGAGAATCTTCCCAGGAACCATGCCAGTCCAAATGCAACAGGAAGAATCGAAATAGCTATGATAGCGAGTCTTACGTTGAGGATAAATATTATGACGAACGAACCTAAGATTGAGGACGTGTCCAGAATGATGCTTGTTAACCCGATTCTAAGGAATATTCTGATGTTGTTGGCATCATTCGTCGGTCTTGACATTATTCTTCCGATTTCGCCCTCTGAAAAATATCTGAGTGAAATTTTCTGCAGCTTGGAGATCATGTCGTCCCTCATTTTTGCAACAACATTTTCTCCAACGATACGCATCTGAAAAACCTGAACGTACTGAAACAGATAGTTCGTCAAGGTTACGAATACAAAGATGGGAATCCACCAAAGAAACCCTGAAAGGTTCTTGGGCAAGATTATCTGGTCTATAGCGATCTTGTGAAGGTAAGGTGACATCAGCCCAGTCAGAGACCCCAAGATGATGGCCACTACGCCTATTACAATATTCCTGCGGTACTGCTTTGCATACTTGTAGACTCTTGCAATTAGAGTCCTGTCACCAACTGTCCTTTTCTTAGACTCCTCGTATTTCGCTGAGAAAACGCCATGCTGGCTTGACATTTACTCGGGGTCGACCTCCAAGGCTTTTTCTGGAGTCTTCTCAAGAAACTGCGTCTCATAAATGCGCCTGTACACGCTGCTTCTGACCATAAGTTCAGCATGCGTGCCAAATTCGATTATTTCGCCATTGTCAAGAACCATGATTTTGTCTGCATTCTTTATCGTTGAGAGCCTTTGAGCGATTATGAAAGATGTCCTGCCCTTCATAGCCTCTTCAACGGCTTCTTGGATTTCCTTTTCGGTCTTGGCGTCAACGAAAGAAAGAGCGTCGTCAAGAATCAGAATCTTTGGCTTGATCAAGAGAGCCCTTGCGATGGTTATTCTCTGCCTCTGTCCGCCAGACAGGGTCACACCTCTCTCGCCGACAACCGTGTTGTATCCCTCTGGCAGTGTCATTACGAAGTCGTGTATTCTCGCCAGTTTGGCCGCGGCGACAATGTCATCCTTCGACGCGTCAGACCTGCTGAAGGCAATGTTATCTTTGATTGTTCCCGTAAAGATGAACACGTCTTGCAGAACCAGCCCTATTTGACGCCTTAGAGACTGAAGCTTGAAACTCCTGACATCCGTTCCGTCGATCAAAATGCTTCCAGAACCCACATCATAAAACCGAGGAATAAGATAAACCAGCGAAGTCTTACCCGAGCCTGTGGCTCCGAGAATGGCAATTCTCTCGCCTGGTTTTGCTTTGAAGTTTATGTTTCTCAGCACAGGTCGGTCTTTGGCGTAGCCGAAGGTTACGTTCTTGAATTCGACTTGACCCTTTTCTATGGCGAAATCGATCGCGGTTGCGGAGTCTTTCACGTCTGTTGGGATGTCCATGATTTGATAGATTCTTTCCAGTCCGGCTGAGGCGTTTATCCACGTGCCCGAGAGCATGCTTAGATCACGCAGGGGAAAGCTAAGTCGCATCATGTATCTGGAGAAGAGCGTAAGTTGTCCTATGGTCAGGATAGCTGCTGGTGCAGCTATTATGTTGCCGCCGTAAAGGTACACGCCTGTGATGCCCAAAGTCAGAATGGCTGGTGCGGAAGGCATATACTTAGACTGAATTCTACCGGCTGTGATCGCTGTGTCCACAAATTCCTGCTCAACTTGCCTAAAGCCCTGATCGAGTTCATCTTCTCTCCTGAAGATGCGTACGGCTTTCATGCCTATGATGTTCTGCTGAATGTACGCGGCAAGCCTGCCCAATATGAGCATCATCTTCCTGAACAAAGGCATTGTCTTAATCCAAAGTCGAGCAGTAAAATAGAATATCAATGGCATAGGCGCAATCGCTATCAGGCTCATAGTTGGATTTATGGAATACATGATTGAGAACACGATTACAATCAGAAATGTAGCGTTGGTTAGGGTTCCAAGCCATGTTTTCACAAATGCTTCTACCGGCTGCATATCCATAGTGGCTCTTGAAACGAGATCTCCCACGGCAGAGACATCATAGAAATTGAATGATTTGCGCTGAAGGGAAGAATAGTAGTCAGACCTTAAGTCCTTTATGATCATCTGCGCCAGATAGCCTTGAACATAAGTCATAACGAAATTGAATATTCCATAAGATACAACTGCTATAACTATGGTAGAAACTAAACCTGGCAATGCCTCGGTTTTTCCTTGCGTAATCACCAAATCAATTATCTGTGCGGTGTACAGTGGCTCAAGTGTGAACAAATATGCTGCAACTACTGCAAGTCCAAGGACAAGTATTATGAAATGCAGGTAACGCTTATGATATCTGAGAAGCCTTTTGAAAGTTCCCGTTGACCGGAACAACTCGGCCTGCGTTTTGATCGTCTTGACGTAATCAAGAATAGGCTTGGCTACACTCATCATTGTAACCCGCAAATTTGCGACATATTTCACGGCTCAGATGACGATATAAACATTCTTTTGCACTTAAACATTCTTTTACACTTCCAGAAAATACTTCACGGCAAAATTCTTTAGGACGATCAGCAGAATCTAGGAATTTCGTGACTATTCTCGGATATGAACGCCTGGAATTGCTTAATTCACTTAAGAAGGCTTTTGGTGGGGCCGGCCAGGTTTAGACTTACGTCTAAATTTTACAAATAGCGCGTGTCAGGCACATGAAACAGATTTAAAGCTAGATTCTTTCTCAGTTCGTTCTATGTATAAAGGTACCTATTATGAAGACAAGCTTTCTGCCGATAAATTGTTCAAGTGTTATGAAATAGCTACTCCTAGGATAAAACAGTATCTTGACGCAGAAATTCAATTCGTCATTTCCAATATTCAGGGTGCAGATTTGGTTCTCGAACTTGGATGTGGCTATGGAAGAGTTATGAAAGCTGTATCTCCATTCGTCTCAATGATTGTTGGCAATGACATATCACGGGCAAGTCTAGAACTTGCGAAATCACACATGGAACCTTACAGAAACTATAGACTAGTTCAGATGGATGCATCTAACATGGCATTCCGCACTGGTATTTTTGACGCTGTATTTTGCATCCAAAATGGCATTTCTGCATTTGGAGTCGACAAGAAGTGCCTTATTGCAGAATCTATAAGGGTGAGAAAAAACAATGGGTTAATTCTTTTTTCCAGCTACTCTCCTAAGATATGGAAGGAACGTCTTGATTGGTTTAGAAAACAGTCCTTGATTGGTCTTCTAGGAGAAATAGATGAAGAAAAGACGCGTAGTGGAACCATAGTGTGTAAAGACGGGTTTAAAGCCACTACGGTCAGCGGTAAACAATTCATTGAGCTTTTCGAAGAGTTTGAATTAGATGCATCTGTCATCGAAGTAGACAAATCCAGTGTTTTCTGCAAGGTCATCAAAAAGAAAAAGGGTTTTAGGGCGCGCTAAGAGTCGGCATCATCGTTTGCGCGTGCTACGGGCAAGCCTTTATAATTTCGGGGTATTGCCGACAGATGCACAAATCAGCTTTATTGATAGAGCTTGAGTGAATGAAAAATCTATGATCATCGTGACTATTTTCGGATATGAGCATGCAAGATTGCTTATTTTGCTAAAAGGAGCTTTTGGTGGGGCCGGCCGGATTTGAACCGACGACCTTTCCCCGGAATCAGTGCTTTTTGCGCTGTTCCTACGGGTTTCTTCAGACCGCTCCAGAACCTCTTCATCCCATTGAGGTCCGCAAACCCGTCTGCTACATTCTGGAGCCCGTCTTTATGCTGGGATGGGCTTGCTCACGAATTTCCTCAAATCGCTTGAGGTGTTTGGCATTTGCTGGGGCTATCGTGTCGAAGAACTTATCTATCTCCGTCTGTCTGCAGAGATAGAATTTGTTTCTTGTTCCTTCTCCTTGCATAGACGTTGGATGAAATCCCTTTTCTTTCAAACGTTGCATGACATATCTCATCAAGGTCGCTGACGCACTCTTGAACTGAATTTGAGCATAGTTTCCGTATTTCCGATATATGCAACCATCCGTGTCAAAGAGACCTCTTATGAAACTGTCGTCATTTAGGGGAACTCTCGGTCTCAGTTCTCCAGCATTTTTGAGGCCGATGGGCATTCCCCATTCATGGAGTGTAAGGGCCACTTTTTTGCTGTAGGCATAAAGGTCAATGGTCTCTTCTCCTTGTCGGTAACGAGCCCTCAAGTCTATGCCGAACAACCTTGCAAAGAGCGGACGAAATTGTCTGAATAGGTATTCCTTATCATCCGTTTTGTTGCCAGTCACAGCTATCTGGATAGAACCGCCAACCTTCGATAGACAGCCATCCCCGAACATTATTCCAAGGACCTCCGATTCTTGATCCGTGAGCGTGTTTGCCATCCCAGTGTCATACCTGCCTAGACTACGACCCCACTGTTTCTCTTACAATGACTTACTATATTTTAAATATATGCATTATTCCTTCACGAACAAAATTCACTAATAGCAAGGAGGATTCAAGGGGAAACGTGCGGCATAAAGCGATAAGCTTATGAATACAAAGTTGGCGTGTATTCTGGGGTGTGCCGGCCATAGGGCGCGGGTCCCACCTGATCCCATACCGAACTCAGAAGTTAAACCGCGTTCCGTTTCCGGTTGTAGTGTGGTCTTCGGCCATGCGAACCCGGAAAAGCTGGTAACCCCACTTAAAACTAATCTATCAATTTGGAGGAGAATTACCTAACATTTATAACTAAGCGTTGATAGCTTCTCCGAAAGGTGAGTTTGTTGAACATAATCGCGTCAATTGCAGCCTTACAGAACGGGATTGCACAGGGGCCTTTTGGCGATACTAGTGTAAGCTGGATTCTGAACGTGCTTTTTTACGTGATCTTCGTGGTTTTCATATTTTATGGACAAAGAATCCAAATGTACGTTATGCTCAGGGAGGTTGAAGGTTCACTTTACAAGTTGAAATACATAAGGGAAGAAGGGCGCAAGATTACAGTGGAAACGATCAGGGAGATTGGGAAGCCGCAAACCGACCCTGCTGCCAGAGTTGACAGATTCCTAGAGTACTTCACAATAGGGCCACAGGATCTTGACCCAGCTGGCATAGTTTGGAAGCTTGAGCACATACTTGACGTTAGGGACATACGATTCAAGGACGAGGTCAAATTGATGGCACCTGCAGCTGATGAAACTCAAGCAAACAATTTGGAAAACACCCTTGAGGCGGCGATGGCGCTTAACTTCATTTACAAGGTGATAAGACATTATTACTTGCTCGGCAAGAAAACGTTAAGCCTCTATGTTATAATGCAGATACAGATGATCCTGCCGCTTGTCATGCGGGAAGCAGAAGCGTATGCCAGCGCGGTGAAAGCCTTTGCATATGGCCAACCGATAGGCGACGGAGCAGGCGCACTAGTGGCGGCAAAACTCATGCATGGACAGGAAACAAGAAAGATAGCCAAAGATTGCGTCGTTGCAACAGTTCCATTTGAAGGACGCACTGCATACGTGATAAAAACTGAGGGACCTGGCGGAAACGTGGGCAAACCTGGAGACGCGGTAAAAGCGATCATTGAAGAAAACGAGGGAAAAATTGCTTCAGTGATCATGATTGACGCCGCTTTGAAGCTCGAAGGAGAAGAACTAGGTGAAGTAGCTGAAGGTGTCGGTGCGGCCATCGGCGGACCTGGCGTTGACCAGTTTAAGATTGAAGATGAGCTTGTAAAATATCACATTCCAGTAAACGCTGTGATAATAAAAGAAGACATCGGCGACGCAGTTTCGCCTATGCGCAAGGAAGTCTTTGACTCCATTGACAAGGTAATTGAAAGAATAAAACAGGTAATTTTGGAAAGAACAAAGGAAGGAGACAAAGTGATAATCGTCGGAGTAGGAAACACCATCGGGATCGGCCAATAGGAGATGAATGAAATGAGTGGAACTCCATCATCCACGACAAAAACCAGAATCTCATCATTTTTCCTTATGGTAATATTTGTAACGTTGGCTTTATCATTGGCGGCACTTATATTTGCAGTGTCGGTTCTTGACCAAAATACAGAAGCCGCATGGATTCTACTGCTACTAGGATTCTTAGGAGTAACCCTGTCCACATACGTGCTGTTCCAGACAAGAAGGCGACTGTCAAAACTAAGAATTGTAGTTCCCCCAGTAACAACTACTATCGAATGCAAAAAATGCGGCTTCAAAAATGTCAGAGAATTCCAACGTGGTGACTACATATTCAAGGAAGTAGAACCGTGCCAAAAATGCAACGATAAAATGTTGATAACAGCAATTTACAGGGAAGTTAAAGAGAAAGAAAAAGAACGATTTCCAGTCTAGGTTAAGACAACACATCCGTCTTCAACCATCAAAACAGTGTGCTCTGCCTGGGCAACTATTTTTCTGCTTACCTCGACGAAAACTGGGTAATCCATGAGAGCCTTGGACGTCAAAAGTTCACGGAAAGCCTCCTTATAATGTTCTTTTGGCACGACACCTTGCAACCAGCGTTCAGCAAAAGGCAAGGTTCTGAAATTTTCTTCGATATGCTTCAGAAGTTGTTTTGCATATGGGTTTTTCATCGATCTGGATTTTGTGAGACGGAAAATCGTGGACTCGTCACCGTTTTCAACTTTGCCAACAGCGTTTGGAAGGGTCACGAAAGGCTCGATAGCGTACACCCCGCCCAGCCTGATTTTTGCAAGAGACAATTGTGAAACGTTCGGTATGGATGTGCCCGTATGTATGATGTATCGTCCAACTTGGTGTCCGCACAAGTTTGAAATCGGCTTGAAACCACGAGATTTTATGGTGTCTTCGATTATTGCGCCCAGCCTTGCTGTTGGCATTCCTACCTGAATGTTTTCGATGGCTACTTTTAAAGCACGTTCTGCTGCGTCTACAAGGCTTTCGTACTCAGGGTTAAAGCACACCGTGACAGCAGTATCGGTTACGTAGCCGTCCACATGGACGCCAATGTCCACCTTAACCAGAGAGTTTTCGGGAATTCTTCTGTTATCGTTTGGCGGAGAAGTGTAATGCGCTGCCACTTCATTTATTGAAACGTTGCAAGGAAACGCTGGTTTTCCACCCTTTTTCCTTATAAGACTCTCTGCCCTTTCGCAGACTTCGATTATCGGCATGTCTTCACGAACAAAACGTTTCATTTCTTCACGTGTTTCCCTTAGAATTTTCCCTGACAACCGAAGCTTGTCAAATGCTTCCTTGTCATAATCATCCATCAAAGTCACACTTCACTTACGCATTACGAACTGGAATCTTCTCTATACATTGCCTTTTTCTGTAGACAGGTGACTTAAATGTTTGGCTTGCAATTTACTTCCTAAGTAATGAAATCATTGCGGAAGTTGAAGGTTCCGTCGAGTTTGCAAGGTGTTTTCTAAGAAAAATTCCTCTTTTAGAATGGTTCTAATACGAGGTTTTCCAACGACTTCGGTTTCTGCATTCAAATTTCCGTTCAATCGTATTAACCTTTCATCGGGCCGCCAATGGCGAATATCCCGTTCGGCTTTTCATTTTTGATATTTTTGCCAAGACGCATTCGGATGCTCTTTGAATATTGTTCAAAGCCAAATTCCCGAAGAATCTCGGTTCCTTTTTTGTTTAGAGCTGGAACGCCCACATACAGCGTCTTGCTCACGCCAAGTTTCTGTATACATCTTGCTAGGAGCTCTTTTGCAGCCTGCGGATTTTCAGGATTGCAGACAAAGGGTCCGAGTGTATATCCGCTTTTTGCTCCTCGACACATGATGTAACCAGCGACCTCAGAACCTTCATAGGACACGAAACACAGCTTTGGATTTTCCTGATAGAGACTGACCAAAACACTTGTTCTCTCCGCTCCAAAATATCCAGCATCAAATTCTGCAATTTTTATTATACTCTTCTTCTCTATTAGAGCCAAGGAATCGCTGCATTTTGAAATGATTTTTCCGCAAGCCCGTTTAAATCTTAAAGAATCAAACTCGTCAACGAATCCAAGTTTCCGATACAAATTTGATATTTGGGGAACTGCCTCCAGCTTAATCGTTTCAACCCCGCAGTGCAGCAGATAATCAACGGCCTTTTTGGTCAGCAGCGTGCCGACTCCCTTTTTCCTGTATTCGGCTTTGACGATAAGCAGTCCTATCCACCCAAGTTTTCCATAGCTGATGGCGAAAACGTGACCTACAGGAGAGTCTTTCACTTCAACGATGAAACTGCCATTTGGTTCATAATCAAACATGCGTTTGATATCATCTTTTCTGTCGTTCCACTGTTCTCTTACGTTCATTTTGTATGCGAAATTTATGTCCTTTTCTTCAAATAGGCGAATAGATAAATTTTCCATGGTTACCATCAAAGAGAAACTGAGATCAGATATAAGCATTCTCAACGCGTCTAATAATCAGCCGCTTTGGTTTGAAGTTTGCTGCGCTCGCATGTGATCTTCCACATACTTTACTTTTATTAACGCCAAGGTGTATAACCTAAAAGGTTTAGCCGAGAGGGGATGAGCTGTTGGCTAGAATAACTTGGTTTGGGCATGCAGCTTTCAGCATTGAAATGGCAGGTAATACTGTTCTGGTTGATCCGTTTCTTGATGGAAATCCGGTTTCGCCAGTGAAGGCTTCGGAAATAGACCGCGCGGATGTTGTTTTTGTTACGCATGACCATGGGGACCACTTAGGTGATGCTTTCAGCATATGTAAAAGAACAGGCGCAACTTTGATGGCTACAATTGAGCTTACGGATTATGCTGAAGAAAATGGGGTTAAGAAGGTTGCAGGATTAAACATCGGCGGCAGCGTGGGGGTCAAGGGGGTAAAATTGTCTGTTGTTCAAGCGTTTCACACGGCTTCCAGAGGCGCTCCAACAGGAGTCATCATTGAAGGGGAAGGCAAAACAGTTTATCATGCTGGAGACACAGGACTTTTCGGAGACATGCATCTTCTGGGAGAATTCTACAAACTGGATTTAGCTTTGATTCCAATCGGCGGCTATTACACCATGGGCGCGAGGGAAGCATCCGAAGCAGTCAAATTACTTAGCCCAAAGGCAGTGATTCCAATGCACTACAAAACATTTCCAGTCCTAGCACAGTCCGCAGATGAATTTGTAAAATACGTCAGGGACAAAGCGCTGAAAGTAAAAGTAGTCGTGTTGAAGCCTGGAGAAAGCTACCAGTTCTAAGCCTGCAGGCTTTTAAGATTTGGGCGTGAAAACCTTAGGGTCGAGAGTTGCGAATTTATTCCCCCCTAAGTGGAAAATCATCCTTGCCTTTTTCAAGTTATACGCATTTGTAAAGACGCCTTTGTCGACGTGGGCGCCAACTATTTCGCCGACGAATATTGTGTGGTCGCCGGTTGGGAACTGACTGTGAAGTTTGCATTCCAGGCTGGCCACACATTCTTTTAGAGGTGGCGCCTTGACCTTTTCGGCAGGCAATGATGTTAAGCCTGTTTCTTTGAATTTGTCATGGTCTCTGCCACTTGCCGAGCCGCAGAACCCGGTTTCATCCAGTATTTCCATTGTTGGAATGTTGATGACAAATTCTTGTGCTTTCACGATTAGAGCATGTGAGTGCCTTCGAGGCGAGATGCTTATGGCGACTAGTGGCGGATTTATTGAGGTGGGCATTGCCCACGCCAAAGTTATGATGTTGGGTTTTCCAGCTTTCCCAACGCAAGAAACAAGCACTGTGTGCATCGGGTGAAGAAGCCTATATGCTGATTTAATGTCAACGTTAACTTTCTCTTTTCCAGACATATGCAAATCACGCCCTAGCGTTTGATATGATATTTTTCTATTGTCTTTCTCGCTTTTTCCCGCTTTCTCTGATGTTCAACTAGGAATTTGTTAATTCTCTCTGTCAAGTCTTTTTTGCATTCACCGCACAATGCTTCCCCAGCCTTGCACTGTTTCTCTCTTTCTGCGAGCTTCTTGTCGTCTTCCTCGAAGAGGTAAAGGAAATATTGATAGACTGAGCATACGTCTGGATCTGCGCCTTGTTTTCTCTGTTCTGCCACTGTTCCTTTTCCGCCTGTGAAAGCGTTCCAAATCTTTCGCGCGACCACGTCAGGCGCGTCTGTGGTGAATATGGCGGTGTCAGGTTCTGAAGCGCTCATTTTTCCGCCTACTCCCAAACCTGGTAAGAAGCGGTTGTGAATCTGGGCGGGTTTGAAGCAGCCAAGTTTCGGGGCGATATCGCGGGTAATGCGCCAGTAAGGATCTTGGTCTATTGCTGCAGGAATTAGGGCTGGAACGTTTTCGCCGGTTAGTTTCTTGTGTATGAAACATGGCACCGCTTGAATGGCCGGCCAGAATATCCACCCGAGGTTTGTGTTATCCTGGAATCCGAAGGTGGCTCTTGCTGTCGAATAGGTTATGCGTTTCGCAATTTCCAATGCAATATCATATAGCAGGTCAATGTCTTGAACATCGTAAATTATGAACGTGTTTTCCGGCTCAAAACCTAAGGCAATCAAATCTAAAGCGTTTTCATAAGCCAATCTTGTGGTTTCTGAAAGTTTCTGTTCATCATCTACCACAAATTTCTCGTCATCAGTCATCTGAAAATAGAGCCTAGTATCAAATTTGTCTTGCAAGTGTTTCGTGAAAATCCACGGCACAAGATGTCCAATGTGAACAGGGCCTGATGGACCTCGTCCAGTGTACAAAACGAATTTTATTCCTTTCTCGTATAAGTCCAGAACAACATCCAAGTCACGGTGGGAAAAAAACAGTTCTCTTCGCAGTTGCAGATGAAGTCCGCCTGTGTACTTTGCCATTTTCTGCAGCAGCTCTTCAGTCAAAGGTTGAGTTCCGAACTCACGTATTAAACGTTCATAATCAACCTTGCCCCTGACTTCCCACGGAGTAACAACCATCTCGTTTTTCTCTTCATCAGTCAAGCCTTAAGCCGCCTGTACAGTCAGCTTTCTTATACAATTCATGAAAACATATTAAATCTTGTGTGAACGAACCTTCGGCAACAAGTGCGTCTCGAACGCACCAAGAAAAGGATTCAGATTCTGGGCTGGTTTCAAAAGGTTTAAACATTCGGGCTTACCTATTTCTGTTGGGTAATGCTTTGGACTGGCATTAGTCTTCGTTAGTGATCTGCTAGTTTTTGTAGTGGATTCGCTTGATTTTGAAATTCTTCTAGGAAAATGCTCTCTTGGAATGAAAGGAGGAAAGATTTTTGCCGTTAGATTCCAGTAGGAAAGCAGTGCTTGATCCATTTGGAACAAGTCTAGTCACAGATTATGAGCGGCTTAGCAAAGAGTTCGGAATTGAGCCTTTTGAATCTGTGCTGCCAAAAGTGTCCAATCCATCATTTTACATGAGACGCGGAATAATCTTCGGTCACAGAGACTTTGGCAGGATACTGGATGCTATGAATGTGAATGATGATTTTGCTGTTCTGAGCGGTATAAAACCTACTGGTGAATTTCACTTGGGCACATTAATGACTGCAAAAGAAATCATTTACTTTCAACAGCAGGGCGCTCAAACATTTTACTGCATCGCAGACATAGAGGCTTATGAAGACAACAAGATCCCGTTCAAGAGAAGTGAAAAGATAGCCGTAGATAACCTTGCAGACATGTTTACGCTCGGATTGGATCCTGACAAAGCGTACATTTATCGGCAATCAAAGGAAAACAGGGTTAAAGACTTGGCTGTAATTCTGGGAAGACCTGTAACTTTGGCTACGATGAAGGCAATCTACGGTGAACGCCGCATCGGCTTATACCTTTCAGCGTTAATTCAAGCAGGAGACATACTCTTGCCTCAGCTGGAAGACTTCGGCGGGCCTAAACCCACGGTAGTTCCTGTGGGTGTTGATCAAGACCCACATCTGCGCTTCACCAGAGATCTTGCTCAGGTATTCAATCGAAAATATGGTTTCATCCTTCCATCCTCGACCTACCACAAGCTTATGAAAGGATTAGACGGTTCTCCGAAAATGAGCAAACGTCAGATGAACTACTTTACTTTACATGATACAACTGAAACCATTACGAAGAGAATATCAAACGCTTTCACAGGCGGAAGAGCAACCATCAAAGAACAACGCGAACTTGGCGGAGTCCCAGAAGCTTGTCCTATTTATGAAATATGTCTTTTCCATTTCATAGAAGATGATCAAGCAATCGCCAAAACTTACCATGCTTGCAAAACTGGAAACCTGTTTTGTGGAGAACATAAGAAGGAGACAATTGACACAGTGCTGAAGTTTGTGGAAGAGCATAGGCAGAAAAAGAAGAGTTTCATTGCTAAAGCGCGCGAAGTGCTTGGAATAAATGATGAAGGAAAATAAATTATAAATAACACATTTACATTTCACTACTTGGGCTAAGTGATGTCCTGCCAATTTACGTAGGAAGGCAGTTTTCTTCTGTGCAAAACTCATCGGAGAATATGCATACTTTTATTAAAACATCTACAACTACATTAGCAAATCCAGTTTATCCTGTTCACGAAGGGAAAACCGCATGGTTGAGTTAAGAGAGCACGAACGCCGAACGCTTTCAACTTTAGACAAACTAGGCGGAAAAGCCTCAGTGGAGCAACTCATCAGCGAAAGCAGACTTCCAGATGCAGCAATAACTCGTGGCGCAATGACACTGCAAGAGAAAGGCTTTGTGAAGATTAAGGAAGAAAGGCAGACCACTTTGAAGCTTAACGAGGAAGGAAAACTTCACGCCAAGAAGGGGTTGCCAGAACGACGCCTGATAATCGCTCTGAACAAGCTTGGCGGAAAAGCTACGTGCGATAAAGCCTTTGAAAAAGCAGGCTTGGAAAGTCAGTTCATACCGATAGCACTAGGCTGGGCTCAGAGGAAAAAATGGACAACTTTAGACAGGAAAACAAATACATTGCGAATAACGAAAAAACCGGAAGAAGGCAACGATGAAAAATTACTCGAACTTCTAAGCGAAAAGGAAAAGGTCACAGTCGAAGAACTGGACCCAGAGCTTCAGGAAGCTGCTCAAATTGTAAAAGGAAGGAAACTCCTTGATGCTCAGAAAAAGACAAGACGTTTCATTGAGTTGACACAGGCCGGTCGAATAGCCCTGAAAAAGCCTAAGATTATTCCTGAGGTGACGCAGTTAACGCAAGAGCTCATTATCAGCGGAAAATGGCGGAAAGTGAAGCTTCAAAAATATAATATCGAAGCTCCCGTGGCCAAGACATGGCCTGGCAAGAAGCATCCCTATTTACAGTTTCTTGAAGAAGTTAGGGACAAGCTTGTCACCTTAGGGTTCAAGGAGATGGTAGGCACTGCTGTTGAAACATCCTTCTTCAACTTTGAAGCTCTTTACACGCCTCAAGACCATCCAGCTCGCGACGTCTCTGGCATATACTTCGTCAAGTCTCCAAAAGAGGGAAGCATAGACGCTTACAGGAAAATCGTTGGTAACGTGGAGAAAACTCATGAAAACGGCTGGAAGACAGGCTCTATAGGATGGAGATACAGGTACTCTTTCAAAGAGGCTAGACGTCTGATTCTGCGGGGACATGGAACTTGTCTGAGCGCCAGAACCTTGGTGAGCAAGGGTCTGAAGATTCCTGGCAGATATTTCTCAATAGTTCGCTGCTACAGACCGGAAGTGGTGGACAAGACACATCTAACAGAGTTCAATCAGGTTGAGGGCATAGTAGTTGAAAAAGATTTAACCCTGCGAGACCTGCTTGGCGTGTTAGAGAAATTCGCAATTGAAATTGCTGGGGCAGACAAGGTCAAATTCAGACCAGACTACTTCCCATTCACAGAACCAAGCGTTGAGCTTGCCGCTTACAAGAAAGGTTACGGCTGGCTTGAATTCGGAGGTTCAGGAATTTTCAGGCCAGAGGTCACGATGCCCTTGGGCATAAAAGAGCCAGTTATAGCTTGGGGTTTGGGCGTCGACCGTTTATTCATGATGAGAGCAGGGATTGACGAGATACGTTATATCTTCACCCAAGACTTGGACTGGATAAGGAGGAAGCCGGTGGTATAGATGCCAACAATCGACATAGATTACGACGAGTTCGAAAAAATGCTTGGAATAGAACTGCATAGGGACATCGAGAAGGTAAACGACGTTCTAGCCTTTGTTAAAGGAGAAGCAAAGCTTTTCGATGAGAATGAAGGCACGATGAGCGTTGAGATTAAGGACACGAACCGCCCGGATGTTTGGAATATCGAGGGCTTGGTCAGGGCTCTCCGTGGATTTCTAGGTCTTGAAGAAGGCTTAAGAGAGTATAAGGTTGGCAAACAGATAGCGGAAGTTTACGTCGATCAGAGACTGGAGGGCATCCGTCCCTACATTGGCTGTTCAATAGCTAAAAACCTGAAGTTATCGGACAAGGTCATTCGCGGGCTTATGCATATGCAGGACAAACTTGACCAAACTTATGGGAGGAACAGACAGAAAACATCAATTGGATTATACAATCTGGACTTGATAAAACTGCCTTTGCAGTACACTGTTGCAAAGCCGAAAGAAGTAAGCTTTGTGCCATTAGGTTTTGCGGAAAAGATGAGCTTGAAAGAAATACTTACTCGTCATCCAAAAGGCCTCGAGTATGGTCACATCGTAGACAAACATCCCGTCTATCCTATACTGTTGGATTCAGAGAATAAGCCTCTTTCGTTTCCGCCGATAATAAACTCTAATGACCTAGGAAGAATTACGGAAGACACGAACAACGTTCTCGTTGAAGTCACGGGAACGATGAACGAGACCGTGCTCAACACGGTAAAAATTGTCACTTTGTCCTTGATTGATCGTGGGGGAAAAGCCTACTCAGCCAAGGTCCACTATCCTCATAGAAAGGTAGCTGCTGTCACTCCGAACTTTGAGACAAGTAAAATGGACTTAGAAGTTGAGTATGTCAATACAGTCTTGGGCTTGCAGCTGACCGCTAAACAGATCGCTCAACTGCTTGGCAAAGCAGGCTATGGCGTTGAAAAACTTGGAAAAGACAGAGTAGGTGTGCAGATTCCATGTTACAGAGTTGACGTGATGCACCCCGTAGACATTGTAGAAGACGTTGCAATAGCCTATGACTACAACAAAATCAAGCCGCTTTGGCGCGAGATGCCAACAACCGGCGGGGTTAGACCTGAACAAGGCTTGATCGACGTTGCAAGAATGTTAATGGTTGGGCTTGGATTTCAGGAGGTTCTTACATACACGCTGACAAACCCAGAAAACCTGTTCAAAAAAATGAACTGCAAGAAAGAAAGGATAATTGAAATCTCAAACCCAAAAGTCAACACTTTAACATGCCTGAGAAACTGGCTTTTGCCAAGCATCATAGAATTCGTAAGCAACAACCTTCACGTCGAATGCCCTCAAAGAATCTTTGAACTGGGCAAAATCACATTAATAGATGAAAAAAAGGAAACAAGAACAAGAGACGAAGAAAGACTTGCAGCAATTGTCTACCATGCAAACGCGAGCTTCAGCGAAATCAAATCAGCGCTGGACGCCTTTTTCATGAATCTTGGGCTGGAATGGCGGATAAAAGACGCGAGGCATGCAAGCTTCATAGACGGAAGAGCGGGGAGAGCAATTGTTGATAACATGGAAATTGGGATACTAGGCGAAATTCATCCAAGGGTTCTGCAAGCCTGGGCACTTGAAAATCCCGTAGCAGCTTTCGAGCTAAACATCGAGAAGATTTTAAAAATTAAGCGGGCTACACGCTAAGGGCTATTTCTCTCGCACAATCTCTTTTGTATTTGCCATGTGGCCCAGTCGCGAACATATATTAATCTTTTGAGTGTAAGAAAAATTGTAGCTACCAAATTCTCAATGATTTCTGATACTTCTTTCTCATGGCCTTAGTAATTATGAGGTGCACCCTGAATCAGTGCTGTTTTGCATCATTCGGCTGATATTGCTTTCTTAATAATCGATAGAGCCTCCCCAACTTTATCCTCAGCAACCGCCTGCTTAATTGCTCCATGTGTAGCAAGTATTGGGCACCTTAAGGTTGATAGCTTTTCGAATCTATTCTTGGGGGCCAAAAAGGTACGGCATAGACTTTGGAGTTAATAGTAACTCTATTGATTCTGAGTATTGATCATGTCTTCACAAGATTTAATCAATTCGCTCTTGAAAGTGAAACTAGAAGAGGGTTAAATGGCCAAGTCTACAATCTCTGATGGCATCTCTGTTGAGCCTGCAGCCGCAGTCGTTTTAGACCTAACAGAGAGAGCACTGATTCGAGTCTTGCATGTGGACGATGAAACCAGCCTTTCGAAAGTCGTGAAACAATGCTTAGAAATGCAAGGCGGATTCCAAGTAGACATCGCATCTTCCGTTGAAGAAGCCATGAAAAAGATGAAAAAGGAAACTTATGATGTCATCGTTTCCGACTACCAGATGCCCGACAAAGACGGACTGGAATTATTAAGGGAACTGAGAGAGAAAGGAAACACCATTCCATTCATCATTTTCACGGGTAAAGGCCGAGAAGAAGTTGCCATTAACGCATTAAATCTGGGTGCCGACCAATACCTAGACAAATCTGGCGACCCGCAAACAGTGTACTGCGAGTTGGCGCATGGCATACGTCAAGCTGTGGAGAAAAAAAGGGCTGAGGGACTACTCAAGGAATCTGAAGCTCTTCTGCGTCAAATCACCGATAACATGCTTGACATGATTTCGTTAAGTGATGACAAAGGCATTTTCAAATATGTTAGTCCGTCTCATAAGCGAATTTTGGGGTATGAAACAGGGGACTTGCTGGGTAAGTCTATTTTCGAGTTTATGCATCCAGATGATTTAAACACAGTTATGGAAGCCATCCAAACGGCCAAAAAGAACCATTCTTGGGGGAAAATGGTTTTTCGGTGCAGGCATGCTGACGGCCATTACCTGTGGTTGGAATGTGTTGGTAATTTTGTATTTGACGAAAATGACCAAGTCATCGGAGCTGTCCTGAGCGCTCGCGACATCACTGAACGGAAGAAAGCAGAGGAGTCTCTGCAGAAGTCTCGACAACTTCTGGAGAAAACCTTTGTTAACCTACAAGACGCCATTTTTATCATCGACGCCGACACAAAAAAGATCATGGACTGCAACCCTGCAGCCTCAAAGATGTTTGGCTACGCCCGGGAAGAGATGCTGGGTAAGACAACTGCCTTCCTGCATGCTAATGAGGCATCGATTGAAGAATTCAAGAAGCAGCTGTATCCATCTGTGAATGAAAAGGGCTTCCTTTTTCTGCCTGAATTCAAAATGAAGCGGAAAGACGGGACGCTCTTCCCCGTGGAGCACAGTGTGATGCCAATCGAAAATGAACAAGGCAAGCGCATCGGCTGGGTAGGTGTAGTCCGCGATGTCACTGAACGCAAGAAGTCGGAACAGAAAATTCGAGAGAGCCAAGAAAAGTTTGAACGGTTGTTTACGAGTAATCCTGAGGCTGCTGCCTACATGGATCCAGATTTTCACATTTTAGATGTCAACCCCAGCTTTGAAGAGCTTTTCGGATACTCATCAAAGGAAGTCAAAGGCAGATACATCAATAACGTAATAGTGCCGAAGGACAAGATGGAAGAGGCAGAAATGTTGAACAAAAAAACCAGAAAAGAACAAGTTTATCATGACACTATAAGAAAGAGGAAAGACGGATCTTTAGTCTCAGTGTCCATATCTGCTGCACCCATAAACGTTGAAGGAAAACTCGTAGGTTACATGGAATTGTACAAGGATATGACTGCCCGAAACGAAGTTGAGAAAGAACTGGAGGAGTCTAGAAGGCATTTTCAAACGTTGTTCAACCTTATGGTAGATCCAGTAGCTATTGTAGACGGTAAGGGGAAAATCTTGGAAGTTACACAACGAGCGGAAGAGGTAACCGGGTTCAAGAGGGAGGAGTTGCTTGGAAAGAATTTTCTAAAGACAGAGATCCTGTCAGCGAAGAGTAAAGCGATTCTGATAAAGAATCTGGCAAAACGAATGATGGGAATGCGTATAGCTCCTTACGAGGTTGAGGTGCTCACAAAGGACGGGAAAAAGTTGCCACATGAAATAAACGCGGTAAAAATAGAGTATAATGGTAAACCGGCAGACCTTGTCGTATTTCGTGACGTATCTGAAAGAAAGAAGATGGAGGAAAAGTTGCGTGTTGTTGGCAGTTTGACTAGGCATGACGTGCGAAACAAGCTTTCAGTAGTAACAGGTAACGTTTTCTTGGCTAAAAAGAGGCTCGTAGGAAACGATGAAGTCTTTAAGTATTTGAGAGAAATTGAATCAAGCTGTCAGCAAATTGTGAGAATTCTCGAGTTCTCCAAAGATTATGAAAGGTTGGGCGTTGAAGAATTAACGTACATTGACGTTAATGAAGCATTCGAAAAGGCGATTTCTCTTTTTTCAAACTTGAACAGAATAAGAATAGAAAACGAATGCCGCGGGCTGGTGGTCCTGGCAGACTCGTTGCTGAGACAGGTTTTCTACAATCTCATCGATAATTCCTTGAAGCATGGTGAAAGGGTTGGCCGAATCAGACTGCACTATGAGGAAGCTGGAAAAGATCAGCTTAGGCTCGTATATGAGGATGACGGTGTTGGCATACCTTTTGCTGAGAAGCCCCAGCTTTTCAAAGAGGGCTATGGAAGAGGCACAGGTTACGGTCTGTTCATGATAAAGAGGATCTGCGAAGTTTACGGCTGGTCAATTCAGGAAACAGGCGAACCAGGCAAAGGAGCTCATTTCACCATGACAATGCCTAGGACGAACCAAGAAGGAAAACAGAATTACCAACTCCGCCACCATTTCTAATCAACTTCCAACTCTCATTTGATTTCTTCATCTGGCTCAACTTCTTCAGGGTCTATTAACTCTTCCCCCTACTTTTCTCTTCCAGTTTCTCTAAATTGGGAAGTCCAGTTCACTTGGCCTCAAATGGCATTTCCTTTCTTCCTGAATCTTGGCCAGTATTTCCTGAATAGCAGACGCTCAAAGTCGAAAGCCAGACACGGTGATGACGTTCAGCTGACTATATAATATTGGCTATTGCCTCCGGCTTAGCCCCAACTATACACGGGCACTTAGTCTACTACAACAGCAAGTTCTTCGTCTAGATAAGCACTTTTCTGTTCGTCTAGACAAATCAGCATCGCTAGGCCTTGACATCGAAAGTGCCTTCATTAATCAAAATATTACATGCCATTTCAGAATAGTTAAAATCAGAAATCATAATCATTAGGTTCTGTCGTGCTCGCTGATTCATAACCTATAAGTCAGACCATCAACCCTTCAGATTCAGGTACAAGCATGAAAACCTACGTGGACGTCCTAGTTGAAGTTCCATGCTTCAAATGCTTACTCTGGAACCCAATAATGGAGAGCCATCTACATTGCAATCCCAATGAATGCCAACTTTTAACCGAATGGTTGCTCAAACAAGCCGAAAACAACCAAGCCGAGGACAATTTGATTATTGCACCCGTGCCAACCAGAAGCCTGAGGAGACCAAGCAGAAAGAACTTAAAGTAGCACGGTGGCTATTGCAGGGTTTCTTGATTTTAACCGTAACTGTGAAGTGGAAGATAGGAACATTTAATTTTTGTAACCTGCTATTCTTGCTGGGCGATGAAATAACGAGCCCTCCTAATCCCACCGACACATCCACGCAGACGGACCCAACGGAGGAAAGCAAGCCTCAGGCTTGCCCATTCTTGTGACGGCGGGTTTACCCAAACGTGGGACACGGTGGGCGCGGGCCTTGAATCCCCCGAAAGAGAGAGCTTAGCCAAGAGGAGCGTACCGCCCCACGATGAGGTTAAGTGTTAGGTTGCGTGGGAAACAACCGCCCGCGATAAAACAGGCATCTTCTGATCTGCCTTCATTGTAACAAATGAGTTGCCATACCATCTCAGATTACATGAAAGTACTGTTGGAAAATGGCTTCATAATAACAGATTTTGAAGAACTCGTCCCGTCTAAGAAGGCTGCTAGAGAACATTAGAGAATTTGGAAATTAATACGACCGCATTCCATGGTTCCTGATCATAGGAACCAAGAAACAGCAGAATAGGCCACTCAGACTGCCGCACGAATAAGAAGGCAACTTTTAAGTTTCACATTTGCATACAAGCTTAGAAGTAAATCTGAAAGCAGGTAGGGCAGGATTTGGATATTGAGACAAAGATGGAATTGGTCTGCAGGTCACCAACCGAAGAAGTCATAACACCAGAGGACTTGCGGCATCTTTTAGAAACTGAGGAGCATCCGATAGCCTACAACGGCTGGGAGCCGTCGGGCCTTGTTCATCTTGGAACAGGCTTGATCTGTGTATATAAGATAAAGGATTTTATAGA
>Ga0315280_10002038_pt1 | contig 33453 bp, 40 predicted proteins | sample YL17G06_40_MG_FD_203697 | JGI IMG/M metagenome (GOLD analysis project Ga0315280, IMG submission 203697) | Sediment microbial communities from Yellowstone Lake, YNP, Wyoming, USA - YL17G06_40 | ecosystem: Environmental > Aquatic > Freshwater > Lake > Sediment | place: USA: Wyoming | collected...
CAAGATTTTAGATAGGAATTTTCACTGCCGAGTTGGAGAAATAGATATAATAGCCCAAGAAAACCAAACTTTGGTTTTCGTTGAAGTTAAAACCCGTTGGTCAAAAAAATTTGGCGAACCACAAGAAGCAGTTACTCCTTGGAAATTGAAATCAATCATAAAAACAGGCCAGTATTTCAAACTTCTTCACCCGAAATTGTCGGAAGATCTGCGAATTGATGTGGTGGCGATCGATCTTGAAAGTAAATTTCCAAAAGTCGAGCTCATAAAAAACGTTACTGGTTGACTGATCTGCTAGAATATTGTTCATGGAAAGAGGAGAGAAAAAACCAATTTTTCTGACTGAAGGTGATAGTCTAGTAATTGTTGGACCTGACGGACTAGGGTGCAAATTACTGCTCCTACCACTTCAAAGAAAGCTACGGTTTTTACGACCGGCAGAATTTCCGAAAGAGAAACGGCCCGCTTAAGGTGGGAAACAAATTTCGGTAGGATTTTCCGAAATTTTGCTTTTGCTTACATGATAGATGTGGGTTACCAGGTGGTCGGAACAGGCGAGACAATGTTGTCAGAGATGAACTTAACTGAGAGCAGATCTTCTATTATCGAGGCTCTCCAAAAAGCAAAAGAAATTGGTTTTTCGAATCTTCAAGTGAGGAGAATAGTTAATGACCATACTCGCTCAATTTTATCAGGTGAAACCAGAATGGGTGCAGAACCAGTTATCGTCAGGGAGCTAAAGACAATAATTTATACCGCTATCGATAATATTTGGCTGCCGAAAAAATATCCCAAATCCACCAAATAAAAAAACGGATAGGGTTTACAATCGGGCCTCGTGTTATAATTTTTAAAAAGCAAAGGACGTTTTTCTATGTGGCTTCTTTACAAGAAAAGTTGGCTTTTGGTGAAAACCTACCAAAGGTGGTCAAACCCACCCGTAAATTAGCCAAAAAATGGCTTGTCGGCCGTAAGTATTTGATTAATTAACTCTTATGGCATCCTTATTCGAATGTGAAGTTAGATTTTTTATTAAGGATATTGGGCGATTTGAAAAAAGACTTGAAGAATTAAGGGCGAAATTACTTTATCCTTACGAATTTAATGATTATTATTTTCGGCCAACCAAAGCAACATGGGACCCACTTGAAAAAAATTTAAGGATCAGAGAATGGAAAACGCCTCCAAACCCCACGACTATTTATTTTGTCAAAAATGAGATTGTGTCGATCGGCAATACCTCATTTAAGCGATCCCTATATCCTCAAGGCAAAGTTGCTTTATTCAGTGGCGATTTGGACTTATGCAAAGCGCTTCTCTGCGATTTAGGTTTCAAGTTCTGGTTTGTTCTAAAAAAAGAAAAGGCACGTCTTTGGGAAATACCTCAATATGGATTTAAGACGGTAGCAGAATATATTAAAGGTTTAGGTTGGACTGGAGAGTTAGAATTTGAAGGAGAAAATTTGAGTAAAGCTAAAATAGAGATTGAAAAAGCGCTGAATATTCTAAACATTCCGAGAGATTTAGTTACCTTCAAACCGATCTCAGTAATTTTTGCTGAAAAACATGGAATTCTATGATTTCTTAGAAAATGAGCATTAAAGAAATAAGAGCAGAGGAATTACAAGTTGAAGGATTTATCGACGAGAAAGTAAAAGAAATTTCTTCCATTGTGGGAGACGGTTTGGCTGTAAATACCTTGTCTGGCGGCGTTGATTCTTCAACCGTTACTATGTTAGGCCACAAAGCCTTAGGCGATAGACTCAAAACATACTGCATTGATAACGGTTTAATGAGACAAGATGAGACTCAGCAAATAGTCGCAACCTTTGAAAAATTAGGTATCAGAGTTGAAATTGTTGATGCTCAACAGCAATTTTTCGATGCACTAAAAGGAATAACAGACCCGGAGGAGAAAAGAGAAGCTATAACCCAAACATTTTATAAATACGTCTTTGGCCAACTGGTAAGAGAAAATGGTACGAGATTTCTTTTACAAGGCACCATTCTAACCGATATCGATGAAACAGTTGCGGGGATTAAAAGACAGCATAATGTGTTTGAACAATTGGGGATTAATCCCGAAGAAGCATTCGGATATAAAATCATCGAGCCCTTGGTACAGCTTCGAAAGGATGGAGTCAGAAAAGTAGCGCAGGCTTTAGGATTGCCTAAGTCAGTCTATGAGAGGATGCCATTTCCAGGACCGGCGCTGGCCGCAAGAGTAATTGGCGAAGTAACTCCCGAAAGAATAGCAATAGTCAGACGAGCGACCGCTGTTGTTGAAAATGAGCTGACTGAGACAGGTGCTTTTCAATACATGGCGATTTTACATAAAGACAGAGTCACAGGCATGCGAAACGGTAGAAGAGATTTTGGTTTCCAGATTGAAGTGAGATGTTGGGATAGTATTGATGCAAGAGAAGCCCGACCGACAAGGCTACTTTATGAAATTTTGGAAAGATTAGCCGCAAGAATTACAACCGAGATGCCTGAAGTCGTCAGTGTAACTTACAATATAACCCCCAAACCTCCATCAACGATGGAAGCTGTATAATGGAAAAGAAATATAATGATTACTTTTGAAGATTTTAAAAAAATAGAAATCAAAATTGGCAAAGTTGTCAAGTCAGAAAAAATCGAAGGTGCTGATAAACTTTTAAAGCTAGAGATTGATTTGGGGACAGAAAAGCGGCAGTTGGTGGCAGGAATTGCGGAAATGTATCAACCTGATGAGTTAATCGGTAAAGAACTTCCGGTACTTGCTAATTTAGAGCCAAGAGAAATTAGGGGAATTAAAAGTCAAGGAATGATTTTGGCCATCGAGGTTGACGGCAAACCAGTTCTTTTAATACCTGAAGAAGAGGTTCCTTACGGAAGTATTGTAAGGTAACGGGTGATCTATATTATGAGAAAAAGCGAAATAATTGTTTTGATAATAATTTTGATAGTTTTTGCCTTGGATATTTATCTTTATCCTCAAATGCCAGAAAAAATGGCTTCTCATTGGAACATTCAAGGACAAGTGGATGGTTATATGTCAAAATTTTGGGGTTTGTTTCTGATGCCAATTATTTCTGTCGGATTATTTATTCTTTTCGTTTTAATTCCCAGAATTGATCCTTTGAAAGAAAACATCGCCAAGTTTAGAAAATATTTTGATAATTTTGTAGTTCTCATAATTTTATTTTTATTATATCTTTATTTCTTGACCATTCTTTGGAATCTCGGAAAAAGATTCAATATGATTCAAGTTTTAGCGCCTGCTTTTGGGATACTATTTTATTACGCAGGGATTTTGATAGAGCATGCGAAGAGAAATTGGTTTATTGGAATTCGGACGCCTTGGACCTTGAGCAATGAAAAAGTTTGGCAGAAAACACACGAAATTGGTGGCAGGTGGTTTAAAATTGCCGGTCTAATCACCCTCCTTGGAGTTCTTCTTCCAAGTTATGCAATATTTTTTGTCCTTTTACCGATTATTTTAGTTGCTGTCTATACCATTATTTACTCTTATTTTGAATACCAAAAAGAGGTAAAGAAATAGAATAAACAACTTCACTTCCTCAATTCTCCCCAAACCTGATAAAATGTTTAGCAAGAATAGGGAACTTTTCCTTAATGATGGAATATCTGTTTTGGATCAGAAACCGGATTAATCGTCTTTTATATAAAGCGATTTTTAGAAGAATTTTCTTTTTGGTTGACCCTGAGACCATTCATGATCGAATGATAGGGTCAGGTAAATTTTTAGGTTCAAATTTACTCACAAAGAAAATTGTTGCCTTCCTTTACTCTTACTCTCATAAAAGTTTGGAGCAAAAAATCATGGGTATTAAGTTTTCAAATCCAATCGGTCTGGCCGCTGGGTTCGATAAGGATGCAGTTCTTCCCGACATGCTTTCTTACCTGGGGTTTGGGTTTGCTGAAGTTGGTTCAATAACAGGAGAGCCTTGTGTTGGTAATCCTAAACCAAGACTCTGGCGATTGGAAAAATCTAAAGGGTTAGTAGTCTATTATGGTCTAAAAAATGAAGGCTGCGAAAAAATTTCAAGAAGATTAAAAAGTAGAACCTTCCAAATCCCAATTGGGACAAACATTGCGAAGACAAACAGCAAGAAAACCGTCGGGTTGGAGGAGGGAATAGCCGATTATCTAAAAGCATACAAAAAATTCACCAACATCGGAAATTATTTTGCGATAAACATTAGTTGTCCTAACTCCTTTGGCGGTCAAGATTTTGAAAATGGCAAGCGTTTAGATAAACTTCTGGTAAAAATAGATGAAATTCCAACTAGAAAACCTGTTTTCTTGAAAATTTCTCCAGACTTGGGCAAAAACGAAATTGATGAAATAATTGAAGCTTCAAGAAAGCACAACGTAGCTGGTTTTATTTGTGCCAATGCTACTAAAAAAAGGATAGACAGAAAAATTATTGATACAGTCGTTCCCAGAAAAGGTGGAATAACGGGCAAGCCCATCGAAGGTTTGGCAAATGACTTGATTAGCTATGTCTATCGTAAGACAAAAGGGAAGTTTGTCATTATTGGTTGTGGGGGTGTGTTTTCGGCTGAAGATGCTTACAAAAAAATTAAATTGGGCGCATCTTTAGTTCAAATTTTTACAGGTATGATTTTTGAAGGACCACAAGTGATAAGTGAGATTAATCAAGGGTTAGTTAATTTACTTAAAAAGGATGGTTTTGCCAATATTTCACAAGCAGTTGGGATTGAAAATAGATAGTGGTAGAATTGGACAAAGAATGAGGTAGATTTAAAGATGAACTTTAAAAAAGTAGGAATCCTTGTAGTTTTGTTGGGGGTGTTGATAACTTCGTTTGTGCTGATAAGCGGACGAGTTAACCGTAGAGGCGAGACTTCGAGTATAAAAAAACAACCGCAGGTTGGAGGAATCCAAACAAAAGAAGAGCAAGTATTTAAGGATATAATTCCTAAAGATGCTTATTTTTTGATTAGAAACAACCAAGGCAATCAGAATTTTACAATCATAGACGTTCGAACTCCTCAAGAATATTCTCAGGGGCACTTAGAGAACGCAATCAATTTAGATTATTCTTCTGTCGGTTTTAAAGAGGGGTTGATGAAATTGGATAAAAATAAAACATATCTTATTTATTGCGGCACTGGACGAAGAAGTGGCTTGGCTTTGGATATCATGGGAGAATTAGATTTTGCAAGAGTTTATAATCTCTCAGGTGGCATCAATAGCTGGCAGGTTGAGGAATTGCCAATAGTAAAATAGAAGAGTTTGGATCAATGGTACTTGAGGCGAGAGAAAATTCTGAAGGAATTCCAACAATTTCTATCCGACGCGATTGGGTGGAGGCTGATTATGAAAGAGTTATAGGCAAGGATTGGTTAATGGAATTTGATCCGGTGATAGCGACCAAATGGTTAATCCAAGATCAATTATTGAAAAAACAGGCGGTAACTTTAGAGGCAAAGAAGGACGGTGACAAAGTCACAGTTCTTGTAGATCAAGAGCCTTTAATTATCAGAAGCCAGCCTCTTAATCAATATGGCTTGCGTTTCGTCATCTCTGGTTTTCTTGCTTTCTGTCAGATGGCAAATAGCGATTCTTTAGCACAAGGGATAATTGAGGGTAAACCGCTGCTTATTAAAATTATAGAAAACGGTTAGCTTGTTTGAACACTGTCTGGAAGATATTCTCTCCAATTTACGAGTAAGTTTTGAATAGAAGTCAACTCCGATTACAAAGTACTCTTTTAACCCTTTCTTCATTTTTCCTATGGTAGAATATGTAAGTTATTTTGAAGAAGGATTTAACCAAGCATGGAGTTTAAAAATCTTACACCTCGAGTAAAAATACCGGCTTTGGGTTTAGGTACTTGGCGGATGGGCGGGGAGATAAGAGCAGACTATTCGCGTGACAAGGAGTATGTTGAGGCAATAAGGTATGCGATAAAACATGGTATTACTCATATTGACACAGCCGAACTCTACGGAGCAGGACATACCGAGGAATTAGTTGGCGAAGCAATTAAGGGATTTAGTCGAAAAAAACTTTTTATCACTACCAAAGTCTCACCCCACCACTTGAGCTTTGACAATATTTTGGCAGCTTGCCAGCGGAGTTTGAAAAGATTGCAGACTGATTATATTGATCTATATCTTATCCATTGGCCTAATCCACTTGCCTCGATGAAAAATGCGATGGCTGCTCTTGATAAATTAGTTAACGACGGCTTGGTTCATTTTATTGGTGTTTCTAATTTTTCAGTCAGACAACTTAAGAATGCTCAAAAATATTCCCAGAACAAGATTGTAACTAATCAAGTTCATTACAGCCTGCTTCATCGTGATCCGGAGAAAGAACTTCCTCCTTTTTGCCAAAAAGAAGGAATAATTTTGACTGCTTATAGTCCTTTGGCTGTTGGCAGATTAACTCAAAAAGGATTTGATGCATTAGACCGAATTTGCGCAAAATACCAAAAAACTCCAGCCCAAATTGCTCTTCGTTGGTTGATCGAAAAACCCAATGTTATTACTATTTCTAAAGCGAGTTCAAAAGAGCATACCGATGAACTTTACGGAAGTCTTGGCTGGAAAATGAAAAAGGAAGATCAAGAATATCTAGCTAGGGAGTTTTAAATTGGTAAACAATCAAGTGTAAAATTAGATTGATGGAAGAACCAATAATTGAAGTTAAAAATTTAACCAAGACGTTCAATGACCTTACCGCAGTTGATGATGTCTCATTTTCTGTCAAGGAAGGCGAGGTCTTTGGTTTCTTAGGTCCAAACGGTGCAGGCAAAACTACAACTATCAAAATGCTAACCACCCTTCTTAAGCCAACCGCTGGGGCAGCCAAAATTGCCGGTTTTGATGTTATCTCCCAAAAGGACCAAGTAAGAAAATCAATCGGTTTGGTCTTTCAGGATCAAACTCTAGATGAGAATTTAACAGCTTATGAGAATCTTGATTTCCATGGTGCACTTTATGGAATGGATCGGGCAAAGAGAAGAGAAAGAATTTCCCAGGTCTTGCAAATGGTCGAACTGGCCAGTCGAGCAAAAGATATTGTCAAAACTTTTTCCGGTGGAATGCGAAGGAGACTTGAGATTGCCAGAGGTTTAATGCATTTCCCAAAGGTTTTATTTTTAGATGAGCCGACTTTAGGTCTTGATCCTCAAACCCGTGCACACATTTGGAACTATATCTTGGAGATGCAACAAAAAGAAAGAACAACAATTTTTTTGACCACTCATTACATGGATGAGGCAGAAAACGCCAATCAAATCGCAATTATTGATAAAGGTAAAATTATTGCTTTGGGTACACCACTGGATTTGAAAAAAGATGTAGGTGGAGATGTAATCAACTTAAAGACAGAAAATAATCAGAATGCCGCCAGAGAGCTTGCTGAATTTTTTGGTATTACCAATACTAGGGAAACGGATGGTTTATTGCATTTTGAAGTAAAAGATGGTTCAAGATTTGTACCGGAGCTTATTAAAAAACTGACCGTCCACGTTGAAGAGGTCAATGTCCATGGGCCCACTTTAGATGATGTTTTTCTCGCAAAAACAGGAAGAGCTTTGCGGGATGAAGAGATTTCTCAAACTGAGTCCTGGCGTGAAAGGCACCGTTTGCGTTCAAGGAGGAACTAAATGAGAAAAAATTGGGAGGCCATAAGAATTATCTGGCTTAGGGAACTATTGCGTTTCTGGCGGGACAGATCTCGGATTGCCGGATTTTTTATCCAACCCTTAGTATTCTTATTTATCTTTGGAGCTGGAATTGCTTCATCGATCGGACGGGCACAAGTCACAGGCTTTAATTACATGCAGTTTATTTATCCAGGTGTGATTGGTATGACTGTTATGATTACTGCTATATTTTCTGGAATTTCAATTGTTTGGGATAGGGAGTTTGGATTTTTGCGGGAAATTCTAGTTGCTCCCATTCCTCGCTGGACGATTGTGTTAGGTAAAGCTTTAGGTGGTGCAACGGTTGCCACCATTCAAGGAACAATACTTTTTTTGCTTTCCCCGTTTTTAGGTTTTGGTTTTGATATTTTGCTGTTGCTTAAATTAATACCCTTGATGCTTCTTTTAAGTTTTTCAGTTACTTCATTTGGTATTTTGGTGGCCTCAAGAATGACTTCACAACAAGGATTTCAATTTATTGTTCAAGCTTTAATTTTCCCAATGATTTTCTTGTCTGGTGCAATTTTCCCATTAACTAATCCGCCACTTTGGATGAAAGTGATTGCAACCATCGACCCAGTAACCTATGGGGTTGATGCTTTCCGTCAGATCCTTTTGAAGGGAAGGGTGGCCCCAGCTATTTTTTCCGAATTAATTCTGCATAATCTTGCTTACGATATCTTATTGGTAGCTATTTTTGGTTTGGTAATTTTGGTATTTGCAACTTATAGCTTTTCTCAAACTGAAGCCTAGACGAAATTTAAAATCCCGGTCCCTACTTCTCAGGTTTTTCTCAGCTTAGAGGTATAATATACATCAAATGAGAATATTGGTTGTTGAGGACGAACATAAGATTGCAAACTCAATTAAGAAAGGACTTGAGCAGGAGTCTTATGCTGTCGATGTGGCATACGACGGAGATGATGGTTTTGACCTAGCCTCAACCGAAGACTACGATTTAATTATTCTTGACCTTCTTCTTCCGGGGATGGATGGCGTAACGGTTTGTAAGAAGTTAAGGGAAGAAAAAATCCATACCCCAATCCTAATGCTTACTGCCAAAGGACAAACTGCTGACAAAATTGAAGGTTTAGATGCAGGAGCAGATGATTATCTTACAAAACCGTTTGCATTTGAAGAACTTTTAGCAAGAGTAAGAGCATTAGCCAGAAGACCGCATAAGTCTGTGGGGACGATACTTACTGTTGAGGATTTGAGTTTGGACACGGTTTCTTATGAGGTTAAAAGGGCTGGTTCTCAAATTCAATTATCAAATAAAGAGTTTGCACTTTTGGAATATTTACTTCGCCATCCCAACCAAATATTGACAAAGGATCAAATTATTGGTCATGTTTGGGATTATGATGCTGATATCTTGCCTAATACAGTTGAAGTTTACATCGGATACTTACGGAATAAAACCGATAAACCATTTCCCAAAAGCCCAGCTCTAATCCATACTGTTAGAGGATTTGGATACAAATTGGCAAAGGCAGGATAAATGTTTCATTCAGCAAGGATAAAATTAACCGCTTGGTATCTGCTAATTATAATGCTTATTAGTATTTCCTTTAGTGTGGCGATATATCGAGTACTGACTTCGGAGCTTGATAGAGTTGAAAGGGTTCAAAGATTAAGGATTGAGCACGGATTATCTGAACAACCTCGAATGATTCCTCCGTTTGATATGAGAGATGAATCATCACGCCTTTTAATTTTAGATCCCAATTTAGTTGAAGAAACTAAAAATCGTCTCTTGGTTATGTTGGGGTTAATTAATCTAGCGATTTTGGCTACTTCTTCCGGCGCTGGATATTTTTTAGCCGGCAGAACACTTAAACCAATTTCTAAGATGGTAGATGAACAAAATCGTTTTATTACAGATGCCTCTCATGAACTTCGTATACCATTAACTTCTTTAAAATCAGAGATCGAAGTTAATTTACGTGATAAAAAACTGACATTAACTGGGGCTAAAAATCTTTTGGGAAGTAATCTTGAAGAGGTAAATAACTTGCAAGTCTTGTCAGATGGTTTAATCAAACTCACTCAGTATAAAAAGGGGGAGAATGGTTTTATTTTCAGTAATATATCTTTAGTTTCTATTATTGACGAAGCTGTAAAAAAAGTTACCAAATTGGCTAAGAATAAAAGTATTACTATTATAAACAAGGTAAATGACTATACTATTGAGGGAAGTAAGCCGCTATTAACAGAACTGTTTTCAATCTTTTTGGATAATGCAATTAAATACAGCCCTAAGCAATCAAAAGTCAATTTGTCCTCCGAGAAGAAAGATGGAAACATTTTCATTCATATAGCAGACCAGGGAATAGGTATTAGTGGAGAAGATATCCCTCATCTTTTCGATAGATTTTATCGAGCAGATAAATCAAGAACCAAATCTGATGTACAAGGTTATGGCTTGGGTTTATCAATAGCAAGGCAAATAATCGAAAGTCATCACGGATCGATCAAAGTTCGGAGTAAATTGAATCAGGGCACTACTTTTACAGTCCAGCTTCCTACTAAACGTTCTCATAAGTCGAGTTGGTTTTCTAAGCTTTTTCTCAGCTTTTATTAGTAAATTAAATCTATGAAAAAAATTAGAAATCTTTTGAGTGGACGCAAGGGTATAGTAATCATTTCAGTAGTAATTGCTATTTTAGGTTTTGTTGGCTGGAGAATATTCGGAGCAGGCGAGCAGCAACCTCAATATCAAACAGCCAAAGTTGAACAAGGAACAATTGTTTCATCAGTCAGTGCTTCCGGTAACGTACTTTCTACCAACGTTATGGATGTTACAACCAATGCTAGTGGATTGGTGAAAAAAGTTTTTGTCAAAGATGGCGATAAAATTTCAAAAGGACAGAAGATTGCCGAGATTACTCTCGATCAGCAAGGACAGAAGAATTATACCCAGGCCTGGTCAAGTTATCTTTCTGCAAAAAATAGTGTTGATTCTGCCAATGCAACCCTTTATACTCTTGATTCGCAAAAATGGGCAGCCAACCAAAAATTTATAAATGATGCCGTAGCAAGGAATTTAGCCACCGACGATCCAACTTACATTCAGGAAAACGACGATTGGTTGGCGGCAGAAGCCAAATATAAAAACCAACAAGCCGTTATTGAACAGGCAAGAGCTTCTTTAAACGGTGCTCAAATTTCGTATCAACTCGCATCTCCCATCAGTACTGCTCCCATTTCAGGAATTGTCAATGGAATAAGTTTAGTTGAAGGCATGGTTGTAAGTTCTCAGACCAACACATCAGATAGTCAAACGTCAACAACCTCTCAAAGAGTTGCTGTTATTCAAAATGAAACTAAGCCAATCATCACAATTGATCTTACAGAAATTGATGTACCCAAAGTAAAAGTTGGCCAAAAGGCTACTGTTACTTTGGACAGCCTACAAGATAAAACATTCACTGGAAAAATAGTAACAGTCGATAGAGTTGGCGCGACCACCAATAACGTCACAAGTTACTCGGCTAACATTCAACTCGATACTCCTTCGGCTGAAATTCTTCCTAATATGGCGGCAAATGCCAGCGTTATTCTCGAGACCAAAAGTGATGTTCTCCTTGTTCCCTCGACTGCAATTCAAACTCAAGCCGGACAGTCTTTTGTACGGGTTTTAAAAGACGGACGGGTGCAACAAGTTACAGTTGAAGTAGGAATATCTTCAGATACACAAACAGAAATAATTTCAGGACTTTCAGAAGGAGATGAAATAATTACAGGAACAGCAAGCACTACTTCAACACAACAGGGTGGCACATCTATTTTTGGTGGGGCAGGTTTTGGGGGAGGAGCCTTACGACCGAGATGAACTATGATTCAGGTCTCTCATTTATCAAAAATCTACAAAAACGATTCGGTTGAAACAGTCGCTCTTAATGACGTCTCCTTTGAAATAGAAAGAGGGGAGTTTACCGCCATCATGGGTCCTTCAGGATCTGGTAAATCAACCCTTATGCACATCTTAGGAGCATTAGATCTTCCTACAAGCGGTACATACATTTTGGATGGCGAGAATGTCGAAAAACTGAAAGATGATGAATTGGCTGATATCAGGAATAGAAAAATAGGATTTGTTTTTCAAGCTTTTAATCTTCTTCCAAGAACAGCAGCTATCAAGAATGTCGCTCTTCCCATGGCTTATGCAGGAGTACCAAAAGACAAGAGATCAGAAAAGGCCAAAAAGTTGTTAGAAATGGTTGGACTTGGAGACCGACTGTATAACACACCGAGTCAGCTTTCCGGGGGCGAACAACAACGCGTAGCTATCGCCCGTGCTTTAGTGATGGATCCTTCAATAATTTTAGCTGATGAGCCTACGGGGAATATTGCTACCACCCAAGCAGAAGAAATTATGACAATTTTCCAAAAATTAAATGACGAAGGACGCACGGTGGTTATAATTACTCACGAAACAAATATTGCAGAACATGCAAAGAGAATAATCCACATTAGAGATGGAAAAATCGTAGCGGATAACGGCAATTACAAACAAAAGAGAATTAAAAAATAATTGTCATGGATTTTCTAGAACTAATACAAGAAGCAATCAATACTTTAACTCTTAACCGGTTGAGGACTGGACTTGCCACTTTGGGTATTGTTATCGGTATTGGAAGTGTTATTACTTTAGTGTCGTTGGGCCAATCCTCGCAAAAAGCAGTTGCTTCCCAAATTCAATCTTTAGGGGCAAATTTATTAACTGTCCAACCTGGGGCCCAAAGAGAGGGTGCGGTCAGGGGAGCTCTCGGTGGGGGAACATCACTAACTAATGACGATGCAACCGCCATTGCAACCTCTTCTCAAATAACAACTATCAAAAACGTCTCTCCAGAGTTTTCAAGAAGAGCCCAAATCACAACAGGAAAAAAGAATACAAACACCCAGATCTTAGGTGTAACGCCAACTTACGCCGAAGTCAGAAAGGTAAGTATGGCGCAAGGATTGTTTATCAGCCAACGAGATGTTGAAGGAATGGCAAAGGTAGCAGTCCTGGGTCCCCAAGTTGTAACCGATTTATTTGGGGAAGGAGCAAATCCTGTTGGTCAATCAGTTCGTATTCAAAATCAATCGTTTCGGGTAATTGGTGTTACGGTTTCTAAAGGCGGTACGGGATTTCAAAACCAAGATGATATGGTTTTTGTTCCCCTGACTACGGTTCAAAAACAACTATTTGGCGCCGATTATATTTCTTCGATTTCAATAGAAGCACAAAATGAAAAAGTGATGATCCAGGCTCAGGATCAAGTTGGTTACTTACTCCTTGCAAGACACAAACTTAATGATCCGACGCAAGCCGATTTTACTATTTTTTCTCAGAATGATATTTTAAGTACCGCCTCTCAGGTCACAAGTACATTCACGGCACTTCTCTCTGGAATTGCAGCAATCTCGCTTTTGGTAGGAGGAATCGGAATTATGAATATTATGCTTGTGACTGTTACAGAAAGAACTAGAGAAATAGGGTTACGAAAAGCCTTGGGGGCCAAGAAAAAAATCATTATTACCCAATTTCTCACCGAGGCCATTATTCTTACATTTGCTGGAGGCGTAATCGGAATGTTATTTGGCATTGTTGCTTCTTTTGTTATCTCAAAATTCATTAATTTGCCCTTCGCTCTATCACTTCAGTCAGTTCTTCTTGCAATCGGTGTATCTGGAATAATTGGAATTTTGTTTGGCTGGTACCCAGCCCAAAAAGCAGCAAATTTACAGCCAATTGAGGCATTAAGATATGAATAAATATTTAAGGGGGGTGAAAAAATGAAGAACTCGATAATTATCACCACAATTTTAGTTTTAATTGTCGGAGCAGGCGCTTTTTTTGCTGGTATGAAGTATCAACAATCGCAAAGTCCACGTTTTGGCAATTTTCAGGGTACAAGAAACGGGCAATTTCAACAAGGCGGACAAAGTGTAAGACCGGTTAATGGCGAAATAATAAGTCAAGACGAAAAGAGCATTACTGTAAAAATGCAGGACGGTTCAAGCAAAATTGTTCTTGTTGGCGACAATACAGCTATCAACAAATCCGCTGAGGGGGCAAAATCTGACTTCAAAGTCGGAGAACAAGTGGCTGTTTTTGGAACCCAAAATTCAGACGGTAGCGTCACCGCCCAAAACATCCAACTCAATCCATCCGCTTTTAGAGGAAACCCTAATAATACACGCTAAAGATTTAAGCAAAAATTGTTGAGCTTTCTGTATACAAAGAGTTTAGGACTTCTAAATTTTAAACTGTGGCCCTAACGGGAGTCGAACCCGTGTTTGCACCTTGAAAGGGTGCTGTCCTAACCACTAGACGATAGGGCCAAGTAACGCTTAAATTATATTCTAATACAAAAAAGAGCACAAGCCACACTCAGCAGGGACTTGTGCTAGATGATTCCCCAAATAGTTTATCTTTCGCAAAGCGGAAGACAGAGAACCACCGAATCGAACTCGGTGAGAATCTATTTCCTAAACCTCTCCTTTAGAGAATTCAGGATTTCTTTGGCTGAATCTGATCCACCTAGACCAAAAGCCAAACCGCCGGCAAGCGCTAAGAATGCCACAAAACCAGTAAATAAGATTTTTATTAAGTCAGCGGCTACCCCAAGTTGATTAAGGACAATCAGCGCAACAAAAACTATTATTGCCCACCTTGCTATTAAAGCGGCTGTATGTGCCAAATCCGTACCAAGACTCTTCGTGGCCGAAAATGTAGTGTTGTGAGCCAGTCTGGCAAATACTAGTCCAACCAAAGCAATGATTACAGCAATCACCACATTAGGAATATAGAGCAGAATTTGGTTTAGAACCGCTGTTGCTCCTCCGATCCCCCAGACTTGCAAGGTGGGGATCAAAAAAACGATGATTACTGACCAACGAGCAAGCTCAGCCAAAACTTGGGACCACGATACTGCCTGGCCTTCTACTTCAGACAGTCCATAGCGCTTTAGAAAATTTTCAAAGCGTATTGTCTTTAGTACCGCAATCACCAAGCGATCAACGATGGCGGCGATTACAAGGCCGATAATTAAGACTACAAGACCGCCTACCAGTCTTGGTATAAACTCAGCCAAAGCACTTAAGGCCGTAACAACAACGGTTGTAACTGAGGTTGCAACTTCGTCTACCGTCATTTTCACCTCCCTTCTATCTGCATATTTTGTAGTAGCAGATTCTTCACTTTTATCCTATATCTTTTTCTTTGATTGTGTCAACAAGAGAGGAACAAAAATTATAGAAGAAGGTGGTTGAAATTATTTTTGGGTATTTTTCGAAATAGTTCTAGATTTTGCAGCCAACAGTCTGGCCCAGGCTTTCTGGGCTTTGTTCACCCGTTACTCGCTTTCCATCAGGGAAAACCCAAGTGGGGTAACTTTCAATTCCCGCATCTTTGCATTCTTTTGTTTGGCCTGATTGCCCAATCGCACATTCAACATAATTTATGTATTTCCAAGAAGGGCCGAAAGCTTTTTTCTGATTCTGACAATGTGGACACCACCAAGTGCCATACATTTTTATGCCCTTTTCTGTCAGACACTTAGCCAAAGCATCTAGCGGTCCGGGTTTATTACTCTGTTGAGAAAGAAAGAAAACACCAACACCAATTAGTATAACGACGATAACAACAATTCCTGATAAAACCTTTTTTTTCATATTCCTATTTTACCAAAAAGATTTACACTAAGTCTTTGGAGTGTGCCCCGTATAGGACTCGAACCTATAACTCTCCGCTTAAAAGGCGGATACTCTACCAGTTGAGTTAACGGGGCCCTTTTGTTTTTTGACTCAAAGCTAATTATAATAGAACTTCGGATGCACTTTCAAGGTAATTGGGTTGATTTGATTGTAATTTTGGTTCTCATTTATTTTTTTCTTGATGGGTTAAGGGGTGGTTTTTTTAATCAGTTTTTTGAACTCATTGGTTTTGTTATTTCACTTTGTGCCTCTCTGATATTTTTTCCCCGAGTTGCCCCTCTCTTCGTAAAATTTTTTCAAATTCCCGAAGGTTTTGCCAACGCTATATCATTTTTTCTAATTTGGTTTTTGGTTGAAGCGATTTATGTTTTCCTGGTTCAAAAGGTTTTGGTTTTAAGTGGGAAAGTAATCACGTCAAAGCTTTCTAAGTGGTTAGGTTTTTTGCCCGGCATCGTTAATGGCTTAGTGATGCTTGCTTTCTTTTTGACTTTGATCGTTGCTTTACCAGTCCCAAGCTTTTTGAAAAAAGATTTATATGCTTCGACACTTGGATCAAAAATCCTTTCTCAAACCGCCCAGCTTGAACAGCCATTTCAAGATATTTTTGGCCCAGCAGCAAAGGATCTTCAAAAGAGTTTGACTTTCTTAACCATTACTCCAGAGTCTCAAGAGAGGATCCCCCTCCAAATTGGCACGTCGACCTTGAAGGTTGACGAGCAAGCGGAGCAGAAAATGTTTGATCTTGTTAATTCGGAGAGGGTAAAAGTTGGTTTAAAGCCTCTTTTGTGGGACGCAAAAATTCGTGATGTTGCCCGTGCCCATTCGCGTGATATGTTTGAGAGGCGTTATTTTTCTCATATTTCTCCCGAAGGCAAGGATGCTGGGGATCGTTTGACTGAAGCCAAGGTTGGCTTTTTTGTTGCTGGTGAGAATTTAGCTTACGCTCCAGATGTTATAAGGGCCCACGAAGGTTTAATGAACTCTCCTGGTCATCGGGCAAATATTTTAAATCCTCAATTCGGCAAGATTGGGATTGGTCTGATTGATGGCGGCATCTATGGCATGATGTTTACCCAAAATTTTACGGATTGACTTGATTTCCCCCCTTGAAAAATTGTTCTTTTTGTTGTAAATTGACAAAAATTTCTTAAATTACTAATCTCCTGCCTTCCGGCAGACAGGTAAGTAACTAGTTTTTCGGAGGTGTTTTGAAGGAAGGGCAGCTAATTGTTCCCAACACGACTGCCAAGACAAAAGGGCAAGATTTGCTGGCCTATTTTGGCGGTGGATTTATTCTTCTTGTTCCTTTTTTACCAATTCCTAAACTTCACCTAATATTTGCTCTTGGAACCCTATTCTTTTATTTGGCTGTTTTTGTCGTATTGGGAAGCTTTGATTTTTACAACAAGTTTGCAAGCTCTTGGATCCAATCTTGTTCGCTCTGGTTTTCCTTATCTCTCTCCTCATTTCGTCAGAGGATTTTGGTTATCTTTGGGGTAGCAAATTCTCTCTTTTCCTCAAAGGGCAATATGGTAGTAAGTGAGGCGGGGTAAATAGTCCAAAAGCCGTGCTTTCCCCTTATTTTATCAACAGCTTCTTCTAATTTTTCTTGCTTTTCTTTTTTTACCGTTTCAAATTCAAACTGATTTTGCAAGTCAAAATGGGAAACTCTTGCGCCAACAAGCCTTAATGGTCTGCCGTCCCAAAATTCATCTAACAAATATGATGAGATTTGATAAATTTCTTTTGCCAGAAAGACGGGTGAGCAAAGTTTCTTTTGATGAGAGCAAAAGGTTAAGTCCGCATAGCGGATTGAGGTTGTCACACATTTTCCTTTTAGATTTCCTTGACGAAGCTCGCTTGCAATTTTTTGGCATAAGAAAGATAAGGTTGCTTTGATAAAATTTTGATCTTTGGTATTCAAAGGAAAAGTTTGGGAGCGGCCAACTGACTTTGTCAGTGGGGGAGGTGACAATTCTTTGCTATCTGCCCCATTTGCCCAAAACCAAAGAGTTTCTCCATATTTTCCCAAAAGTGATTTGGCAGTTTCTACATTGAGGTTGGCAAATTGGCTAATTGTATCAATGCCTATCTTGGTCAATTTTTCTTCAATTGAGTGGCCAATGCCATAAAGTTTGCTAATTGGTAGGGGAGAGAGAAATTCTTTTTCTTGGTCTTTTGAGACGAATGTCAAACCGTCTGGTTTTTCAAAACCAGAAGCGATTTTGGCAACGACTTTATTTTGAGCAATACCGCAAGAGGCAGTAATTCCAATTTGACTTGCAATATCGTTTTTAATATTTCTAGCAACTGCCAAAAGATCGTGATTATAAAATTCTTCAAAGCCATAAAATGATAAAAATGCTTCATCAAGACCGATTGGTTCGATCTGGTCAGTATAGTTGGCAAAAATTTGGTACATAGTTTTTGAGGCTTCTTCATATTTTTTAAAATGCCCGCCAACAATAATCGCCCAAGGACAAAGTTTTAAAGCCTCAAAAACCGGCATCCCGGAGCAAACTCCAAAAGCTCGCGCCTCATAAGAACATGTGGCCACTACACCTCGATGACAGATTCTCCCATGCGGATCGGTGTTTCCTACTAAAACCGGCTTACCATGAAGCTTGGGATTATCCCTTTGTTCAACTGAAGCAAAAAAGGCGTCAAGGTCAACATGGAAAATCATCAAGGTATAGTATACCCGAAGAAAAGCCGAAGATCAAGTATCTTAACGAAGCTGACCGTAGCCTACTAGTCCTAAACCAGTATGGGTAGCGATAGAAGGAGGGACTTCACAGATAGGAAAACGGGTGTCCCAAACTTTTTCAAATTCTCTCTGAAGTTGTTCTGCCTTATCAGGCGCATCGGCGTGGAGAATTACAAGTTTTCTCGGCCTGCCCTCTTTTTGGCTCATTTCTATAATTTTTTTAAATCCTTGTTGCTTTGTCCTTACTAGAAGAGGACGGATATCCAACCTACTTTTAAGTCGTCTAACATAAAAAGCGGGAGTGATGTGGAGGACATTAGTGGCTCTTTCTATTATGGTAATTACTGCTTGAGGTACTCTTCCACTTTTTTTGATGAAAGATAAATCTACACCCATGCCAATCAAGAAACATCTTTGATGAAAATTTTCTATTAACCCTTCAATTTCTTGGGCGTTGGCGCCTTCCGTTGTAAGCTCGGCGACTTCTTCTACTACAAACGCTTCAGAAGCAAGCGCCTGATATGAATCATAGACAAACAGGTCTACTTGTGGTTCTTCTTCCTTTAGATATTTCGCTGCAGTTAGTGCTGAATTTACTGTTCCGCTTACATCCGCTGGAAGATGGATAGAGTAAATTTTTTGGCATCTTTGAGCAAGCTGTCGATAGATCTCAAGAAAATCTCCTGGAGCAACTCCGGTTGAGGTAGGATGGATTCCTCCTTTAAGCTTTTCTTTAAATTCTTGAAGAGTTAACTCTACCCGATCGCGGGAGGATCGGTCACCGAAAATAGTTTGGAGATAGCCCGTTTTAATATCAAACCTCTCTATTTTTTCCGGAGGAATTCCAACTGCCACGGAATCTGTTACATATCCAATTCTTTCTTCTTGCTCTTTCCCCATAAAATATGAGGTGGAGTATAGCACCTTGTGGTAAACTAGTAAAGACTGATTTTAGCTTCAAACAGAGATGTTTCCAATAAGAGACCGAGCGCCTACAAAAGGATTTCCAATTATTACTATTCTTATAATCTTGGTCAATGTTTATTTTTTTGTGGCAGAACTTCTTGCTCCAGATCCCGATCTTTTTATTCTTAAGTATGCTTTAATTCCTCAGTTAATCAATTTTTCTGATATTCCTACTCTGACACCTTTTTTGACTGCCCAATTTCTGCATGCTGGTTTTTTACATATAGCCTCCAACATGTGGTTTTTTTGGATTTTTGGTGACAATGTGGAAGCAAGAATGGGGAAAATTCCATTTTTGATTTTCTATCTTTTTTCTGGTACGGTTGGCTTTTTTGTCCAATATCTGTTTCTCTCTAACTCAGAGATTCCTATGATTGGAGCATCGGGAGCAGTCGCTGGAGTTTTGGGGGCGTACCTGGTCTTTTTCCCAAGAGCCAGAGTTGATGTTTTAGTTCCGTTTTTCCCTTTGTTTTTTACTCTTGCCTTACCCGCCTCAACCATGCTTTTTTATTGGTTTTTTATCCAACTTTTTAGTGGTGTAGCAACGATTGTGGCAGAAACATCGTCAGTTGGTGGTATTGCATATTGGGCTCATATTGGCGGTTTTGGGACGGGGTATCTTATAGCCCATCTTTTTTCTTCCCCTCGACCTAAAAGGCAAACTTCGTTTTTTTGAATTGTTTTAAGGAAGTTTGTCCACTTCTTCTTCAAGTGTTACTATTAAGCCATGAAATTTGTTCAGGTAACTTGGTATTCCAAAATGTTAGCAACTATTTTGTTTATAGTTTTGCCATTTATTGGATTCTATGTCGGGATGAAGTATCAACAAGCAATAACTGTATCGGGAAAAGTAGTTGTAAATAATACACCCAAAACAGAAGATAAAAATATAAATATTAAAACTGACCAACTGATTTTAAACACTACCTACGAAAATGGAGTATTAAAATATAGCGGCATTGTTCAACTTCCTACACCTTGCCACAAGTTAAAAGACGAAACGGGTGTTTTGCAAAGTTTCCCTGAACAAGTGCAGATTCGATTAGTGGTAGAACCACCAAAACCGGGTATAGACTGTGCCCAGGTAATTACTGAAAAGGAATTTTCTGGGCAAGTAAAGGTCTCTTCAAAAGCAGTTGTCTCCGTTTATCTTAACGGTACAAGAGTAAAATAGTTTGGAAAATGAATGAAGAAGTGAAAGAAACATTGTCAATTGATCAGCTAGTTCAATCTCTCATTGGTGCTGCAAAAAACGAAGAGTGGGAGAAAGTGGACGAAAAGTTAGTTCCGCGGCTGGAGGAAGTTGACAGAAGTAAGGTAGCACAAAGGCTTCTAAGTTATGTGGACGATAAAGACCCGAATGTTAGAGATGTGGTGGCGACTTCTCTGGCGGCCTTAAGAATTTCTGATGAAGAGGTCAGAAAAAGAGCGATTGATGGGATGATGACGATGGCAACTGAAGATGAGGCAATGTTTCCAGCTGGTAGAGCGGCTGTTTTTCTACTTCGACACCAACACGATGAAGGTTTTGAGGATCAAATAGAGAGTGCACTATCTGTTTTCAAAGATAGGGTTCGGGAAAAAGGTTGGAGAAGTGTTTTATCTATAAATATTCCAAGACTTCGAAAGTTTTTCTCCGAATCTGAATGACAATCCTCAAATTATTTGCTCACTTCTTTTCCAAGTGCTAAAATTCCCAATATGGAAAGACGGGTTTTCGTAATTCATGGTTGGGAAGGATATCCAGAGGAAGGGTGGTTTCCGTGGTTGTCGGAGGAATTGTCAAAAAAAGGATTTAAAGTCCAAGTCTTGCCGATGCTCAATTCTGCGGCGCCGAAAATCGAAGAATGGGTTCCCTTTTTGGCAAAAAATGTCGGAGAAATAGATGAAAAAACTGTTCTTGTTGGCCATTCGATCGGCTGTCAGACGATCTGGCGATATTTGGAAAGTTTAAAGAAGGGCGAAAAAATCGCCGGGGCAATCTTGGTTGCTCCTTGGATTCGATTGAACGCTGAAAATGCCCTCCAGGACGAGGAATCAAAAGAGATTGCCAAGCCATGGCTTGAAACGCCGATTGATTGGGGAAAGGTGAAAAAACATTGCAGCAAATTTGTGGTGATTCTTGCGGATAATGACCCCTATGTTTATTTGGAAGACGGAAAGTTTTTTAAGGAAAAACTGGGAGCAAAAGTGATTGTTGAGAGGGGAATGAAGCATTTTTCTGGAGAGGATGGAATAACTTCTCTTCCTTCAGCCAAAGATGCAGTTTTAGCAATATCCTCCTAATTTGCCCGCTCCAAGGATTTTTTAGGACTGACGCTGAGATAGAACTTGTTCTTGCAGATCCGGAAGATTTTCGCCAACAAGCACGTAAACTCCACGAAAGCGGCATTAGACTGGATCCAAAGATCCGTCGTTACGCCGGTATCAACTAAAATTCCCACTAAATTCCTGAACTTTGGGGGATGAAGAGTTGGCCGGGAGTAGAAGTCAAAACGTTTTTAGAATACTGTCAAAAATTTAGACTAATTGACTTGTTTGGAAATCAATTGTTTTAATAATAAAAGATGAGCCCCTTTCGATTTCTGGCAAATATTTTAGTTACGGCCATTATTGTTTTTGCTACTGCTTATCTCGTTCCCGGTTTTAAGGTCGAGTCTTTCTGGACAGCTGTTGTTGTTGCTCTAGTACTTGCAGTTCTGAATGCTTTTGTTAAGCCAATCCTGACTATTCTTACATTGCCAATTACCATTATTACTTTGGGTCTTTTTAACCTAGTCATTTCAGCCGTGATTCTTCTTTTGACCACTTGGCTTGTGCCTGGTTTTTCAATTGAACCTTTTTGGATGGCGTTTCCGGCCGCCATCGTGATTGCTGTTTTCTCCGCCGTAGCCTCCATGTTTAAATAATCCTAATCTTTCAGAAATTTTGGAGGATTTAGAGGATTAATAAAAATTACTTTAAGTTTGATCCAATAATTCTCTCGTAAGATCTTAATTTCCCAAGGGGCTTTCATATGGAATCTAACACGGTGTTTACCTAGACCGGCATCTTGGGATACAAGCATTGATATTTGGGTATTACCTCTTTGCAGTCGAACTATTTTTTCTAAAGGTAACGTAAACCTACAATAGTCCTTCCCCACCTCTTTAATTTGAAGGTTTCCACCAAAAAGTTGGGGAAGCTGATCTGGTGAGCTAATTTTTAAAGTGACCTTTGTCTCTCCTATGGAAGTTAATTCCAAATTTAGGTTCCAATTTTCAACTATAATTGACTGGTTGGCTCTTCGGTCAATTATCAATGCTCCTGGTATTTTTCTTTCCTGTCCTTCTTTGCTCATGTTTTTTGAGTCGTTTCCCTTTTTAATGCATGAGGTGAGGCGAAACCTCAATACCAACCCTTCTGCTTTGACTTTGATGATTGAGGATTATACCCGTAACCTTAGAAGTTGCAATTCATCTTTCTCTCTAAAATTATAGTCTCTGGGCTTTTTTAGGATTCTGTTAACGAATCTTGATATTCGTATTTTATTTGGTATACTAGCTTTAAAGTCTTTGTTTTAATGAGAACTGGCGTTGCCAATCTCCCCTTACATTACGGATCCGCTCCTCGCTGGCTTTTTGAAAGAATGGCAAGGTTGGCTCGAGAAATTACAATTGTTATGATTGGTCAGCGAGGACCAGATGAATTCCTACAAAAAATTTCTGATCCTTTTTGGTTTCAGGCGTTTGGCTCCTGTTTAGGATTCGACTGGCACTCATCAGGATTAACCACAACAGTTGGTGGAGCCCTCAAAGTTGGACTAAGAGATGTTTCAAAGGATCTGGGAATTTTTGTGGCCGGAGGAAAGGGTGGCGCTTCAAGAAAAACTCCAGAAGAAATTGAAATAGTAAGTGAGAAAACGCATGTACCATTTGTTGTTGGCCAAAAACTTGTCTATGCTTCAAAAATGGCAGCAAAAGTGGATACAGCAGGATTACAGGATGGCTATCAACTTTATTACCATAACTTTATCTTTACAAAAAATGGGAAATGGGCGGTTGTTCAGCAGGGAATGAATACAGATACCCGTTGGGCTAGGCGCTACCACTGGTTATCAGATGAGGTGTCGAACTTTGTTTGCGAGCCCCATAAGGCTGTATGTTCAGACAAGAAGGGTCAGGTTTTAAATATGGTAGCCAGAGAAAGTCAAAAAACACAAGGCGTAAGTTATAAGTTGGCCGGCGATAAGCCTGATAAATTAGCAAATCAAATTAAAAGGATGAAAACTTTAAACCTACCAAAGAGAGAATCAATTTTAGTTTCAGATTTAAACCCCGACTCGCTTAAAAAGATTTTTACAAAGACTTATGAAGCACAACCTGCAAGTTTTGAAAATTTACTGGCTTTGAGTGGTATTGGCCCAAAAACAATTCGAGCTTTGGCTTTAATTTCTGAACTCATTTATGGCGTGCCGTATTCAACACGCGATCCAGTTCGTTACTCCTTTGCCCATGGCGGTAAAGATGGCACGCCGTACCCGGTTGATAGAAAAATATATGATTCCTCGATTGCCTTCTTGCATGATGCTGTAGTTAAAGCTAAAATTGGCAGATCGGATAAGTTAAAAGCATTGGAGCGGCTTTCAATTTTTTATTATGACTAAATTACTTTTACCACCCGCATTATTAGTTCTTGTGATCCTTGCATTCGTCACGATCTCCAGGCATGCTAATTTGAATTATCCTGCCAGTCGGTCCTTACCAACGCTTCAGCCAGCGCAAAATTTTGGAGAAATTATTGATCGGAACTCAAACCCCGAGATTAAAAAAAATCAAATCCAATTTAGCCTTCCAAAAGAAGCTACAAAACATTCAGGCATCAATGTTCCAATTCTTACTTATCACTATGTTGGTGGAAATCCAAATCCAAATGATAAGGCTCGCAATTCTCTTTCCGTTGACCCTTTTCAATTTGAACAAGAACTGAGCTGGCTTGTCCAAAATGGATATCAGAGTATTACTCTTAAAGATCTTTACAATAACTTGACTCTGGCCAAGCCACCTCCCCCAAAACCAATCATCTTGAGTTTTGACGACGGTTATATCGATTTTTATTACAACGCTTATCCAATTTTGCGCAAATACAATTTTGAAGCGGTTTCTTTTATTCCAACGGGTCTTGTTGGAAAACCGGCTTATATGACTTGGTCAATGATTGAGGAAATTTCAAAATTGGGTGGCGTGGAATTTGAATCCCATGGAGTAAATCACAGAGGCTTAACCAGTCTTTCTGATCGAGAGTTGTTGGAGGAGCTTGAAGAAAGTAAACAAGTTCTGGAGTCACACACAGGTAAACAGGTTGATTTTATCGCCTATCCTTACGGAAGTTTTGATCCAAGAGTAGCTGGAGTAGCCCAAAAAGTAGGCTACAAGGCAGCAGCATCAACAATATTCGGTGATTCTCAAAGCAAGGATTGGCTATTTGCCTTAAGAAGGATAAAAGTACCGGGCATGTCGACTTTGCCGGTTTTTGCATCGCGATTGCGTCAAGCAAGCTAAGAAGAAGATGGGCAAAAGGGCAGTTATTAAGGGGTTGTCATATAGGACTCCGTCTTGGTTTAGAAGAAAGGGCAATTTTAAAACAAAAAGGCTTGCTAAAAAGATTCCTGTACTAAAGAAAGGTTGACTCTAAAAACTCTTTTCATGTTAAGCTTGAATTGTAGTGGTAAAAATCCTAGCATTCATATTTCTTGCGACTCTCATTTTTGTTTTGTCCGCCTTCTTTTTGCCATCTGAATTTCGGCAATATATTTCCTATAAAATTTTTCCCAAAATTAACGAGCTTCAGACAAGTGAATACATGAGTTCCATCCTCAAATCAGAAGGGAAGTTTGTAGCTGATCAAAAAGCTTTTTTTGATAACAGAAAAGTTGTTGCCTTGCAGTCTGATTTTATTGCTCGAGCCAAAGAAAATGTTTTGGCAGCATCGGCCCAGGAGAAATGGATTGAGGTAGATTTGTCTGATCAAAAGTTATACACATGGGAGGGGAATCAGAAAGTTTTTGAGTTTGTGATTTCTTCTGGCAAGACGTGGACACCAACCATCGAAGGCGAATATCGAATTTGGATCAAGCTTCGATATCACACAATGGAAGGCGGTTCAAAAGCAAGGGGCGACTATTACAAATTACCTAACGTCCCTTATGTTATGTATTTTTACCGGGGATACGGTATTCATGGCACTTATTGGCATAATAATTTTGGCAGGCTGATGAGTCATGGTTGTGTCAATTTAAGAATCTCTGATGCAGAAAAATTATTTTGGTGGGTTGGTCCGAATTTATCGGCTGGGAAAAGTGTTGTTTTAGCAAGTGCGGAAAATCCGGGAACAAGAGTTGTAGTTCATCAATAAAACTCCACAGGCTAATGTCTGAGGAGTGTTTGTCCGGCTCTGGCGGATAAACTTCAGGCGGAGCTCGTGCGGGTATCAATTTGCAAGGCTCATAACTTCTAATCAGGCAGTCCATCTAGATCAAGACTTGAATGAAAAGCTTGGGGAGCCCAAAAATTTCTTGGATAATTTCTGTTCCCACAGGACGGGGGAAGTTTCTACTGTTTTTAATAGGAAACCGTTAAGGGAATATTAAAATTTTGTTAAAAAAAGTATAATTTAAGGGGAAATTATGCAAAAGATAACTTTCACTACCAAACTTAAAAGGGAGCTTGTAAATATAACTTATGAAGTCGAAAAGTTAGTGTCATCATCAAAAGTTTCTGATGGCCTCTGTCTAATTTTTGCTCCCCATGCAACTTGCGCTTTATATTTAAATGAGGATGAGTCAGGTTTAAAGGAGGATATACTTGATTTTTTACAAGGGCTGGTGCCAGATAAAGCTTACAAGCATAATATTATTGATAACAATGCTCAGGCCCATATTTTGTCAAGCTTGATTGGCACAAGTATCACTCTTCCTGTAAAAGATGGAAGAATGGTGCGGGGAACCTGGCAAAATGTATTCTTTGTTGAGCTAGACGGACCCCGCCTAAGGCGGGAAGTAATTGTAAAAATAGTCAAGGTTTAGACTTTTTTTGCTTTCTAGTTTAAACGATTGCAGAGAGATTTGCTTTTTGCTAAAGTTTCAGTAAACGATGAAGATTAAAAAGATTGCTTTTTTTGGTTTTTCTGATGCAAAGGAGAAAAGCCAACTTTATAAAGACGCTTTTCAGACGGCTAAAATCTTAGCTGAAGACGGTTTTACTATCATTAATGGAGGTGGTCCGGGTGTGATGAAAGCAGCTACTTTAGGGGCAAAAACAGGTGGAGGTAAAACCATCGGGGTAACTTTTTACCCTAAAGAAGCGACTAATTTTGAAGGTCGGGATCCAGAAAATCCGATCGACAAAGAAATAAAAACCGCAAATTACCTGGAGAGGACTTTAAAACTTTTAGATTTAGCTGATTGTTATATTGTTTTTAATGGGGGGACGGGAACAATTTCTGAGTTTGCCATGACCTGGGGTCTAGCCCATCTTTATTTTGGTCATCACAAGCCTTTAATCCTTTTTGGGAACTTTTGGGAAGATGTAATCTCAGTTTTCAGAAAACATCTGTTTTTGAGTCCGCAAGAACTTAAGGTTTTTAAAATCGCAGCCAAACCAGAGGAAGTTTTAAAAATCTTATCAGATATTGAGGAGATTCTAAAAAGACGCAAACACAGAAGTAAAGATAATTTCGAGGAAGCATTTCAGATTTGATTAATCTTTTTGGAAATAAGTTTTGTAAGGAAGAAGGGGGTGAGAAAAATGGCAGAAGAAAAACCGATTGGCGAGGTGACCCATTACTATAACAAAATCGGCGTTGCAGTAATAAAATTGACGGCTGGTAGTTTAAAAGTCGGACAAACAATCCACATTCAAGGTTACTCCAGCGATTTTGTCCAAGAAGTTTCATCGATGCAGATCCAACACCAAGACATAAAAGAGGCAAAGAAGAGTGATGAGTTCGGCCTAAAAACTGATCAGCCAGTTAGAGAAGGTGATAAAGTATATCTTGTGGAATAAGCACCCATGGTTACATTACTTTATGGTGACGACCAGGTAAGTTTGCGGGAATATCTTGGTAAATTAAAAGAAGACTACAAAGATTGGGAGGTCTTAAATATCGATTTAAGCCTGGCAAAAGAAGAAGAGGTACAGCAAGCCTTAAACTCAAGCCCCCTTATAGCTTGCGGTAGACTTGTAATTTTAGAGAACTGGTTCTCCCAAAAATCAAGAAAGCCTAACCTTTCACAAATTGACAAAAATGTTAGTGTAATTATTTTAGAAAGGTCAAGGGTTACCGCAAGTCAGATTAAAAATTTACCCCCAGGTACTAAAGTTTTCTTATTCCGCGAAGATCCGGTAGTTTTTAGATTTCTTGATAGCGTTTTTACTGGAAATAAAAGAAAGGCATTTTATCTTTATTCTCGCACCCTTGCCAAAAGAATTGAGCCTGAAATGCTTTATTATCTCTTAGTTTCCCATTTTCGTCGAATTCTTATTGCTAAAGAATCAGGTAGTGCAGCCTTGACACAAATTGAGAATTTAGCATCTTGGCAGATTGAAAAGTATAAAAGTCTAGCTACCCGCTTTGATAAAGAAAAACTTGTTGCTTATTATAAAAGGCTTTTGGATTTGGAGCAAGCCTCAAAAACCGGTTCTGATTTAACTTTACTTTTGCCATTTTTAATTCTCGAGTTGACCCAAAATCACAATACGGTTTAAACTTGAAATGAGGACAAATGCCCTACATCGTCGATTTTGCCCAGATTGACGAAGAAGATACCTCATTGGTAGGACTGGAAGGAACAAAGTTGGGGAGGATGGCCAGTCTTGGTCTTCCTATTCCAACCGGTTTTGTGATCTCCAGTCTTTTCTTCGATGAGTTCCTTATTACCAATAATCTTCCCTCAAAGATTAAAAAATTGATGCAAGAGACCCATCTTATTGACCCATTTGATCTCCTTTTACTCTCTCGAAAAATAGAAGGAGAGTTGGATAAGACCCAAATTCCAAAAGGATTAAAAGGAAAGATTGGTCAAGCTTGGCGAAAACATTTCAAGGGTACACAGCCGCCATTTGTCGTTTATTCCTCGATTGTTGACGAAGGTGAGAGAAACAAGGTTGATCCGTTTCATCCTTATCTAATTTTTTCTGTGAAAGAACTTTTGGTAGCTTTAAAAAAATGTTGGAAATCACAATTTGAGCCATCACAACTTTCTACATATAAGGAGGAAGGGGGCGGTTTTTTGCCGCCAAAAATTGCTGTTGTGGTACAAAAGAAAGTTTTTGGCGAGATTTCAGGGACGGTTAACACTTTTAACCCCGAGACTAAAAACACCTGTCTAATTTATGCAGTTTGGGGGCTTTATGACGAGAGCCTTTTTGAAGAAAATTTCGGTTTTGACCTTTATACAGTTGATATGAGGAATTGGGAAATTATAGATAAAAAGATAGAACGGCAAGAAAAACAATTGGTGAGAGTGGGAGAAAGAATAGGGGAATTACCCATTTCTCTTTCGGCAAAAAGCATTCAAAAGTTAAGCGATAAGCATTTAAAATCCCTTGCCAAATTGGCCAGTCAAGTTGTAAAGAATTATTTTTTTCCTCAAGTGATTAAGTGGGCTATTAAAAAGAATAAAGTTTTTGTCCTAGATTTAGGGCCTCAGCCTATCGAGATCGAGCCAAAGATTAGTGTTCAGGTTTCTTGTCAGCTAAAGGAGGCCAGCATCAGCCTTGATGATTCCAGAAATATTGAAGGAAAAACAGCAACAAAGATACTGTTTCAATTAGGGGGTAAAGAGGAGTTCGATCCTTTGCAAAAGAATCTGGGAGATGGGTTTATCTTATCACCGTCTAATTCTTTTGGTCGGTCAAATCTTTTGTGGAGTGATATTTGTCCAAAACTTAAATCAATCTCTCAGGAAATCGATCCAAATTTCCTTTTTTTCCACTTTCCCGATTCTTTTTTTGAATTCTTTGATCCGGAATCCATCCAAAACACCCTCGGAGGTTTCAATGGTAACTTTGCTCTGATTTTCCCTGCCCCTCTTTGGAGTGAAAAGCTAAAAGGCTTAACCCAGGGGTTTGAAATTCCAGTTTGGGTTTCCTGCCGAAACTACCAAGACCTTCTATTTTTAGAGCAGTATATTCTTTGGGGTGCTAAAGGAGTGTTGGTTATTCTGGAGAACGAGGTTTTTTTCAAAGGTTTAAAATTAGAGGAAGAGGACAATTCACAGCAAATGCTTGACATGATAACAAAAACTGCTGGGAAGCATCAGATTGGAACAGGCCTTGCGCTGGGAAAGGAATTTTTATCCTTTAATCATCTACGACAGGCTGTTTTTTCTGGTTTTTCCTTTGTGGCAATACCGAAAAATTCATATCGTTGGTCTCAAGAAGAATTAAGGCTGGCAGAAAAAGAATTAGTAGCAAGACAGCATGGCTAAAATTCAAAAAGTACAAGCAAGAGAAATACTTGACAGTCGGGGTATCCCAACCCTTGAAGCAAAAATAATTTTGGATGATTATTATCACGGCAGATTTGCCTTTCCCTCAAGTGGATCTTTGAGCAAATATGAGGCAAAAGAGGTAAGAGACGGTGATCATTTAAGATTTGGAGGCTTGGGAGTTCAAAAGGCGGCGTCTTTTGTCACCCAAGTTATTGGACCGAAAATTACAGGTCTTGACCCTCAAGATCAAAAGGAAATAGATCAAATACTAACAACACTTGATGGTACTCCTAATAAAGAAAAATTGGGGGCAAATTCAATCCTTCCTGTTTCTTTAGCTTGTGCCCAAGCAGCAGCCGCTAGTTTAAGGGTTCCTTTTTATTGGTATTTAAATCAGAAATTTTTTAAAGATAAACCGCCAAAGATTCCAACTCCTATGTTTGACATTATTGAAGGTAGAGGAACGGAGGGAGCGTCAAATTTGGATTTCCCCGAATTTATGGTAGTTCCATCCTCGGTCCACCCTTATTCGCAAGCCTTGCAGATAGGAGTAGAGGTTTATTCCGTTTTGAAAAAGATTTTGATCGCTAGGAAAGACTCGTATTCGCAAGGGAACTACGGTGGTTTTACACCTAACTTATACACAAATGCGGAAGCCTTGGAAGTTATTACCGAAGCTGTTTCTGCCACTTCTTATACCCCAGGACACAGCCTTTTTTTCGCTGTCGGAATTGCAGCAGACCAAATTCGACAAGGGCCGCTTTATCAGATTAGTGATAGAGCAAACCCAATGTCGGCAGGGGAATTTATTGAATACTATAAAGACCTGCTTAATCGATTCCACATATTGATTCTTGAGGATCCTTTTGGGCCCGACGACTGGGAAGGATGGCAGGATCTAACAGCTCAAGTTGGCAAACAAACAATAGTTTCGGGTGGTGAACTTTTTGCTGGTGATAGCGAAAGGATAAAAAAAGGAATTGAAACGCAAGCAGCCAACGCTATTTCAATTCATCCAGCACAGATTGGTACATTAACCGAAACTGTGGAGGCGATAAAAACCGCTCAGCAAGCTTCTTGGAAAATTATTGTCGTTTCTCGGCTTTCAGAGACGAGCAATGACATAATTGCCGATTTGGCTGTCTCTTGTGGTGCAGATTACGTCAAATTTGGTGCTCCAGCCAGGGGTGAGAGGGTGGCAAAATATAACAGACTTTCAGAAATTGCTGCCACCCTTAGAATTACGGAGATTCCTTCTCAAAAAGAACTGTAAATTCTCCTTTAGCTTTTTCTTTTTCAAAACGCTTTATGAATTGTGCGATTTCTCCTCTTTCAATCTCCTCGTGAATTTTTGTTAGTTCGCGGGCAATAACAATTTCAATATTTCCCGATACCTCTTTTAAATCCTTAAGGGTTGCTAGAAGTCGATGGGGTGATTCAAAAAGAATTACAGTAATTCTCATATTTTTAAGCTGTAAGCCCAGGTTTTCAAGGATAGTTTTCCTTTTGCCCGGTTTCTTGGGCAAGTAACCCAAGAAAATAAATTTATCAGTTGAAAGTCCTGAGGAAGTTAGGGCTGCTAAGATTGCCGATGGCCCTGGAATTGCTACAACTTTTAATCCTTCTCTAACACATTCCCTGACTAATTTAAATCCCGGATCAGACAAGGTTGGTGTTCCGGCGTCAGAAACTAAAGCAATATCCTGACCCGATTTTAACTTTTGGATAATCTGGGGTATTCTTTTTAACTCATTGTATTCTTGGTAAGAAAGTAATGGTTTTTTGATCTGATAATGGGCAAGCAAAAGGCCTGTACGTCTCGTATCTTCGCAGGCAACAAGATCAGCCTTTTTTAAAATTTCCAATGCCCGCAAAGTTATATCCTTTAGATTTCCGATAGGCGTTGACACAAGATAGAGAGTTCCCATAATGTTTTCTTGTCATATATAATAGCACTTGAATGGTAGAAAGTGTCGTCAACTGGATTGTCAGTGTAATTTCTCAACTTGGTTATCCGGGAATAATACTCACCATGGCAATTGAGTCTGCCTTAATTCCTCTTCCTTCAGAAATCATTATGCCATTTTCTGGTTTTTTAGTTTCACAGGGCAGATTTAATTTTTGGTTAGTTGGACTTTGTGGTGCGATTGGTAACCTTTTAGGTTCTTGGGCTGCTTATTGGCTAGGATATTGGGGGGAGGGAGCAATTGCCAGGAGGTTTATTAGAAGTTATGGTAGGTTTATTCTTTTATCTGAAGAAGAGTTGGATAAAGCAGAAAGACTTTTCCGTCGTTTTGGCAATTTTATTGTTTTTGGTTCGAGAGTAATACCGGCTGTCAGAACAGTTATATCGTTGCCCTGTGGTATCGCCAGACTTCCCTTCTGGAAGTTTTCCCTTCTAACTTTTTCTGGTTCATTGATCTGGTCATATTTTTTGGCTTACATGGGAGTCTTGCTTGGCAAAAATTGGGAAGGGCTAAGGCCTATTTTTAAAAGATTTGACATCGCAATAATTTTAATAATCATAATAGGAATTGGTTGGTACTTTTACTATAAGTTGAGACCTGCTCTTAGAAGTAAAACTTAAGTGATTAAGAAAATCAGAAATTATTTTTCAAAACTTGGGCCGGGTCTTATTACAGGCGCCTCCGATGATGACCCCTCGGGAATTGCCACCTATTCCCAAACAGGCGCACAGTTTGGTTTTGGTCAACTCTGGATGGCCTTTGCGATGTTTCCGATGATGGCAGCAGTCCAGGAGATGTGTGCCAGAATCGGTATGGTAACCGGAAACGGATTGGCGGGGGTTATTAGAAAAAACTATCCAAAGATCGCTCTTTACATTGCAGCCTCTTTGCTTCTGATTGCCAATACGATCAATATCGGTGCAGACATTGGTGCTCTAGCAGCCGCTTTGGAGTTGTTATTGCCAAAATGGCTTGCTACTTTCTTCTTTTCTAAACTTTTAATTCCAATTTTATTCACCCTCATCATTCTTACTTTGGAAATTATGATGCCTTATCGGTCTTATTCAAAGGTCTTAAAATGGTTAACTCTTTCGCTTCTAGCCTATATTTTGACCGCTTTAGTTGTTGGTGCTGATTGGCCACAGATTGCCAGAGCCTCATTCTTACCTCATATTAGCTTTGATAAAAACTTTTTTATGATTGCGGTTGGAGTCTTGGGAACCACGATTTCTCCTTACCTTTTCTTTTGGCAAGCATCAGAAGAAGTTGAAGAAGAAATTGTGGAAAGGAAAATCACTTCGCCGGGAATAAGAACGCCATTAATCAAAGGTGAGGAAATTAAATCAATGAGAATAGATATTATTACTGGAATGTTTCTTTCTGAAATTGTTGCCTGGTTTATCATTATTACAACCGCCTCCACTTTATTTAAAAACGGTATAACCGATATTGGTAGTGCTCAACAAGCGGCCGCAGCATTAGAGCCTTTAGTTAAAACTTTTCCCCATTCGGGCTACATCGCCAAATTTCTTTTTGCAATCGGGATTATTGGCACGGGTCTTTTGGCAATCCCAGTTCTTTCCGGATCTGCGGCTTACGCACTATCCGAAGGTTTTGGCTGGAAAGAAGGTTTGTATCGTAAGTTTAAACAGGCCCACGGGTTTTATGGGGTAATAATTTTTGCTACCTTGATTGGACTTCTGATTAATTTTATTGGTTTTAATCCGATCAAGGCTTTGATTTATGCTGCAGTTATTAATGGAGTTGTATCAGTACCGCTTTTAGTAATCATCATGTTGGTTTGCAATAATCCGAAAGTAATGGGAGTCTACATAAATAGGAAAGTTTCCAATTATTTGGGCTGGATTACAACTGTCTTCGTCACTACCGCCGTTTTCCTAATGTTCTTTTTTATGTTTCGTTAATATTTCCTAATTACACC
>Ga0315280_10002039_pt1 | contig 33430 bp, 40 predicted proteins | sample YL17G06_40_MG_FD_203697 | JGI IMG/M metagenome (GOLD analysis project Ga0315280, IMG submission 203697) | Sediment microbial communities from Yellowstone Lake, YNP, Wyoming, USA - YL17G06_40 | ecosystem: Environmental > Aquatic > Freshwater > Lake > Sediment | place: USA: Wyoming | collected...
CGAAAAAGCGGCGAAGAAGCAATAGTTACCTTGCAACGTAAAGACTTGACATAACATACGGAATTCTAGACAGAACGCATGTCCCTTGCAACGACGAACAAACTTCGTGTGTGTGTGCGCACCATTATAGGTCATTGGCAAACGAGAGTGACCACAACAACGGCGAGCAGTGTGAGATACGGAACGAGTGACCACTCTTGAATTCATTTTGCCATTTCCAGATAACCTCACATAGGTCATCCACTGAAAGCTAAAGCGGGATGATAGGAAATTGTCTGAGAGGGTTGTAGGGAAGGGCGCCGTCGGATTCTACCCTAAAGAAAAACCTGGGATGGGACAGGCATTAAAAGGTCAACTAATCGTGACCAACCGTAGGCTTGTCTACATCAGATACCATGGTGGAAAGTACCTGACCGCCAAGGCCGAGGATTATGGTGACCGAGTCGAAGAAGGACTGAAGAACGAGGGAAGTTTTGAAGTCCCCATCAACATGATAACTGAAGCAAAAGCAGATCGAGTATGGGGCACACCATACTTCAGACTGCGCTATCGCACACAAACTGGAGAACAAGCTTGCGCCTTTGTCCTCGTATCCTCAATGAATTTGACAGCCGCAGGCGGCGTATTGGGACTCATGAAAGCGCCTTACGACCAACTTGCCAAAATGATAGACCAGTTGAAAGCGGAATATAGCTCATCAACGACATAAGCATACCTTGGAGATGTGCACTGGACTCACTCATCCTTGGCCTTAGATTACAGAAATGCTAGCCGTAGCTAGTTTTGCTTCGACTTCTTCGTATCGTATTGTTTGACGGGCGTTTCGATGAACTCCGCCACCGCTGGTGGTGCGCACCAGCTGACCCACACACAAGTCCTACATCTTTCTTCGATGTCTCTTGAAACCAAATATGATCACGACGGCAATTGACAACGTCACTACAACAGAGGCGTTAACCCCACAAAATAGTGGGGTGAAATCCCATCGGCCCCACGAAATCCTATCTGGGTTCTTCTATCGCAAAACAAATCAGTTTCTATCGCGTGTTCTGCGTTTGTGATTGGTTTGGACCCTAAGAATTTTGAGACTTTCGCAACCGGCTGTGACTGCAGTGTAATTGGTCTAGTTACAGTTGATTGTTGTGGGGCGAAGACAGTCTACTTCTCCAGAATCTGAGAGGGCGTCGGAGAAGGTAAGGCATTTTGACCCAACCGTCAACGATCATTAAGGTTACCAAGCCGGTCCATTTCGTAATTGCAGTAATCCTGATACTCAGCGTGATCCTCAACCTCGTTCAGTTTAGCTACAACTCGAATGCGTCTGGTGCACAGCACGCATTAGATATCAAATACAATGAGCTATACAACCAGTACCAAACCCTTTACGAACAATTCCAAACCCTGTCTCAAGAATACGGACAGCTTAGACAAGTGGCGCTGGTTCCTCCATATGTTTCCATATCCAAAGGAACGATCAACTGGGTGTTCTATGACCTCAAGAAGAACACAATAGCCTGGCAAATGCCGATGGACAGCTACAGGCAGTACGTTTCAATGAATAAACCCGTACAGATCTTACGCCTAGCAACTGCAGCCGGGGGGACTATCACAACGGCTGACATAAGGCCCTACATCCAACCCTCATTTTTCGTGAATATTATTTCGACTTTGACTCAAGGAAGGACAGCTATGGAATTTGTAAAGGAAGTTGACAACATAAAGAATCAGATTGTGACTTATGGGAAAGGCCTCGGGGAGGCACCGTATCAATTCCCTGCTGAGACTCTTACAGAAGGCAGGGGGGTATGCGCTGACACTACTATACTGATGGCTAGCATGCTGATAGAAGGCAATCGCCAGGCACACTACAATTTCAACGTATACATTTGGTATGTTCAAGCGAATACCGATGGCACATTGGTTTCAGACAGCAACTCAATAACCCAACCAAACCACGCCATTGTTGAAGTGAAATTCTCAGATGGGACCGGGTGGACAATAGAAACGACAACGAACTACTTCTACACTTATTCGCAAGCTTACTTTGGTTGGCAATTCGAAGTCACTACAGCTGACGGGTGAGATACTGAGAAGTGCAGTTTCTTCTTCATTCCGCTCTTGAACTCTACCGATCCCAAGATGTCCGAGCTAGATAGACACACATGTTTTCTACTGCTTTATGATCACTCTGCTCCTTGCCCTAGTCCTTAGCCGCAATGACCGGATACAGTTCGTTGCGAGACAGGTGAAACCATAGAGCCTGGTCTTACTAGCGATTAAAGTGAATGTATTCCTCTCAAACGGTTCAATCTCTGACGTTCGCACCATATCATCCACACACTCGAAAAACTCAGCGGACTGACCGATTCAAATTCAGTTGCTCGCACCACTATACCCCCCAAATTCAAGCTGCCCTAAATCGCAACAGTTGACAGCTTGAGCTGTGTCACGCCATGCTTCTTCATTATCTGCTTCGCCAATCTTTGAATACGGCCGATTTCTCCTCTGACCGATATTATCTCCAGACATCGAGATTGGTCGAGATGAATATGAGTAGTCGAGTTGACGACTTCTCGAAATTGATGCTGCACGTCTGTGAGGGCCTCTTGAAGGCCATGTGAGTCGTGGTCGTAGGTTAGGAGAATCGCCCCCGCACCCCGTTCATCTTCTCGCTCCCTCCACGTATATTCTGTCACAAAGTTTCTCATGGCAATTTGGAGTGCTTTCGATCGATCTTTGTAACCAAGTATCTTGAGTGAGTCGTCGAATTGCTTTAGGAGTGCTGGAGGTGTCGAGAAGCTTATCCTTTCAACTCTCACCATTATCGTTACGTCTCCATTATTCGGAAATGGCTGGGAACTCTTTAATATCGTTATTACGATTTAGCGTGACGGTAATACTATGTTGCTGAACAGTCGGCTTCTAGCGTTCACGGCAGTGATTAGTGCAGTTACCGTGGTGCTCAGCGCATTGACGGTGCCGTTTCTGTTTAGAACTGGTATTCACTTCTTTCAAGCTGGGATAATGTTGGCCGGAGTTGTAGGTGGACCGTTGTCCGGGTTGATTACAGGCATGATTGGAGGGGTTTACGTGGCCATGATCAGGTCTGATCCGACGATTGTGATTGGAAACGGGTTGTTGGGCTTGTGTACTGGTGTATTCTCACGTAGGCTTCGGCCTGTTCTGGCTGGTTTGGCTGCTTGGGTGCTGATTCAGGCGCCTTGGATCTACATGACTGGGACATTCGTCTTTCATGTTCCGGCTGTGGCGATGCAGTTAATTCTAACACTATTGACGGTGGAGAATGTGATCTGTGCTTCTGTTGTCGATGTGCTCACCAAGCATTTTCATCTTGGAGAGATTCTGCTAGGTAAGGGAAGAATGCGTTGACAAGAGGACTGCATACTTCTCTGCTGCAGCTGCTGGGGAGCGGGGTCGATTTTCATGGCCACCTCGGACCATACTTAGTTTTTGGGCTTCGAATGGGAAGGCACGCCGTGCGCAAGCTCAGACCGAAACGCCTTCACGAGATGTCTGCAACAGTCTGGACAAGGAACATGCCACCCCAATCGTGCGTATTGGATGGCATTCAGGTCTCAAGCGGTTGTACCCTCGGCAAGAGAAACATCACGGTAAAGGAATCCAAATGTACCAGAGCGGAATTTCGAAAGGGCGGTCGCACTGTCGCAATAGAACCAACAGAGAAAGCAGTTGCCATGCTGTCAAGAGTTTCCGCCGCTTCGCCCCACAACGAGCTTAGAGAAATCGCACTTACCTTATACCGAATGTCTGATCGTGAGCTTCTGAAAGTCGCATGAGAGATGGTTGAGAGTGGGCTAGCCTGGTCTTGAGTATGTTTAACAGCAATCTATTTGTCGAATGCTCTGGTCGCTGCAATCCTAGTCGCAACAGAACCGAATTTGCAGAATGCCTGGTTCAATGAGTGCGCCTTACGGTATCCTTCAGGGGACGACAGACTACTGGATAGAATGCGGTTTGCACCGTGGAAGATTACTCAATTCTATTACGTGATTTATTCAGGCCTTTCTGGAATGGTTCGACTAGTTAATTCTAAACGCCCTTTGCCCCATGTTACGACATTGAACTTCTTTGTTTCCGCTATTGTGTCTGATGAGAAATTGCGCACAAAATTCTTTCCTATTCCATTAGGGCTTACCTTGAGTGGTACCACCCTGCTGCCAGACACTGACCATGTGAAATTACCAAGCCCTGAAGAGCACTATCGATCAAAGATACAGGAATGTCTTGAACGAACGAGAAACGGTTTGAGCATGAGTGGACAGATTGGACTTGTCCATTACTTTAGATGGCTTCGTGAATGGGCGAACTACTATTCTTCTTACATCTTTGCCAACTTCTACGGACCCATAATAAGAGAGAAAGTTGACCGATCTTTGACAGTGATAGCAAACTCGTTCATGTTGGTGGCGGAGCGGTTCGCTGTAGGTTTCTTGGGAAGAGATGAATTCATGAGTATCTATGATAACTTCCGCAAAATGCTTGTGAAATGCCTAGATTTCGAACCCCAATTTCTAGATGAGCGGATCGGGTTATACTCATCTCTGCCCGAACAATGAAAACCAGCCAACTCTAAGAGTCCGCTGTGAGCTCGATTTCGATGAAAGAAGAAGACGTTAACAAACGTAAATCGGACACAGCAATGAAAATCAAAGTCCTTAGAGTCGCAGAGCAAAATGGTATACTTCCGAACCGTCGCCTCGATTCTATCGCAGGTTCGAGAGTATCAAGAGAGTGAGATAGTCTTCCGATGTGTCGATATATCGACTTCCTGAGAAGACTTGCTCTTGGAAAGGCTAATTATTCGCTTTCATTATCGTCATTCGTGCTAGACTTGAATCGTGGCATCTTAAATACCGTCTTAGACTCGGGTTTATTCAGAAGCGGCCGTAGTCTAGCCTGGTCTAGGACGGGAACAACAGTCTCTGAGCTGCTGACGTAAGCCTGCCACGCTTCTGATCGCCCGTAATATGGGCGAGGAGATGCCCGGGTTCAAATCCCGGCGGCCGCACCATCCTACACAACTACAGACACGAAAATAGAAAACATGTCTCATCATCTTTCAGGAGAGAACTCAACGATTTCCAAGAGGGGATTGTAACGACTCCGGTACGTAGGCTTGACGGGATAACTTACTGCGTAATTGAACCCCCTGAGGACATCCATGAGTTCATCAACACACAGATTCGCAAAGAGTGGACCGCCGATGCGCGGGACGAAGGAAGAGACCCGAAAGAAGATCCATGGTTGGAGAGCTTGTCGAGTCGCAAATGGCGATTGGAGGTCCTGCAGGTAAGCGAAATCAAGCCGAACCCCTACGAATTCATTCCCGAGACCGGCTACAACTTCGAAGCGAGGTTGGCAAAACGCAGTGAGCAACTTCGAAAGGCAGTGGAGACCTATGGTTCCGTGATTTGGCCAATTATTGTTAGAGATGAGGACATGCAACTTGTCGACGGTTACTGTAGGTATAAGACGTTGCGAGCGATGAACATCCCAAGAATCTACGCATACGTGGGAAGAAAATAACCACAAGAACGCAAAGCATCGGCACCGATTCATTCCCCCACCGAGGAGCTTGAAACCTGAATCGTAAGCGTTACATAGAATTCAGTAGGCTGCTACGTGCTGGCAGTGAGTCCCGAGCCTTTTGAGCGCTGAATCCAGTGACGCAGTGCAACTGGATATGCCTGTCATAGGTCAGCTTCTTCGCCGTCCCCTCAAAGCCGGGAAGCTACTTGTGTTCTTGTATGATTCAGATGCACAATGGCCGATGCTTCTTCTGAACATGGTTGCTGAACTGGTCCTCAAAGGAATCGATGTTCTCTACGTCATAACATCGAGGATGGTCTCGGATGTGCGAGATGACTTTCGAAAGCGCGGCCTAGACACGACACAATATGAAAGTGAAGAGCGGCTTGTTCTTTCAGATGCGTTCACTCTAAAGACGGGTCGCCCCTCTCCTGAGAAGTATTCTTTGCCGTCATTGAATGTGGCTGATTTGAGTATACTCTCAAACAAGGCAGTGGATCAGTGGTCGGCGGGCAGTGTGAGAGTGTTCGAGAATGTTTCAGAGATAGCAGAGGCCTCCGAGGAGAAGAGTTTCCTTAGGTTCTATCGTACGTGGGTTTCGAGACTCGTGACTAGCGGGAGAATTGTAATGGATGGTTTCGTGCGCGGCGTACATTCCGATGCTCTATACAATTCTGTAACGAGTTTCGCTGACGCAATTTTCGAACTTAGAACTGAGGAGATTGACGGCAAGCTTGAGAGTGTCTTGAGGGCGCGCAGCTACAAAGGGGGACCCATAGATACGTCGAGACACATAGTTCGCGTTGACGATAACCTGGTTGTGAGACTGGAGGCAATACAAGGAAGAGGTTAGAGTTGGTCGAACGTATTCCGACTGGGATTGGCGCACTGGATCGATTAGTCGAGGGTGGAATACCAAAGGCTGCTTCAGGGATAATCATCTCCGACAGAAAAAGCCCGGGAGGGCTTTTTGGCCAGCAGATACTCTGGAACAATCTCCAACAGGGGCTTAAGTGCGCTTATTTTCAGACACGATATTCCTCTGAAAAAGAGTTCGTGGACGAACTGTCAGGATACGGATGGAGTGTTACACCATACCTGAAAAGCGGTACCTTCCTGGTCAGCGATTATTTGACCTTGGCTGAGCTTACCCCTGACGAGCGGCGGTCGAATGCCTTTGGTCGAGATGTGCGGGAAGTTGAGGGGCGATTGATTTCAGCTGCAAAGTTGACGCGGTTCACCAGTCAGGCAAGCTACGATTTCGCAATTTACGATGACATTGATCTGCTCCTCCGAAGACTCGATAAACAAGAGTTTGTGGATTGGGCAGGGACGGTGGCGAAGTTCAAGAAGGATCATGGAGGAGTGGCGCTCGCTCTAGTGTATCGGGCTAATCTTCCGACTGACGTGTTGAGTCTCGTGGAGAGGTTGGGGACTGACTGCACGATTGAGTTGCGAACTGAGGAGTCCCCTGATGGATTATTGCATCATTATTTTAGGGTCACAAAGATGAAGGCCACCCAGATTGCGCGACATGGTTGGATTCCGTACATTAAGGAAAGAGAGGGAATAACGGCGGGCTAGTCGTTCGCGGGTGAGCAGAAATTAGATGCCCATGCCAAATGCGACCTTCAAATGGATTTTGTCGGCAGATATATTCTAGATGTGAGATTGGAGAGCGCAGCGCCGTCCCACCTGAAGGATTTCGAAGCTTGGCGATGTGAAAAGTGCGGAAAGCTCTTCGTGGATCCGGGGGATGGGCAACCGCATGAGACTGAGCGACTACCGCAAGGCGCTTTGCCTTAATCGCCACGGAACTTGTCAGCTACAGACTTAAGTTCGCCGTGCTCCAGAACTTGGATTTTCGTTTCGAGCCGCACATCGAGTCCAATCTGGCGAAGCAAACCGTATAGTTGCTCACCCGTAATCTGCCCTCTCAGCCGGCCTGTTCTGATTAGTTCGGCGAGTTCATCAAAAATCTGCCCCGCAATTTGAGGGTACTGCCGCTTTGCGGCATAGTAGACTTCCCAAGCGCGTCCCACGAACACCTTCTCCAAGAGTTTGGTCGGCTCAAGCTTCCCTGTCCCAGCCTGCTGCTGCTTGGCGCTTAACATTCGTTGCATCTCCGCTAGGCGTTGACGTTTCAGTCGCTCGAGTTCCCTATCATCGCTCATGGAATTATCACAGCTCTATGAGGGTTTGAGGCGCTTTTCGGCGATGCCTATTGCCCATTCGAAGTCATAAACAAAACGCCCCGCCACAATCCAAGCATCCAAGGATTCACGATCAATTCTAAAGATTTCCTCCGCCAGTTGATGTGTTCCTTCGCCGAAGTGTCCTCTTGGAAAAGCACCGATGAAGACCATCGGATCGTTGAACTTAGCTGCCGAGTCGGCTACATTTCGCATTAGCACAGGTTTTCCCAAAGTGCTGAACCCTAGAACCCTACTCGGCCCAATTTTCTTGACGAGCTGGCGTAGCGTCATCTTTTCGATGCTCAAGAGTGGGTTTCCGCTCTTGGGAACCCGTTTCTCCAGGAAGAGCTGCTCAATCAGGCCAACGAAGCGTACGTAATTCTTGGGCAATCGGACTTCCGGGTTGATGGAGATTACATGCTCGTCCTGGGTGTGCACGAAGACCCGAAGATGTCCTTCCCAGTTCAACGGCGTCTCCAGAACTTGAAGAAGAGTGTTGTGAACGATGTCCGGTCGTCCCATTCTATCAGCTGGAATTGTGAATCGGGTCCGAGCGAGCTTCTGCATTGCCGCGTGATGGAACGCTCTATCCAGCAGAACTTCGTTTGGGTGTTTCTGTCTCCTTCTCGCATATTGCCTGATCTGAGGATGCGACTGGATCTCCACTGGAACTAGTTGTAAAGCCGCTTCGACAAGAACCAAATTCAGCATGGATGAATATTCACGGAACTGTCTCTTGTCCTCAGCCCACAAAAAGGTTACAAGTATAGACTCGTGTTGCTACCGAGGTTTACTCCTTGGCTTGGAGAAGGAGCGGGAGCATTAAGGAGATCGCTCGCGAGCGAATTGAGATCCTGCTCGGCTTGGCTAAGGAGACTTTTCATAAGGATCGAGTGCTCTCGAAGCGATACGTTGACCTTGCGCGGCGCATCGGAATGAGGGCCGGCGTTAGGTTACCTAGAGATCAGAAGATGTTCATCTGTAAAGGATGTGGGAGTCTCCTAATGCCCGGCCTTAACTGCCGCGTCAGAACGAGACCGGAAGCCGGGACAACTGTGTTAATTACCTGCCTAGATTGTGGCAGTAAGAAGCGGTATCCTACAGCGAGGGAAAGACTTTCGAAAAGAAACGCTTGAGACGCCTTCAGGCTAGGTCTCGAAGAACAGAGGCCACGATTTGGATTGGCAAGGATGGGCTATCTGACGATCTCTTGAAACATGTGGCGAATCAGCTCAAGGCTCGTGAACTCACAAAGATTAAGGTTCAGAAGTCTGCGCTGACGGAGACTGAAACTACTCAAGTCGCCTCGAAGGTCGCGGCTTCAACAGGTTCCACTCTGATCGACGTGATGGGTCACACGTTCACGCTTTACAAGCGACGCGAAATCAAACCTGCCGCGAAGAAGCGCTGATTTTCGCGTGCAAATCATGATTCACTCGCTAAACTAAACTTATATGGCGCTCTCCGGTTCTAACGTGAATCCCTCGCAACTAGGTGGAAACTCAATGCCGACACCACTTGATGTTCCTTCAGATGTGCTAGTCGACAAACTGTCGAAGTTCCTGAAGGAGAATGTGGGTGAAGTAGCTCCACCAACTTGGGCCCTAACCGCCAAGACTGGGTCCCATAGAGAACGTCCTCCAGCGAGCCCCGATTGGTGGTATACACGTTGTGCTTCCCTCCTTCGAAAATTGTACCTGCACGGTCCCGTCGGAATAGCTCGCCTTAGAGTGGAGTATGGAGGTCGCCTGCGACACGGAACTCACATCGAGCACTCCCGCGGAGCTGGAGGTTCAGCTATCAGAGAACCACTCCAACAGCTCCAGAAAGCCGGTTTCATTTCAGTCGAAGCCAAGAAGGGTAGGAAGCTCACCGCTCAAGGAACTAGTCTGCTAAATCGAATGGCCGCCGACATTCTGAAGGACGCGAGGAAGCCGGAAGGCCAATAGTCATGGCTGAAGAGGATGAATATTCCGATGGAGAGCTTGATGCAATTAGGCGAAGGAGATACTCGGAACTTCAGCGTGCGGCGATGGACGAACAAAGACAATCTGAGGCTCGTAGGCAATTTGACGCTCAGAAACAGGCTGCACTCAAACAGATCCTCACTCCAGAGGCGAGACAGAGATTGACGAACATTCGAATGGTAAAGCCTGATTTCGCCGATCAGATAGAGCTCCAGTTGATTCAGCTCGCACAGTCTGGAAGAATTAAAGTCCCGATAACTGATGATCAATTGAAGGAAGCGCTTGCTCGACTTCAATCTTCACGGAAGGAGATTCGAATAAGGAGAGCTTAACAAATGGCAAGAAACAAACCAACAGCCCGAAAACGTAGGTTAGCTAGGGCGGGGAAAACAAGGAAACCTGTCCCAACTTGGGTCATGGCGAAGACTTCGGGGCACACGAGAACTCATCCAAAGAAGCGCCATTGGCGAAGGACCAAGCTGAAAGCATAGAAGGAGACAGACTGGAATGAGTGAACCCCAGAATAAAGAGGAAACTCCAAAGAAAGAAGAAGAACCATTGGAAACCGAAGAGGAAACAGTTGAGGAAACAACAACCGAAGAAACAACTGTGGAAGAACCGGCTTCAGAATCCGAAGCAGAGGCTGTAGAGCCCGAAGCAGCTGAAGAAACAGAGACCGCCCCAGCTGCTGAGAAAGAGGAAGGCGAAGGGGAGGAAGAGATAGAGGTAGTTGAAGAGAGGATCTACACTATTCCTCTCCGGCATGTATGGACGGTGACACCGCGGGGTAGGAGAGCGCCGAGAGCCGTGCGGGACGTTCGTGACTTCGTCTCCCGCCATATGAAAGCGGAAGAGGTTTCGATCAGTAACGAGATCAATTCAGCTCTGTGGAGTCGAAGTATCAACAAACCTCCTAGGAAGATTACGGTTCGTGCGGTAAAGGACAAGGAAGGCAAGGTAGTAGTCTATCCCGCGAAGACTGCGTAGGTTGACTCCTTCAGCTCGTTGGGAAGCTAGGAATGGCAGTCATTCTCGCTGACGTCTTCGGCAGCCCAAACATCGGGGTCTACTGTTTCTGTAATGAGAGCCTAGCCATCGTTCCACCCGGATTAACCAACCGCAAAATGAGCCAATTCGCCGAGACTCTCGGCGTAGAGGTTTGTAAGACTACAATTGGCGGCACATCACTAGTCGGGGCTCTGGTGACTGGCAATTCCAAAGGGATTTTGGTCCCACACACAATCCAAGACTACGAGCTACAGAGAATTCGTGAGTTCTCTAGAGTCCTCATCGTTGACTCCAAATGGACGGCTCTCGGGAATGTTGTTCTGGTCAACGACTTAGGAGCGGTCGTTCACCCAGAAGCACCTAAGGAGATTGCGGAAACCATCAGAGGGGAGCTGGGAGTAGCAACGGTTCAGGCCAGTATTGGAGACTTGCCCTTCGTCGGAGCTCTCGGAATAGTCACTAACAAGGGCGCAATTCTTAGTCCGAACACTCGTAGCGAACAGCGTTCAGTAATCGAGTCGGCCTTACATGTCCAAGTGGAACTCAGCACAACAAACGGCGGAGTGCCGTTTGTCAAATCAGGTATATTGGCTAACTCGAAAGGGGCGGTTGTCGGTCCGTTGACTCGAGGCGCCGAGCTTATGCAGGTTACCCGCGCACTAGGCGTCTAATCAACTGGCTTTCTGGAATACTTCGTCCCATTTGCCTTGGTCCAGTTCTCTCTGGACCTCGCGTGGGTCTCTGCCTTCAATCGTTATTCCAAGACTGACACAGGTTCCCATTACTTCCTTCGCGGCCGCTTTGGCTGATTTTGAGTAGCTGCTCGGCATTTTCATCGAGGCTATCTTCGCAACCTGATCCATAGTCAGATTTCCCACCTTCTCGGCCTTCGGATTCCCCGAACCCTTCTGGATTCCAAGCTCCTTCACGACGAGAGCCGATGTCGTGGGTGTACCTATGTCGACTTCAAATTCCTTGGTTTCGACATCTACGACGACGCGGACTGGAACTTTCATTCCGGCGTAAGCTTTGGTGAGTTCGTTGATCCTATTAACGATCTGCAGTACGTTGACACCGAGTGGACCTAAGGCTGGTCCTAACGGCGGTCCGGCGTTAACTTCGCCGCCGCTCAGTAGAGCTTCAACTTGCTTCTTGTCGCCCAACTTCTGCTGCACTGCCTCTGCCTGTTAGTTTCACATAATCCGCATGGACCGTAATTGGAAGGGTCGCGAAACCTTCCTCCAAGAGTTCGATGGTTACTTCTTCTTTGAGTTTGTCCACGTTTGTAATGCGAGCCTTCAGTCCTCTGAATGGACCGCTTATGACCTCAACTGAATCACCGGATTGTAGGTCTTCGATGACGGGTTTGGTGATGATGAATCGTTCCAAGGCTTCTGGCGAGATTACCCCCTTCGTGCGGGCTCTGGCATGTCTCACTCCGGATATCAAGTCGTCTACATAATGCGGACCTGCCGATTCGACGAAGATGTATCCCTTCACAACATCAGGAGCCAACACGCTAACAATAGGTAGTTTCTTCAGAGCAATTCTTGAGGCGATTAGGTCTACGACCGTTCGTTCTTGGCCGCTGGTTGTTCGGATTGCGTATATGAGCATCTTGCGTTCGGTGCTCATCAAGGCGTAGCTCCAGTTTGAGTAGTAGTTTGGGCTTGAGGTAATAGGTTTAGGAAGAGGAAGAGCACTCGAATTATGAATCCAATCGAACCCACTATCGCCACGCCTAGGAAACTGATCTTTACCATCAATGATACCTCGTCTCGTGACGGTTTCGTTGTTACATGCAATAACCGTCTGGTTGAGTCGAGAAATTCACGGACATTCAATGTACTGGACCTTCAGGGTTTTGGATATGCGCCTAGATTATTCGGCGGGTGAAATGAAAAGTCCGCTATTTTAACCTTTGAACTAAACTCGCACGATTTCGACATTCATTTTCTTCAGAGCGTCTAGAAGTTTGGCTCGGTCCGGCCCTCGTATTCCCTTCCAGTCGATGACTGCGGTTCGGCATTCGCCTAGTGTTCGATTGAAAGCCATGCGCACAACCTGTTCGTCATAATCATCGAAGAAATATTTGGAGAGAATGTGCCCGAATGCGTATCCGCTCTTTCTGAGGGCTATGCATTGCTTGTTGCAGTAGTGTCCTCCTCCGAAACCGACTGCAATCTTCCCAGGGCTAGGTGCTGTTGCGGATGTCCAAATCGCTTCTGCCACTGCCTCCGCGGCCTGTTGATCGCTCCATTGGTTTTCCGTACTTCCGATCTCTACGAAGAGTGTGGGAACTCCTAGCTCTGTTGGGCCGTGATGTGTGGCTTCCAGAGTGACAGCATAGTTCAGTTTCCGTGCTTCCCGAGTCGCGTCCAGAGCTAGCAGAGCAGCGCGTATTCGAGTCGGGTCCGCTAAGGAAAGGCTCTTGGGCTTTCCTCCGAATTCCGCGCGTCCAGTGCAATTTCCAGTCGAGTGTACCGTTAGTGCGGGTTCTCCGAGTTCACTCCGGTGCCTAGAGGCAAAGATGACTGCATCAACTCTCTCATTCACATCAAGGCTTTCTGTGTATATCCCATCCGAATCTACGTTCTTAAGCAGAACATCTCCGCTGCGAAGAACTCCATCGGAGGAGCCTAAGACAGGTTGGAAATGCTTGAGACGTATCAGTGCTCGAGAAATGTTCTGTGCTGCGGTGTCGCGTCTTGATGCAGCGATGAGAACTGCCAAGTTCGGATTTCCTAGCCAACGATCTTGCCAACGATCTGGTCGGGTTCGAAGGAGACCAAATCATCGTAACTCTGCCCGACTGCTGCGAAGAATACTGGTTTGCCAATTACAGCGGCCATCGAAATTGCGCTGCCACCTTTTGCGTCCGCGTCAAGTTTCGTTAGAATAACCCCATCGATGTTGATGGCTTCAGAGAATATCTTCCCCTGCTCAACCGCGTCGTTTCCAGTAAGAGCATCCACCACTAGAATCGTTAAGTTTGGTTTGGCGACACGGGCTATCTTCTTCATTTCTTCTAGGAGGTTCTTGTTGGTCTGCATTCTACCTGCCGTGTCAATTAATACCACGTTGGTGCCGTGTGCATTTGCATAGTTTACCGCATCAAACGTGACAGCCGCTGCGTCGGCTCCGTAATCGTGCTTGATCGTCCTGATTCCGATGCGTCTCGCGTGCTCCTCGATCTGCTCGATGGAGCCGGTTCTGTATGTATCTGCAGCCGCAATCACAACTGAGAAATCTTTCCGCAACAGCAGATGGCCTATCTTTGCTATTGTACTGGTCTTCCCGGTTCCGTTGACGCCCACAAACAATATGATTACAGGTTTATGCTGGTTCTTACTCTCGTCTAAGACCTTGAAGAATGACTCATCTCCACTCCCTTTCAGGATGTCCAACAGCACCTCTTTGAGAGCGTTCTTAGCTGGCTCAGTGGAATCTGCGAATCTTCGAACTTCAACCGTCCTGAGCTTTTCATGTAGGCCGTCGCATATTTTTCTCGCTACGGAGTAGGCCACATCGTTCTCAGCGAGTACCAACAAAAATTCGTCAAGTATCTGTGAAATCTCTTTGTCGGATAGTTCCTTCTGTGAAATCTTCTGAACTAAACCATTGAAGCCTGATTTCAATTTTTCAAACATTGTTCTTCACTGACGCCGCAAATGTGGCGAGGGAGTAAACTGGCTCTTCGCAGATGTCATTATTCTAGTTCATACCGGTGAGAAGAATAGTTCCCTAGCTGGGTGGCTGTGAGGTGGGTCCCTGCCGCCTCAGCAGGTCTTCCAAAGTGTCACGGTCTTGTTGATAACGAGCTAATGTCTGGTCGAGCTGTTGTTGAATCGACGTTCTCGCTTTATCCAGCTCCTGGAGTCTTCCCTTCAGCTCCTCAACTGAACTGGATACATTTCTCTCCATCGCAGCTCCTGCTCCTATTCCCATTACAAGTTTCTTTGAATCGGAGATTTTCATCCTCACGTAGGAGCCTGCGCCCACTGGAACCAATGTTTCGTCACCGTCCTGCATTTTCTGCATTCCTTCCAGTGTGTTGTGTGCTAGCGTAACCTCGTTGATCGCAGCTCTAACGATATCGAGTCTTGATTGAAGGGCAGACGCAGACCCTTCTAAGATTCGAATCTCGGTGGCGAGCTGTCGAACAATGTCTTCCTCTTTTACCTGCGTACTCGACATTGCCTATGCCTTAGCCTCGACTGTCTCTTCTTTCTCTTCCTGAACCTTAGTTACCTTGATCTCGAATCTTCGAGCTCTGTGCCTGCTACCCATCTCACAATAAAGCCGCTGCAGCGCGTCACCCTCTTTGAGGGCATTGAATGCCACAGAGAAGGGAATCTTTCCCTTGCCCTTCTTGATCTCGCCAATGATTCTGAACTTCCTTACTTCCGACAATAACCGTCGCAACCTCGCCTTATGGCAACGGCGTCTGCTATTAATCTGAAGGTGCTGGCAGTTTGTAATCTGCTGAAAACGTTTTTATCAGGTGCCTTTTTGCCCTATAACCTCCAGCTTTCAGTTAGCAACAGGTTCTCAAGCGACTAGGTCGTTCACTCGTTGCCCTACCCGCTGTTTAGCTATAGCGTTTGTCGTGTTGAATCGGGTTCACAGCATTAGCGGATCAGATACCTCAGGTTCAGGTTCCTGAATGAATCTGTACCCGAAGTGGTGGGTTGCGAGTGATCACGTACCCTCTATATCCGCGCACCCTGAGCTATTGACAGTACTAGTCGGAAGCCCGGGCGGGAATCTGGCAAGAATGATAAAGAGGTCTAACTGGTTATCTGGCAACGTCTTCTATCTCGGCTTAGTAAGCCTGCTTAGCGACGCGAGCCACGAAATGGCAACGGCCATTTTACCGTTCTTTCTCACTATCACGCTAGGTTATTCCCCCGTAGTACTCGGATTAATTGAGGGATTTTCCGATGGGGCTTCCAGCTTCGTGAAACCGTTCGCAGGTTACATGAGCGATAAGTTGGGGCGGAGAAAGCCTCCAATCAACCTTGGATATGTTCTTACGGGCCTGCTCATCCCGGCAATCGGCTTCGTTTCAAACTCGGTCCAAATAGCAGCTCTAAGAGTGGGAGCCTGGATAGGTCGCGGCGCCAGAGGGGGTCCCAGGGATGCTCTTCTTGCAGATTCTGTCACGAGCGAATTCCATGGCAGAGCGTTTGGCTTTCATAGAGCAATGGACACTGTTGGCGCCACTATAGGTCCCGCTTTTGCGCTCTTGCTCGTGACTTCCCTCGGATATCGCGAAATATTCTTCCTGACGGCCTTGCCCGGCGTGGCCGCAGTATTCATAGTCATATTCCTAGTCAAAGATATCCAACAGAAGAGGAGCGACGATTCCATCAAGACACGCGGATTTGTTCTCACCATCAGATCATTGCCCAAGACATTCAAGCTCTTTGTAACTGGCGTAGGCCTGTTCGGTATTGCAAATTTCGCCAATACACTATTCGCGCTGAGGGCCGAACAGGTCCTCGCTCCTGAAATGGGTGCCGCAAAGGCGTCCTTATTGGCGATCGCCCTTTACACGTTGCTCAACTTCGTTTACGCTATTACGTGCTTTCCCATAGGTGCCCTAGGTGACAAAATCGGGAAACGGTTGGTCCTCGTAGCAGGCTATCTTCTTTCTGCCGTCACATGTTTTGCCACAGCCTATCTTTCCAGCGATTTAGTATACGTAATACTGATTTTCGTAGGAGCAGGGATATTCACCGCCATAACCGAGACTATTGAAGGTGCGTTTGCCGCAGACCTTCTGCCCCCGAATGTGAGAGGAACCGGCTATGGCGTGCTTCAAACCATCAATGGTATCGGGGATTTCGTCTCCAGCGCAGTAGTCGGCGTCTTATGGGTAACGGTGTCTCCTCTTGTAGCATTTCAATACGCAGCAGTCCTGTCCGCCTTGGGCGCCCTCGTCCTATTTCGTGTTACAAAATAGTCTTCCATCTCAAAGAAACTCGTAAGTCGATGAGTTTTAGGGCTGTAGGGAACGTGAAATGTGCGTCAGTGTGCTCCCTGCAGCAGATTGGCAATGTTGTACGTTACGAGCTTCACAGGTTGTGAAAACTATGCTCTCGGACCACTATAAGAAATCAACGAAAATGCAACGATAAACGTTTTTATTAGGCTGGGGGAATCAGCCGTCAGAAATTTGATTAGATGTGCTACTACTTGCCACTTGCCAAGGATGAGGTCAATAGGGCACTCGGTGAGCTACGCAAGAATCTAACCAAGAAAAAGTTCTCACAATCCATAGATCTGGTCGTTAAGCTCCGCGAAGTTGACCTGAAGAAACCTGAGAATCGTATCAACGAGACAATCCCACTTCCAAATCCTCCTGAAAAGGGATTGAAGATCTGCGTCATAGCGTCTGGCGATCTGGGAACTAGAGCGAAGACAGCCGGCGCAGATATGCTGGTTAGTCGACAGGATATTGAGAACCTAGGCAAGGACAAGAAAGCAGCACGTAAACTTGCGCAAGATTACGATTTCTTCATCGCAGAAGCCCCACTCATGCCCCTTGTGGGCAGGGCGCTCGGCTCGTTCCTCGGTCCGCGAGGTAAGATGCCCACCCCCGTGCCAGCCAACGCCGCAATCGAACAGATCGTCACCAATCACCGCAAGATGGTTCGCGTCCGCATGCGAGAACAACCTGTTCTTCAATGCCGCGTCGGCATAGAGAGCATGCCAGACGACAAACTAGCCGAGAACATTCAGGCCGTTGTCTCGCGAATTGAACAGAAACTTGAACGAGGATTCAAGAACATATCACAGATCCTTGTCAAGGCAACAATGAGCAAACCCGTCAAAATCGTCATGACGAAGTGACAAAGATGATTACACAGCAAGTTGCGGTCTGGAAGAAAGAGATCTTCAATGATCTCGAACGGCTTTTCAAGAAGTACTCGGTCGTCGCAGTAGCGGACCTCCAGAAGGTGCGCTCTTCACAAATTCAAGAAATGCGTAAGAAACTGCGAGGTAAGGCAGATCTTATCGTCGCCAAGAACACCATCTTAAGGAAAGCGGCTGAGAAGACTGCGAGCGACAGGCAGAACATTGACAAGTTCGCCAATGAGCTTACTGGCTCTAAGGTTTTGATTTTCACTCAGCTGAATCCATTTGAACTGATAATGTTCCTGAACAGGAACAAGGTCAGAGTTCCTGCGAAAGGTGGAGACGTCGCCAGTAGCGATATTATTGTCCCAGCCGGCAACACCGGACTGCAGCCGGGACCAGTAATCAGTGAGTTCAACGAAGCGAAGGTGACAACAAGAATTGAGAGCGGGAGTATCTTCATTGCAAAGGACACGGTTGTGGTTGAGAAAGGCGAAGTCATCTCTACCAAGACCGCGTCGCTTCTCTCCAAGTTAGGAATGAAACCAATGGAGGCAGGGCTCACCCTGTCCTACGCTTATGACAACGGCCTCGTGCTTGGTCCAAACGACCTCATACTAGATCTAGATCAGATGAAAGCCGATTTTTCATCAGCCGCCCGGGTGGCTTTCAATTTCGCAGTCGAAGCCAACATGATGCTTCCTGAAACAGCGCCGGTCATCATCTCGAAAGCACACCGACAAGCTGTTGCGATCAGTGTCGAGGCAGGTTTCTTCACCAAAGAGACGGGCGATCGAATCATTCAGAAGGCGTACGCGAACATGAAGGCATTGACATCAGCGATCTCTGCAATTAGACCTGAAGCGATCGCCGCTGAACAATCAGAAAGTCCGCAACCAGCGGAAGGAAAAGGTTGAAATTAGGGACTTCGGGTAAGCAGAGGAACCCCACTAATTCGGTGTGAAAAATGGAATACGTCTACGCAGCGCTTCTGCTACATTCGGCAGGCGGAAAGATCACAGAAGACAGTGTGAAGAAAGTTCTCACAGCCGCAGGTCTAAAGTCTGAGGAACCAAGAATCAAGGCTCTGGTAGCCGCGCTCTCAGAGATCAAGATAGATGACGCACTCAAAGCGGCTCAGGCAATGCCAGTCGCAGCTGCACCAGCAGCCGCAGCAGAAGCAAAGAAGGAAGAGAAGAAACCCGAAGACGAGAAGAAGAAAGGAGAAGAAGCACTAGCCGGTTTGGGAGCGTTGTTCGGTTGAACTCCCTCTCGCCAGATTTTTTTGTTTGGTTTCACTCAGCATGATTTCAGGATCGTCGATTCCTCTTTTAGCACAAATTTCCAAGTAATCTAGTTCCATCGCGTCGAGCAGACTGGATGCAATTTTTCCCAGAGATGTCACTGTATACCCGTTTTGCGAGAAAATTTTGGCGAAGTGAATCGTTTTGGACAGAACCAATTCGGACCTCATCCATCGCGAAAAGGAGGATTCGAGCTAGAATGGTAGATCTCACGTAACTGTCTGCGGCTACGGTACCTTTCATTGTGTTCGTCGGATCTAAGGTATAGTTCGCAATCCCGGTTGCATTTCTGTATCCTTCAAGGTACTCAAACGCCATGTTAGCAGATACCTTGTTGGGATTGAAAATGCAACGCCCGTGTATAGAGTCCATGGGTATTCCCAGCTGCAGAAGGGCTAACACGAAGTCAGTGTGTTCAGAAATTGAAGTGTTCTTGAACGCAACCCTGGATCCGTTCTTCTCTCCCTCAGCCTGCATTTGCCCGAGCAGGTTGCCAAGTGTCGACGCATTCACGTAACGCTTCATTTCTATTTGACGAGCAGCCCCTCTAGGATGATAGTACCAGACCGGCTCGAAATCGTGAACAAGCGGCTTGAGATTCTGCAGAAACAATCCCATGAAACTAGGTGACGTGAATTGGCAGGAGTGTACGCCATCGAAGTATCGAATCTGACGAAGTGGGTCGGGCACCTAGTAGCAGTGGATCACACAGGCTTCGAAGTGCCAGAAGGGCCAGATCTTCGGCTTCTTAGGCCCTAATGGAGCGGGGAAGACCACCACTATACGAATGTTGACAGGCATGTCAATTCCAACAGAAGGAAAAGCCACCATAATGGGTTTCGATATTCAACGCCATGCTGTGAAGGCTAAGGAACAGATGGGGATCGTCCCCGACATTAGCAACGTCTACAATGAGCTCTCAGCATGGGATAACCTGATCTTCACGGGCAGACTCTGCGATGCGCCGAAAGCCTACCGAGAGAGTCACGCTGAAGAACTCCTGAAGATGTTCGGCCTCTACGATCGACGCGAAGAAAAGGTTCAAGGGTTCTCGAGAGGCATGAAGAGGCGCATCTGCATCGCCATGGCGCTCATGAATAGGTCAAGCGTTCTTTTCCTTGATGAACCTACTTCAGGTTTGGATGTACAGAGCGTCCTAGTAATCCGGGATACGATTCGAAAGCTGAACCAGCAAGGTCTGACTATCTTTCTCACGACTCACAATATGGAGGAGGCAAGCCAAATGTGCGACCGAATCGCGATCATCAATCAGGATAGAATCGCCGCTATCGATACGCCTGAAAAGCTCAGGAGAACTGCGAGGAGCGTCCAGTCTGTCGAGGTAGCATTCGAGGCTCCTCCTGAAGATGCTCTGAAGGAGCTGAGGAAGCTTCCATCACAAGCTAGGACCGCATCTGCGCGCACGAAGCCTGCGCTAATCAGGCGCTCTATGATGGTACCTCCCATGGCCCCAGCTCCAATCAATGAAATTTCCTTGTTCAAACGATTCACCTCCCCGCCTGGATTTTCATGACGACGGTGGTTTCGATGGTCTTCCGCGACATTGCTGCTGCCTCTATCGTTCGTGTCATGGCCTTCCCTTCCACAGTTTTACCAACTCTATCGTCATCAGGGGAGTCGAGGACAGGGGAAGGATTACAAACCAATCTGTCACTGAAAGTGGGACAGTATCGAAGAGAACATCGAACGCCGGCGTGTATAGCACAGCCAGCTGCATTAAGAGTGATATCGCAACCGCTATCATCAGCCACCTGTTTGAGAATGGCCCGATCTTTAGGAGCGAGTGCCGCTCGGACCTGCAGTTGAAGGCGTTGAACAGCTCGAAGATGACGACGGTGGTGAAGATCATCGTCTGTGCATAGACGAGCCCTTTCAAATGGTATGCCCAGTCAAAAGTCGGCAACAGCACGATGATCATTATTAGCGATACGCCAAGGATCAGTAGTTTGACCGGTCGCGTGAAGATGCTCTCGCGGGGGTCTCGGGGCGGGCGCTTCATGATGTCAGGATCTGGGGGGTCGACGCCGAGTGCTAGTGCGGGGAGTCCGTCTGTTGCCAGGTTGACCCATAAAAGCTGGACCGCGACCAGCGGCAGAGGCCAAGCAAGCAGACCCGCGATGAACATCAAAAGTATCTCGCCAACGTTGCATGAGAGCAGATACGCGATGTACTTCTTGATGTTGTCGTAGATTCCTCTCCCCTCCTCCATCGCAGAGACAATCGACGCGAAGTTATCGTCGGTCAGGATCATGTCTGAGGCTTCTTTGGCGACATCTGTCCCGGTTATCCCCATGGCCACACCTATGTCCGCGTTCTTGAGCGCAGGTGCGTCATTGACGCCGTCCCCTGTCATCGCAACGATATGCCCTCTCGCCTTCAACGCTTTCACGATACGCATCTTATGTTCAGGCGAGACGCGGGCGTAAACTGAAACATCTTCAACAAGATCTTCCAGTTCACCGTCGCTTAGACCGTCGAGTTCACTTCCCGTAAGGACGCGATTGTCATCTCCCAGAATTCCTAGTTGCTTGGCGATCACGGAAGCTGTTAGTTTGTGGTCTCCGGTGATCATGACCGTCTTGACGCCCGCGTTTCTACAGGTTTGGATCGCCCTCTTGGCTTCGTCCCTCGGGGAGTCCATCATCCCGACGAGGCCAACGAAGGTAGAGTCATGTTCTACATACTCCTCTGTATACTCGACGGAGTCGCTTGAGGCTGGCAGGGTTCGGTACGCCACAGCGAGAACTCTTAGAGCGTCGCCGGCCATCTTTTCATTAGCGGCAAGGATTCTCTTCTTCTCGCTGTCGCTGAGCGGTGAAACACCGCTCTCCTTCAGGATGCTGGCGCATCTTTCTAGAAGAATTTCAGGTGCACCCTTCATGTAAGCGACCGTTGCCCCTTGAGGCGTGGAGTGGACGGTTGTCATCCGCTTCCTCTCGGAGCTGAACGGAACCTCGCCGACCCGAGGATACGCATCCCTTATCTTGTCTTGATCCAAACCTGCTTTGACGGCTAGTACAACTAGCGCGCCTTCTGTGGGGTCTCCGATAAGGGTCCATGCGCTGCTTTGGGGCTCGACTCGTGCGTCATTGCAGAGTAGACCAATCTGAGCTAGAATAGATATCCTCTCGTCGTTAGCAGCCTCTCCGTCAAAGAGGAAGTTGCCTTTCGGCACGTAGCCTGTTCCCGTGACATCGATGAACCTGTCGTTGAGGTAGATCCTGCGCACAGTCATCTCGCCTCTGGTCAACGTGCCCGTTTTGTCGGCGCAAATGACGGTCGTGCATCCGAGGGTTTCAACGGCTGGGAGTTTCCTCACGATGGCGTTGCGTTTCGATATCCGCTGGACGCCGATGGCAAGGGCGCCTGTGACTACAGCAGGCAGGGCCTCGGGGACGGCTGCCACGGCTAGGCTGACGCCCCATATCACCATCTCCAGGATTGGGTGGCCGCGGAGGATGCCGAGGCCGGCGACGACCACGCAGACGACGACGCAGGATATTCCGAGCCACTTTCCGACATGTTCCAGTCGATTCTCGAGCGGCGTCTCTTCCTCCGTGGAGGCCTGAATAATCTTCGCAATTCTTCCAAATTCCGTCTCCATCCCAGTTGAGAAGACTACGGCTTTGCCGTGCCCGTAAGTTACGGTTGTGCCCGAGAAGGCTATGTTCGCCTGCTCCATCACAGGTGCGTTTTCAGCAACGGGTTCCGCATGTTTCCTTACAGGTGTTGATTCTCCTGTCAGCGACGCCTCGTCAACCTTGAGGTTGAACTCTTCGATGATTCTGGCGTCCGCCGGGACCCTGTCTCCGGTCTTGATCAGTATTACGTCGCCTGAAACGATATCTCTGGAGGGGATTTGCATTTCTCTACCATTTCGCATAACAGTGGCTGTTGGGGCAGCCATCTTCTTGAGGGCTTCGAGAGATCTTTCAGCTCGGTGCTCTTGGGCGAAGCCTAGAATAGCGCATGCGAAGACTATGGCGAGGATAACGATAGCGTCAACGGTCTCCCCTACGAGAAAGGAGAGGAGGGTTGCGGCCAAAAGAATAACTATCAATATTTCCTTGAATTGTTCAGCGAAGATTCTGAGAGGCGATATCTGCTTCTCGCGTCGTAACTCATTCGGTCCATATCTTTCAAGCCTTGTCCTAGCCTCTGAATCGTCTAATCCCTTCACAGAAGACTGAAGGGTCTCTAGCACATCTCCAATATTCAATGAGTGAAAACGTGTCACATGATCGTCTCCTTACAGGTAAAACATGCAATGCCGCGCACAACGGCTAGGAACTCTCTTCGAGCCACGGGCTCAGAAAGTCGACTCATTCCACCGTCGTCGCGATAATTCAGTCCGATGATAAGCATTCGACGTCACGCTTGTTTTCCCAGACCCTGCCCCGCCAGGGCTCGGCGGGCCTTAGAACCGCTAGATATCTCTGAGGCGCAACCTAAATCCGAGCGAGCCCTTGCTTGAAAGATCTTATAGAAGAGACTCGCGTTAAGCGTCTGCAAGACTGCTGCTACAGCTATCGGCAACGCTGCTTGCTGTCCAAGTGAAACGAACGCGACACCCATAGCCAGCGGCAGATGCTTCATACCTGAAGAGTATACTATTGCGACTGTTTCACGTTCGGCGCACCTCAATATCCGATTGCAGAAGATGTGTATTCCACCGAAGGCTATTGGAAACAACACTAGCGGAGGCACGAGGAGCACCAGTAGGGCGTCTCCGGTCACTGGTATCTTTGGAATGTTAACTGCGACCATGATGAACATCAGTATCATAGCCATGATTGCTGCTATTGCCGGGAATGCGGGGAGGTAGTCTTCCGCGCTTTGTCTGCTCGCCTTTTGGAGAACGCTTCTGGTGATCATCCCCAACGCGATCGGAATGACGAGAACTAATACCAGAGTGCTGAGCATCCCTAAGACGTCCACCGTCGCGTATACTCCTGCGAGTATGGCCGTCAACCATGGTATCGTGACTATTCCGAGCAACATCGTCAGCGCACCCAGCAGAAGCGCAAGCGCCACATCCCCTTTCAATAGGCCGGTCCAGACAACATTCATCCCCGCGCATGGCACCGTGCCCATGAGTATGAAGCCTGCAGCGTAGAGTGGATATCGGCTCATCAAAGAGATTGCAAGCGCGTAGCAGAGTAGGGGAAGGAAGATGAAGTTTGTAGCCAGACCGCATCCAATCAACCTCCCCTTCTTGAACGTGAGCGACAAGTCCGAGAACCTGATCGTCACGCTCATAGCCCAGATCATCACCGCGATGAAGTAGAGCATGTACGACGTCAATGGTTGAATCAAATACGGAGACAGTTTACCCGCAGGTATCGCTGCTACTACAGTCAGTACGATCATGTGCGAGTAGTAATGCCGAATGAAGTTGCCAAGTCGGACGACTCTTGAGACCGTGCCTTGGTCTGTCATGGAGGGCAAGTCATTCACCCCAAACTAGGCGGACGGTCGGGGCTACTGCGTTTCTGAGCGTGTTGGAGACTGTGCAGTTCTCTTCTGCCAGCCGAACCAGTTTCTCCAGCCTTGCATGATCAACAGTGTTTGCGTCGATTGTGACGTCCACATTGAGCTCGACGAAGGATGACGGGCGATCCTTCTGTTCCTTTATGCCGAGGATTCTCATTCTGACGCTTTTGAGTTTTATCCTCATTCTCGTGACTATTCGCGATAGGTTGATCATTATGCAGCTTCCCAGAGCGGCCAAGAAGAGTTCAGTTGGTGCGGGGCCCAGATTGTCGCCTCCCTCATCCCTACTAGAGTCGATGGCGACAATGTGGTCTCTCATCTTGACCTCAGAGCATAAACCCTGCTTCCAAGTGAGTTCAGCCATGAGCAGTTTTCTTGTGCTATTCGCATGGAATGCCACAGCCTAATCCCGTTCCTACAGCTGGGCTTCCTCTATTATCGTCTGAGCTATTTTCTTGACGTCGCCCATGTAGATGTCGAGTGTTGGTACTTTCTGTAAATGCTTGGAAATGGTTATCTCATAGTGAATGATCTTCTTGGCCTTCTCTAGAACTTTCGATGCGCACCTGTTGTTGCATCCGTTTATCACAATGTTCTTTTTGGCTCTTTCAGCTATGTCGAGGTGAGGCTTCGAATCAGCTGCCACAGCCGTTGTGCAGCACATGCGTGCCTTATCGAGGTTTGTAAGCAAGACTGCTATTGCTTGTCCAACTTGTCCGACGTTCGCAGCGCCGTCGCAAACCCACACAATATTCGCATGTTCGGCGGACTTGTAACAGCTTTCGAGTACCTTGGGTTCGTTCTTCTCACTCTTTTCCATGTGGTTTTCATCCCTCCTGAATTGCCTTGATTATGATTCTCTTTGTTTTCTCCACATCCTCATGGGAAACGTAGTCCATTATAGGTTTCAGGTCCTGTCCGATATCTTCGTGCAGTGCCTTCTTCTTCATGCCGATGTCTCTTACGAGCATGAAGCTCTTGGTAGGCTTGAAACCGGCGGCTTCCACGGTTTTTCTGGCGCATTCGAACGGGCATCCATCAACTGTGATGATCTTCTTCGCGGCCTTTGTCTTTCCGATGACTGGAGCCACGCCGAGTGGGAGTGAGGCCAGACAGCCTATGGCGACTTTGTCCAAGCCAAGTTCCTTTACGGCCTCGAGGCTCCCTAGACCGGCGGTGATTCCAGTGTTCGATAGGAACCCAAAACAGGCGTAGACGATGTTCTCATGAGTCTTCATTCCTTGCTGCCAGTGCTTCTCATCAGCCAAGTCTCTCACCTCTACAGGCTTCCACTTAATACTCCGTAGAGCAATCCGAAGATCACGCTGCCCGCCCAGGCTATGGCCATGTAGCTCAGAACGACCTTCCATCGCGTTATCCTTGACACGGCTAGGGCGTTTGCAACATCGTATGGTTGCCCCATAAGCCACGCCAGCAATGCGCCCTTTGACATTCCCAGATTCCACAATCCCTTTCCAATGACGATCTCAACAAGCGTAGGGGTATACAGGGGGCCGCCGATAACTGAGGCCATCAAAACCCCTCCAACGCCTGTAAGGTAGGTGCCGACGATATCTTCCGGTAGGTATGCTTCGACATAGCTGACCGCAACTAGGCCGACGATGAAGTAGGGAAGAATCTGTTTGCCCAAGTAGCCCGCGAACTTGAGCGCTCCCCAAAGTCGCTCGTCCAAGGGGGGTTTAGCTAACGTCACCATCGTCTTGGTTTGAGAGGTGTCTACTTGATGTTCCTTTTCAACCGCTCTCCCCCATGGTGTCTTGGAGATGACAAGGCCTGCAGTCAACGCAACCACTACTGAGACAATGATACGGACCCACGCCAGTTCCCAGTAGAGCAGGTCACCGGTTAGGAGGATCGCGAGGATGTTTGATGATGGTGCCATCAGAAGGAAAGCAATCGCTGGACCTATTCCAGCTCCACCGTAGAGCACTCCTGCGAATAGGGGAACCATGGTGCAGGAGCAGACGGTGAGAAACGGTGCCATTCCAAGAGCTAGGGCGTAACCGGTCACTTTGTTGCCGCCCATGTATCTTGTGATTGCCTCTTTCGGAATGAACTCGTAGATGAGACCTGCAACGACGAAAGCGAAGAGAAGGCAGATCCAGCCGTGACTGAAATAGTCTATCAGGTACGCTATTGGGATGTACCAGACTGCAAGGCCATGAAAGTCAGCGGGCTTCATTGTCGGCGCGAGAGAGTACGCCATGATCCTCGAGTATACCAAGGCGGCGAAGACAAATAGTACAAACCCTACCAGAATGCCAGTTCGCACTACGCGCCTGCTATCTGCCGTGTAGTTTGCCTCCACCGCGCTACTTTGCCGCCTCTCTTAGAAGCGTCGCAATCTCGTTCGGGTCTGGGACTCGTCCCATAGTTTTGACAGTTCCGTTAAGGGCGAGGACTGGTGATAGCAAGGTACCGTATCTCTGAATGACATCTCTGGAAACGATGTCAAGTTTTCTGGCAGTGGCCTCGATGCCCTCGGACTTGACTGCAGTGACTGCCTTCTCCACATTTTTCCACGTGGCGTCGCATCTCGCACACGGCGGGTTCACGCCAATAACCTCTACAGAAACACTCTTACCCAAATTCACTCATCCCTAGTTTGTCATTTCAAGATCGCTTGAAATGTCAGACTGCTAGATAAGTATTATGATTTCAAGAAAAATTGAAATATGCGCCTCGCCTCATGTAGTGCGGTCGAAAATGCAACTGCCCAAAACGATTTCACAGAGCTTGGAACGGGTTGGCGGGTTGCAACAGATCAGGCGTAGCTTGCCTCCTCGCTCCGTGTTGAAACGCGTTAGCGGCATTTTTCAGTCGCTGTCGGATCCAAATCGGCTGTCCATCCTATACGAATTATCTGTGTCCCCGTTGTGCGTCTGCGTTCTTAAGTCCGTTCTTAAGATCGCTGACTCGAAGCTCTCCTATCACCTTGACGATCTGAGATCCGCTGGGCTTGTGTCTTCGCGGAGCGAAGGTAGATTCATGGTGTACAGGATTACGGACTTGGGAAGAGATCTGCTCCGGGCATGTAGCCGGCTTGGAACGACTGATGCCGAGCTGGAGGAGGGAGTTAAGCGAACACTAGTCACGGTCCGGCCATAACCGGTAGGTCGGACCGCTACCAGACTGAAAGCACGCATTCAGCGGAGTCGATGGCTCGTCTCGTCGAGAAATGGCTAGACAATCCGGTTTCCAGAACGATCCTGCGGTTCTGCACGGCGCGAGATGCATGTGGCCGCAGAATCGAACTCGCGCTGAGAAAATACGCTGGCGAAGACGTGAGCATGTGTTTCAGGTGCTCGACAGCATACCGTGTCACTGCGGGAATATTGAATTCCATACTCGGCAAAGCCAACTTAGACAAGGCCACCATCCAGCCGAACCTGAGAGATCCGATGTGGCGGAAAGGCCTCGCATCAGTGCTCGAGGGCATAGCCGAGTACGGAATCAGCCGACCCTTCACAGGCTTCTCACCGTTCTTGATTGTCTGGAATGTGACAAGGGCTTGCAACCTCAACTGTGTTCACTGCTATGAAAGGGCCCGCATAAGAGCACCCGATGAACTTGATACAGTCGGGGCGAAGCTAGCCGTCAGAAAGCTGGCTGCCGCCGGCGTTGCCTACATCGCCTTTTCTGGAGGGGAACCCTTCATGCGCCGCGACGTCTTCGAAATCATAGAGGAAGTCAGACGAAACGAGATGGTGTTCTCGCTCGCCACAAACGGAACCTTGGTGACACCTGAAGCCGCTGCACGGCTCAAAGAGCTCAACTGCGCATTTGTGCAGGTGTCTCTTGATGGCGCCACTCCTCAGACGCATGATAGTTTTCGCGGGGCCAAGAGCTTCGAGCGGACCGTAGAAGGAATACGTAATCTAGTAGCCGCCGGCATCCAAGTTGGTGTTGCAGCGACTGCGACGAAGCACAACCTTTCGGAGATTCCCTCCATTGTAGACAAGGCGGAGGAACTCGGCGCTATGGTATTCATGTCCTACAACTTCATCCCAACCGGCCGGGGAGCCACCATGAAGGAAAAGGACCTGAACCCAAAGGAACGAGAAGAACTATTGACCTGGTTGGCAGGACAGATTGGCAAGAGAAAGATCAGCCTTCTTTCCACTGCACCCCAGTATAGTCGAATCTGCGCTGGCGTTGGCCAGCTGAGTCTAACGCACTTCGACACCTTCGGGCAGGATAAAGAGTTTGCCGAGTCGGCAAGGTTCCTCGGAGAATTCGTCGGAGGCTGCGGGGCCGGCAGGCTCTATGCCGCCCTAGAACCGAACGGGGACATAGAACCGTGTGTATTCATACCACTAGTGGTGGGCAATATTCTGCGTGACGATTTCCTAGAGGTCTGGCACAACCACCCGACCTTCAAGAAGATTCGTGACCGAAAGAACTTCAAAGGTTACTGCGGAATCTGCGAGCATAGGAATATCTGCGGGGGCTGTAGGGCCCGTGCATACGCGTACTTCGGTGACGTAACCGAATCTGATCCCGGCTGCATCTTGAACCAGAAGGCCTAGCAATCGATCCAACAGTAGCGGATGCAGCCAGTCCAAGTCAAACCTATGCAGGTACGCGCATAGCCTCGATTAAGATCATAGCTCCGAGTTACTTCTAAGGTAAAGTGAGGCCACTATTCCTGAGACACCAAGAGCCAGGACAGCTCGTATGAATTTGCTCCGTTGCAAACTATTGCCTCAAGAGCTGAGTCGATTAATATCTCTGGCCAAGGTGTCGGCGGGGGTCTCGCCAATGTACCTGGCTGCAATCTCACCATTCTTCGCAATAACAAAGAAGGTTGGTGTCCCGGTCACACCATACATATCAAAGGTCGTGCCTGATGAATCGTACACATAAGTCCAACTGCTACGATAATCACGAATGAACCTTGCAGCGTCGTTGGCGCTTTGCCCACCCCAAGATCCGACAACCGTGAGGAATACGACCTTATCGCGACTATATTGACGATAAAGATTCTCCAAGGCTGGCGCCATAGTCTGGCAGTGGGGACAGTTAGGAGTCATGAACTCCAGTAATACCACTTTGCCGCGGAACTGTGACAAGGAAACGCTCTGTCCTGTCAAGCCGTTCTGATCGACAACGGGCAGAGAGAAATCTGGCGCCCCCCCGGTCTGAGTAGCCGAGGTTTGAGTTGTTGCCGTGGTAGCGGGCGGGGAGAAAGGCTGGGAGGCTGAGTACACCGCCCAGACGATAATGACGAGAATAACCAAGCCGACAATTTTCTCGTTACGACTGAAACCCTTCCCACCTCTTCTTTTCTTCTCACCGGCTCTGGCACGCTTGGACATGGGGAATATCACTCGAACTAGATTTTCAGTTCTACTTTCTCACATTATCGAAGACAGAAGCCAATCCCGACTCATTTCGCGAAGACACTTTCCTATCCTTCACGAAACGCTCCCTTTTCACTCTCGTTCGCCTATTCTGCCACCTCACTTATCGGCCATGAACGGTGTTCAAGCTTGAGAATCAGATTCAAGTTTATTAATATGGAACGCAAGCCGGCTGGGTCAGGAATCACAATCTGGCGATGGGCCTGTCCTCATACTAAGGTAGAATGCAATGGAGAAAGCTGCTCGCGTCATTCTTGGAATTCTGGGTAGGTGGGTTTGATTGGCCGAGATTCGAGCTTCGCAAATGGTGTATGTGAAGGAGATTATGCGCTCTGACGTCAAGACTGCACGACCTGACTCCAGCGTGAGAGAAGTTGTTGAGAAGATGAACCGATTCGACATAGGCTCAATCATAGTGGTTCAAAATGGAAGACCGGTCGGCATCATTACGGAGAGAGACATTCTGCGGAAAGTCGTCGAACAATGTTTAGACCCAACCATATGCAAGGCCAAAGACATAATGATGACGCCGACCGTGACCGCCAAAGAGGACCTTTCAATTGAAGAGGCCGCTGACTTGATGGCTAGGCACAAAATCAAGCGAATTCCAATCCTACGAGAAAGCGAACTGGTTGGCATCATAACAGCGTCAGACCTGATGGAGAATAACCCCCTGTTCGTCGAACGCTTAGGTAAGTCCGCAAGAGGGAGAACGAAAGAGTGAGCAATTTCGACTAGTTGGTAATAATGCGTCAGCCCGATCTACTTAGACTGCCTCTCTGCGGCAATGATGAGACGGATTCAGAATGCTCATAGGTTCGGAAAGGCAACATATCCGCCGACAATTGATCTTCAGCAACTTCAAGCGTAGAAGAAAGCCGTGGTCGAAAAGCTAAGATCCGGAAACGCCTACCTGTGCGAAGGCAACAGGGTGGAAATCGTTTAGGGGGAGGCGAAGCTGCACCGGCCGCGCCGTCCGTTGGACACCGACACGTACGAGGCTTTGAACGACATTGAGCGGCTTCTTTCTTGTCCAGACTTAGTTCTGAGGTTCATTTGCCTAACCGACTAACCTCGTTACGTCAAGGGACCTCGTTCTGGTCATGCTGCGAGCGCGACGATTGACGGATTGCCGTGACCAGAGCATCGGCTACTGCATTGACCTGTTCGTCGGTAAAGCTCAAGCTGGTAAATGGCCCCAACTTCTGTATCCCCAAGTTCGTCTCGATGTTCAGGTATACTGCTGGCCTGATCCCTACCCTATCCAGCAACTGCCTAGCACACGCTTGGTGGCAACCATCTATCACGGCAATTGTCTCGATCTTCTTCACCGTAGCAGATTGCCTGGGGACCTCGTTTAACACGGCTGGCAGGGAACACACGCCAACGACATCACTGCCCAGGCGCCTCGCCGCTTCAAGTGCGGCCATCCCGGCCAGAGAGCCCGTATTGGAACCGCCGCTGAAACAGGCGAAGAGCCCCACCTTAGGCAACGGTACCTTTGTGGTCATCTTCTCCTTCTCCTCGAAATTGTGTCAAACCTCATGCTAACCTCAACCAAGACTCTGGCGAATCTCGGAACGTGTATATGGCTTACCCTGTCTATCGCGCCCAAAGCTAGAGGACTAGTTTTATAACTCGGTCGTCATGCCACACCCTCTGACAGGCCATGTCGATCGATGTACCCTCGAAGGTAGCGGCCACGCTTGGCACCTTGGAAAGGGCTTTAGTCAATGGAAGAGAATGAAGTGGCCATGTCCAGATTAGTGCCTCAATTGGCCCTCTCGAAACGGAAGCCTCAGGAACTTCGCAGAATAGTGAAGAAGGTGCATGCCAATCATCCAATTCTGGATGACCATGAGGAGCTTGCTCGACGAGCACGGTTCTTTCAGGCGGTCGGCCACGAGGTTCGCCTAATGATTCTCGGGCTACTCGAAGTTGAAGAGCTATGCTTTTGCGACATAATCCAAGCCTTGCAAGCACCTCCTTCAACTATTGCCCACCACCTCAGCATGTTAGAGGACGCAGGCGTAGTCACTAGGAAAGAAAGCGGCAAGTACACCTCGTTCATGCTCAGGAAGGATTTGATTACAAAGCATCGCGTCCTGCAACAGGATTCCCAAGAATGACGGCAATGGAGAGGATAATACCGGTCAGTAGTCTAACAAAACAGTATGACGATACCATACCTGTTCCGCGTGAATGATAGGTGAACATTTTGAAAAGTGCAGATAAGAAACAAGACTTGCGAGAAACAAACGTGGAAAATGGATTAGAAACCCAAGAAGTACAAAAGAGACTTACCAAGTATGGTTACAACGAGGTCCCTGAGAAGAAAGTAAGCTTCCTCACAAGGCTAGGAAAACGTTTCTGGGGCATCGTACCCTGGATGCTTGAAGCCACAGCGTTCATCACGTTGCTGCTAGGCAAGTATCCACAGACGCTCGTTATCGTGTTCCTCCTTCTATTCAACGCAGCAATGTCACTATGGCGAGAGAAAAGAGCAAGAGCAGCAATGACCGCCCTAAAGCAGAGGCTAAGGATCCAGAGCAGAGTAAAAAGGGATGGAAAATGGTCAATCATTCCAGCTAGGGAACTTGTTCCCGGAGACCTCGTAAGAGTCAGAGCAGGCGACCTACTGCCCGCAGACATAAAAATCATTGACGGCTCTTTCGGCGTTGACCAATCAGCCCTCACTGGCGAATCCATAATCGCGGAAAAGTCAGCCGGAGAAATAGCCTATTCCGGGTCGGCGGTCAAACGCGGCGAAGCCACAGGCACAGTTGATGCCACAGGAACAAAGACCTACTTTGGGAAAACCGTTTCGCTGCTCGAACTCGCAAAACCCAAATTACACATGGAGGAGGTAACAGTCAAAGTTGCCCACCGACTTCTCATAATAGTGCTCGCATCTCTTCTAGTTGTCTTCGTGTACGCTGTTCTGACAGGTTTCCCACTTGCCGTGCTGCTGCCGCTCGCAGGAGTACTCCTCGTCGCTTCTGTGCCAGTTGCAATGCCGACCATGTTCACTGTGAACATGGCGCTGGGCTCGGCCGCGCTTGCCAAGCAAGGAGTCCTTGTCACAAGACTCAGCGCAAACGAGGACGCAGCAACAATGGACGTGCTATGCGCAGACAAGACAGGCACAATCACCCAGAATAAACTCTTCATCGAAGAGGAAATACCGACTAACGGATTCAGCAAAAGCGACGTTTTGCTCTACGGGGCGCTCGCGTCGCAACAAGCCAATCAAGACCCCATAGATATAGCGTTCCTGGCAGCTACAGCGGAGTCACACATCTCATTAGACGGTTACTCGCAGACGGAATTCGTGCCATTTGATCCCAAAACTAGAATGACAGAAGCTATGATTCAGAAATCAGGTGAAACATTCTCTTTGGGAAAAGGATCATGCGACACCATATGCTCCTCATGTAACCTGTCAGACAAGGAGACAAAAGATCTGCATAAGCATGTTGAGGCACTCTCGGCTAACGGGCTAAGAGTGATCGCCGTTGCCAAAAGCGATGACCGGAGCAGGCTGCAGTTTGTCGGTCTCGCCGGAGTAGCCGACCGGGTAAGGGAAGACTCACGTGGGACATTAGACCGAATCCGCGATTTGG
>Ga0315280_10002040_pt1 | contig 33425 bp, 34 predicted proteins | sample YL17G06_40_MG_FD_203697 | JGI IMG/M metagenome (GOLD analysis project Ga0315280, IMG submission 203697) | Sediment microbial communities from Yellowstone Lake, YNP, Wyoming, USA - YL17G06_40 | ecosystem: Environmental > Aquatic > Freshwater > Lake > Sediment | place: USA: Wyoming | collected...
TTGCGTTGGGGCAGCGAGGTATATCATTCGCTCAAGGGAGTGCTCAAAGGCAAAGGATATGCTACCTGTGTCGGGGACGAGGGTGGGTTTGCACCTACCCTGAAAACCAACGAGCAAGCCATCGAGCTGATTCTAGAAGCAGTCGAGCTAGCCGGATACAAGCCAGGCCACCAGATTGCCATCGCACTCGACCCTGCTTCAAGTAGCTTCTATCAGGACGGCAAATATTGCCTACGGACGGAGAAACGCAACCTTACCTCACCAGATTTGGTTGCCATGTACGCTGATTGGATTCAGAAATATCCTATCATAGTACTCGAAGACGGGCTGGCTGAAGACGACTGGAGTGGCTGGAAACTACTGAACAAGACTCTAGGAGAAAAGCTTGAGTTAGTTGGCGATGATCTATTTGTGACAAATGTGCAACGGATAAGCCGCGGCATTGAAGAAGATGTGGCTAACGCCGTACTAATCAAACTCAATCAGATTGGTACCCTGACCGAGACGGTCGCAGCGATTAAGATGGCACGCGAAGCAGGGTGGGGAGCGATGATCTCGCATCGCAGTGGCGAGACCGCCGATAGTTTCATTGCGGACCTAGCCGTTGCAATGGGAACCGGACACCTTAAAGCTGGAGCCCCTTGTCGCAGTGAACGCGTCGAGAAATACAACCAGCTACTACGTATCGAAGAAGAACTGGGCACTACAGCGATCTACCCGGGGCGCGGAGCATTTGTTAGGTAGACATGACCGAACCCCTTGGCTTTGAGTCCAACAATTGGAAGGCAAACTAATGTTCTTGAAAACTGAAGGGCCGTTCAAATGATGCGGGGAGCTGGTTCAGCCGTTTCAATGATGGCCAATGCCGCCGCAATAACGTGGGAATATTGCAGTTTCAATACGAAAGTCGAGTTCCGCAGATTTCCGTCCGACTTGCGCGGAGGCACCACTAGCATGTAGTGGCAGCCTTGCCCTTAACATAGTTTGATGATAGCGAGCTGAGTAGCTTATATGTAACCAACGTTACATTCGATTCGATTCGAAATTGGTCTCACGTGCGACAGTGGGTAGTCCCGCCCGATCTTCAGGCTATGTCACCCTCGGTCGCTTTCCAACTTTCTGTAGCCCTTTTGACAGTTGCCTCGTTCCGTGCCAAGAGGTTGCGGTTCTTGCAGCTAATACGAGGAGCTCATGACCAACTCGATTTCGGCAGGTGGATACAGACTGAACCCATCATCCATTATGTTAGTGAACGTCAAAACGACGATGGAGGATACACGTTTGCCCAGTGGTCTGAGTCATCAGCACAGGACACTTACTACGCTCTCCAAATATTGAGGATGTTGGGAGTTCAGCCCGCACACACGGACCGTACGATGGCATTTCTGAAGAAGTTGCAGCATCCAGATGGAGGCTTTGACTCAATAAAGGTGGCCTATTACGTCACAAATTCTCTAGTTGAATTGGGTGCTACACCGAAAAAGGGTTTTGAGGGCACCATCATCTCGGCCGGGAGTCCACTCGAACGACTCGGTAGTTTTGAGGTCAACATTGAAACCTCGTCAGAGATAGAAACTACATATTTCGCTCTTGAAACCCTGAGAATGCTTGGGAAACCTGCTGCATCGGGCAGGATACCCGAACTTATCCTCAAACTCAGAAATCTTGACGGAAGCTTTGGACGAGGAGGCTATTCACGAATGGCCTCGGTGTACTACGCGCTCGCTTCGCTGAAGCTACTTGGATACGACATGAGCTCCCTTGATGGCACCCTCAAGTGGATTAGGGCCTGCGAGAACCCAGCCGGAGGTTTTGCGGGAAGCCCAAACGAGTTCGATCCCTACTTGATACTTGAGGAGATCTATTACGGACTAAGAGCCCTCGAAGCTCTTAACGCAGCGTCCCAATTTCCCTCACAGAACTTAAGCCTCATTGGCAAGTTCCAAAATAGAAACGGTGGATTCCGAAGGTCGATATTCCTAGGCATTTCAACCTTCGAAGACACATTCTATGCTCTTTCATCTCTCGACATTCTCAGCGCACAAGCTGGAAACCAGCGATCATCAATCCGATAAAAGGAAAGGACTCACACCCGAAAAATGGTGACGTCGGGGGTGGGATTTGAACCCCGCACTTGTTGTGCTTGACTCCGCGAACACCGGATGAGCTTCTGAAAAACGGCTCAAAATGGGCGGTCTTCGATCGTAAACCGGTTTACGCTCGGCGTTCTGCAGCCCACCCTCTCCGCGAGCGGGGAAAAGCTCCAAAATCGTAGACCTTGGTAACGCGCCATTTTGAACCATCTTCTCTTTCGACAGCTTCGTCATTAGCAGTTCAAATCGGAATTACGTTCCTTCCTCCCCGACTCGGCTCCCGAAAGGCAAACGTTCCATCGCACAGCCCCCTTCCACCCCACGAGAAAGAACAGCAAGCCAATCAAGGGTACAGTGACCAGGAAGAAAAGACAATAGCCAACAAGAAAAGCGAACCAAACAAGAACGCGCAAAGAAAGAGGGAAGAGAAAGCAAAGGCCAATGAGGAAAGCGAACCACACACAGACTATGCTAACAAAAACAGCAAACCCAAAAGAAAGGCCCATAGTGTGCGACGTGCGTTTTGCGATTGTCTTCTGTTTCCTTTAGAGTCTTCCAGTTAGCCGGGTAGAGGTGGAGGGTTGCTGATAGCGAAGTGCCCGGCCTGCGGGAGGCGTGGTAGTCTTATGATGGTGTCGAGGATTGTGAATGGCAAGCGGTATGGTCCGTACCCGCAAGTTCAACATTATGCGGGTTATGATATTAGGGCCCACGATCGGAAGATCAAAGTATGCTACATCCGAACACAATTACTAAAGCAAAATCAGGGAAGGCAACTGAAACGATCACTTTCCAGGTCGCAGGCGGCGTCTCCGCAAAGAGTTCGCCTATCCCGGGAATCAAATTCTCACTGAGATATTGACCACCAAAGTCGTTCACTGGAGTATCGCCGTCTAGAAGCTGAGCCTTTACTTCTCAATATCTGTCCGCCGGAGGGGACAAATAATTGCCAAAGCGACCGATTATCAGCCGATTCCTTGAAGCTCGGAGATTATTTGTCCATGCATGGGCGGACAAATAATTGCCAAGCCTCGCTCAAAAGCAGCTATTCGTCCGCAGTAAGGGGGACAAATGATGTCCAAATAACCCTGAAAGAGCAACATTTCTTCTGAAGCGTCATGAAATCTGCCTGGTAGAAGCTGATTTCGAATTTTTCCTCGGTTTTCACTTGTTTTCAATAGGGCAATCCCTACTCAGCCGAGTTTTCACTAGTGCTATGCTGGGCTCTGGAATATGGGAAACTTGTTTGGCAAACAAGAAACGGCGTGTTGGCGCGGGAGTTTTCCCATGTTAGTTTGTGCGTAGTGAAGGAATTTGTTATGGAGAAGACTACTTAGGAAAAGCCGCCATTCAGCCCAGCTGAAGGGCGTTCAGGGTCCTCGTCTGTTATGGTCTTGAAGACCGAGACAGAGGTCACAGGAAATGTGCAGCGGCCTTTAAAGCTGGCCAGCGAAAGAGGTTTTCGAGGACATTTGGGAAAATTCTTGGGAAAATATGGGAGTGGTTTTCTCATAGCGAAAACTTGCGGAAAAAGTCCTCGCGGGTGAGGTTTGAGCATGGATCCAGGTGGGGGGTCGGCGGTGGCCGTAAAGACTGTGGGTAAGCCTTACGTTAAACGCGTGCAGAGGAATGGGAGAAGCTACTACTATCTAGCCCAACATGTGGCAACCCCTGATGGGATGACCCAGCGCACGATACGAAAACTAACTGAGTATGAAGCAAAGAGGTTGCAGATGAAGAAGACAACAGAACCCGTTGATGTCGGACCTCCAGAATCTCCGCAGTCACCCGATAATTCAAACGCTCATGCCGCCGGAGAACCGTCGGTCGAGATGTCTCCACCCTCAGCCGAGGAATATTCAGTCGTAGAGCGGCAAGGTGGGCGATATGTTCTGGAACCCCTGAAACCTGCATCCAAGAAGGGTTACGTGATCATCACAGAGGATGAGAGAGTCTTCTGCGGATTATGCCCGGGATTCACCTGCAGCCACGTGGAGTTCATGCATAAGTGGCTGCGAGCCCGCCATGCCAACCCCGAATGAGTGAGCGCTCGCTCCTGAAATGTCAGTACCGTCCTCCTTTCACTATGTCATAGTCCTGTTTCGGGAGCACATTAAGAGGCTCTTGTTCTGGAAAGAGGTCATGGTCGAACTGCGGATTCTCATCCTTTATCGTGCAGCCGGATAACTCATCGGTTCGAAATTTGATTCTCGGCATCGATATTTGTGGTCGTATTGATACACAAATAATTGGAATAGCGGCTCATTTTGCGGCGATTGTTAAAAGTTGCAAAATTATTTGTGTTTGCTTGGGTACACAGATAACGTGAAAGATGCCTCGAAAATCAGTTATTCGTTGACGCTAGGGGACACAGATAATGTGTAACGGGCCATGAAAGAGCAATATTCTTTCTCAAAAGCCCAGAAAACGGCGTAGAAGTTAGCAGTTTCGAGATTCCGGGTGATTTCAGCCAGTTGACTTAATCCGTCCACAGCACATCGCCCACACAACCGGGTAGCTCACGTTCTCATTCTCGGGTATCTGTTCGCTCTGGAGCGAACAAATAATTGCTGAAACGACGCATTTCGAGGAGATCTCTGGAAGCTATGAGATTATTTGTTCGCCTAAGCACGAACAGATAGCTGGAAATGCCAGTAGAAAATCCATTATTTGTTCGCACATGGGCGAACAGATACCACCAAATGAGGTCTGAAAAGCCGAGGGTTCCTCTCGAAGACCATGGGGCTTTATTCGGCTCGATCTTTGGTTCGCCAAACCAGTTTTCTTCATTTGGAACTCACATCCCCTTTTTCTTCTGAGATAAACTAGGTAATAAGCCAGAATTTTACCTAATTTAACTCGCTTACCTAGTCTACATCGATGGATGTTGCTTTGCTCAAAACAAACTTCTTGAAAATCCTCATGAAAAATGAATAAGCTCCGGCCGCGTTTTTTCGGAGGCATCCTGCTTCGACGAGCTGGGTCAGGTATACGCCCAATCCTTGCTTCTTCGTCATGCCAGTTATCTTTTCGATCTCGGTGAACGAATAGGCGTCCTTTCGGGATTTGGCCAGCTTTCTGACTATCTTCAACTTATGCTTGCTGCGCCCTACACCTTCCTCCAACCTTCGAGCGAAAAGTTGTGTTTCCAAGACTTCATAGATTCTCGCTCCTGCAATTTCCAAAGTCCTTGCGCTCACAGAATTAACCTGGTCTTTTGCTGCTTGCTCGAAAAGACAATACCCGTAAACCTGAACAACGTAGGGTTGGCCCTCACTTTCGCTGATGATTACTCGTTTTACACCATCTTCAAATGAAATGCCTGTTTCTGCTGAGACCTTGCCGAAGAGTTCCTGTACCTCACGTGGAGTGAATGGCATTAGTGTAATAGGCTGGAAAAACCGTTCCAGCGGTGAAAAGACTTCAGAAACAGCTTGGAAAAGACCACTCTTCCCGGAAATCACTAGGCAATAAAGAGCGCCATCTTCCCCGAGTCGGGAAAATGTGTTCCTGAGATACTCTAACGCGCCTTGAATGTGAGTGAGTGTCTCAGCCTCATCGACCATTATGACGACAGCGCTCGCTTTTTCCTTTACCTTGGACCAGATCTCGAGCAATCGGTCTTTGAAACCGGTTTCTAGCGTTCGCTCGCTTGACTTTTCTATTCCGCCGCCGACCACTGGAATTGTGACCGAGTAACTCTCAAGGAACCGACGCGTCTTCTCGAACCCTTTCCCGAGCGGTCCGTAGTAGGCAAGTGAACTCTTCCGAAGTTCCTCATGGATATGTAGCAAGAGGTGCTCTATGTCACGAATGCCAGGATACAAGTCGACCCTAGCAACAATACAGCCCTCATCGTGTGCAATTTCCTGAAGTTTCCTGAGAAGGCTGGTCTTACCTATACCTCGCTCTCCCATAATAGCCGAATGTTGAGGCGAACCGGAAATCGTGCTCCGAATACGACGTCTGATCTCTTCAATTTCGATTGATCTTCCAGCAAACTGACTCGGATTTGCTGGCCCAAAGGGGTTGAACGGGTTCGGCAATATGATTACCGGGTAAATCAGGTAAAGAAGGTAAATGCGAAATCCTTTATCTCCTTTATCTAATTCGCCGACAGATTCTATGCATTGCTCATCACCAAAGAAGTGGACGCGGGAAACGTCAGGGTGGGTTCTCAGTTTAACGAAGGAAAGTTCGGGATTAAGGCCGTTCGCGCGCGGGGGTCCCCTCTCGTCGTTAATGTAACGCTTCGCTTTCCCGCCTACAAGCGAACTCGGTCAGTGAAGGGGTTCACCCTGTAACTGCGACGCCTTTGCCGATTTCCTTGAACTCCTTGTAGAGCAGCCTAATCCCCTGAGTGATCGCGTCGGTGAGATCGGGGCACTCATCATTGATTTGAGGTCCATAGGACACGTACCAAGCAGAAGAAGACTCCTTTCCCTAGCAGTGCTCTTGATTCTCGGCGTTCTTTTCGCATAGACAACTTGGTTTTATTCACATGCCCATATCACAGTAACCTTGCACGAGAACATTACAGTAACGTAATCCAGACATGCCTACGTCTTTTGTCCTGTCGCCTTAGTGTAAAGAGAATCGCAACTTGAAGCCATCGCTCATTTGTCAAATAGTTCAACTCGTCTTTTTCGCGTTTTTTAAACCCAATCTACAGCATACTCATGTCGACAGATGAGAACGTTCCAAACTGGGTTAGGTTGCTTGAGGATATCGTGAAGGAAGCCGAGACGTCTAAGGCAGGGTCTAGGAAAGCTTCTCTCCAAGTCTGAGTTCACGCATCTTCTCGGTCAGCAAGACCTTGACCTCTGGGTCTCTTAGGAGTGCTTCCATGATCTCTTCAGCTGTCCTGATTCTGTCGTCAGTTTCTAGGGCGACCTTGACGTTTAGGGCTGAACCGCATCTGTTACAGAATTTGCTTACGGGTGAATTGTTTAACTGGCATCTCTGGCAGATTTGGATTTCGCCTTTCAGACCATCATCCTTCGGCTTCAAGCCGTAGAGTTCAAGCATTTTGTTATCGACGTCTCGCCCTGAGAGATGGACATAGAAACTGGGCATTCGGCTGCCCTGCTTCCAGCCGAAATACTGGCACATCTGGGCTTCGGTGAGTAGGTTCGCGAGGTGAGTTGCGGTTGAATGCCGGAAGAGATACGGGTATATCCGCTTCTTTATGCCTGCTTTTCGACCCAGTTCCTTCAGCAACTTCCTTGCGGCGTTGTAGTCGAAGGCGCCCCCATGACGGGTTGTTCCAATATTAACCCAGAGTGGTGCGTTGGGATCGTTTTGGTTAGGATGGTTGTCAAGCCATCGAGCGAGAAGTGGAGCTGACCTGACCAGTCTGATGCGTCTCGAACCAGTCTTGCCATTTACTATTAGGACTGCGCCATAGCCGTCGAATTGGACGTTGCGTACTCTAGCACTTAGGATTTCTTCTGGTCTGGCCCCGCTTTCATCGGAGACGGCGACATACCCTTTATCGCGGGGGTGTTCAGCGACCTCCATGAGATCCTTCGCCTCCTCGGAAGTCAGCAATTCCTCAGGAACAAGTCTTCTTCCTTTGGCACCCCCAACCTTAACCCATTCAGTCTCCTCCGGATCCTTTCCTTGCGGTAACCCTCTGAGCCACCTCCAAAACTTCTTGACGGCTTCATGATAGTTCTCCTTAGTTGAATCAGACCAGTCTCTTCCGTTGAAATCCGCCAGCAAGTGCTCAACATCCAGCTTGGTTGTTTCTTGGAAAGTCATCCCAGCAGGAAGGGCGACCGCGATGGTTGTCATCCACTGAACGTAGGAAACCTGCCTAGCTAGGCTGAGCCCTTCCGCCTTGATGCGTTCGAGGAATTTGAATATCTGAGTCTTGTTTTCCTCAACGATTCTTGGATGGTTCTTGAGGAATCTAATGGCCCGTTCCAGTCGCTGCGGATAGTTGTGAATGTCAATGTGTTTTCCACGCACTACGGACACCATACGGGTTCCTTTCTGGGCTTTTAAGCGGCCGAGCCGCAGAAATCACGAACTCGAACCCGAAGTTTGGTGCGGGGGAGGGGATTCGAACCCCTGAACCCCTACGGGACAGGGTCCTAAGCCCTCCGCGCAAATGCTCTGCGCCTTTGACCTGGCCTCACCCCTTCAGCATAACTGAAGGATTGGCAACCCCCGCAAGCACGCCACGAATGCTGGAGCAAATAGATTAGCATATCCTAAACATACGCTCTGTATGCGCTCATTTCCGAAAAGAGGATTGAACTACGAGTTGGGCTTATCGCGGGTTCATTTTCGACGCCTGTAGTCTCTTTCGAGTGCTGCAGCGTACTTGTCCCAAATCTCATTGATGTGTTTCAGATAATCGGCCCTAGATGGATAGTTGCGAATTTTCCATCGCTCCACGAACGTCATTTCTAACTTGGTTCTTCTGGGCCCGAGTCTTCTGAGGAGATACCCACCGATTTCATCATCTTCATCTCCCCGTGAGTCAAGATGCCAAGCCCTAGGCGGATTCAGCGTGACGATGTCCACCGCATTCCTAATTTTGCCGCCGCTCTTGTAACGAATAGTGTAGATCACCCTCTGTTTCGTTTTTTCTAAGATCGATCTCTTGTTCTTTGAACCTGTTATTCTGGTCTCGTCTTCTCGGAAATCCGTACACCAATCGTATACGAACCGAAGTGGTGCATTGAAGACTTTTGTTACGTGATATGTGCATACTGTGGGCTTCTTCCTTGACAGATTCCATTTCTCCTGCTGGCCGTCCGTAATCGTTGCGATTTGCTGATGAAGCTTTCGTGTGGAATGAGGGACCGCTCCGCAAACGAATGGATTGGCGTATCCAGACTAATACAGAGCGATCAGCTAAGACTCAACCAAAGCGTTCATATTCAAAGTGGGTTTGCTTCAGCCAACATGCTTTCCTCAGGGAACTGAAAAGGCATTGTCTCTCGCAGACCTCCTCTTTAGTACGCAGTTAATCCAGATCCTTCAAAGCCTACTCTCGCCTAGGTTCGATCGAATCTTCGAAGCAATTACATTGCTGGGTAACGACGCATTTCTCGTCGGGCTAACTGCCATAGTCTATTGGTGTTTTGACAAGCGCCGCGGTAGACTCGTCACTTACATTCTGTTCTTGGGGGCGTACCTGAATTTCTTCTTGAAGGTTCTCATACCTTGGCCGCGGCCACCGGTCGAACTTCGCATAGTCGAAAAAAGTGAATCGTCATACGGCTTTCCTAGCGGGAACACCCAAGACGCAACAACTTTCTGGACGTGGGTCTCGTTAGATTTCCGTAAACGGGTCCTAGCGGTTCTTGGAACCGTGATTGTTCTGGCCGTTGGAATATCCCGCATCTACTTGGGAGTGCATTATCCGGCACAGGTGATTGGTGGCTGGGCGATCGGTTTCGCCGTTGCGGGTCTTGGAATTATAACTGTGAAACGCATACCATGGGGTGGCAAAGAAATTCATGTGACAGGGCAAGTGCTGTTTGCTTTTGCGACACTGATTCCGCTTCTAATTGCCGTTATACTCGGCGCTGCGGGTGAAATTAACCCCGGTCAGATAGGGGGCTATCTTTTCGCCTTCTCTCTTGGCACAATTGTGGAAGAGCGGTACGTGCGCTTTGGAACTGAAATCCGAGCTTCAAGAAAAGCAGTACGTGTCGTCATTGGCGGTGTAATAGTTGGCAGCCTGGTTCTTGCTTTGGACCCGATCCTTCCATTGACCTACTTAGTCTCAGCTTTCGCCAATTCCTTCATTCGCGGGCTAGCCGTTGTGCTGATCTCTCCTGCGGTCTTCAAGATAATCGAACGAAGATGAGATGAAGAACGAAGTTCAAAGGAACACTTATTTCCCCGCAAATGGTGCGGGACTCATAGAGTCACAGTTGCCAGTGGAAATTGACAAGCACACAGCGCTCGTTGTTGTTGACATTCAAAATGACTTCTGCCCAGGCGGAGCCTTGGCGGTGGCCGATGGCGACAAAGTCGTCCCAGTCTTGAACAAGTACATAGAGAAATTCAGGAATGCCGGGGCACCGATACTCTTCACTAGAGATTGGCATCCACCCGACCACAGCTCCTTCAAGGAACAGGGCGGGCCTTGGCCTCCACATTGTGTCCAAAACAGCGAAGGCGCAAGATTTCACCCCGACCTCTTGATGCCGCCCGAGGGAGTGATTGTCTCGAAAGCCGACAAAAGAGACGAAGCATACTCATTCTTCCAAGGAAACGACTTGACCACGAAACTTCGCGAACGTGGAATCAAGCGGCTGCTAGTGGGTGGCCTAGCGACTGACTACTGCGTGAAGGAAACCGTCCTTGATGGCCTTAAGTACGGTTTCGAGGTCTTCCATCTAGACGACGCATCAAGAGGCGTAAATGTTGAGCCCGCCGATTCAGAGCGGGCACTGCAAGAGATGGTTGCAAGAGGCGCCAAACGAATTAAGCTCAATGATGTAGTCATGAAATCCAAAGCCATTCTTCACGAACCAATCAAGTAGTTAGTCACCGAAGTCGATCGGTTAGGATACTGGTCCGACTTGAACTTTGGCTAGGGAAAGAAGTAAGGCAGAGACTGCGATGGCGGGGGAGCTACCCCTTCTTTTTCTACAGGCCTACGCTTCTCTTCCACTTTGACGATTCTGATCTTTTGGTGTTCTGCTAGCACCCTGTAATCCTCGGAGAGGTGCAAGTGATGAAGCACGTGTTTCACCTGGAGTTTCAGATCCTTCACTCCGAAGTGCTTCCCGTTCACCGTGTCGGGCACTAGGATTGTCTTACCCTTCAGGGTGACCTCGGCTTTCAGCCGCTGCCCAAGGAGTTCAGCGATATCTTTCCCGACCTTCTTGAGGTCACCCAATTCGACCTCTGTCAAGTGAAATAGCCCGAGAGAAGACTCTCAGTGGTTTGCTAATACGGCTTATCCCGCCGCATTAAAGACATGGTTAGAGGGGCAGGCGGACGATTTGCCCGCAGCCCTCGCACCTGAGAAATTCATACCTTTCATTCCTGAAGAGGAAACGAATCTTTCTCAAGTGTTTGCAGACCTGAACGACATCGAACTCCTTCAAACCAATCACCAGACCAAGGATAGGGTTTTGAAACGAATATTGAGGAGACCTACGTGAAAGTGTTCGAAAACAGAGAGAAATCACATGAGCTTGGGTCAGTGCGAGGAAAATTTGGCCAATTTCAGAACAATCTTGTGGCTCGCACGTATCCCTGAATGCTCAAGAAATGCTGTCCTCTTGTCAAGCTAAAGCCAGGACGTTTCGAACTAGGATTCCTAATCTAAGGGGTTGACTTGAAAGTGAAAGTACTCGGCAAGTATTCGAAACGCCAAGGAATACGGATGACTCCTAAGCTACTCTGCTTTGACTGGATTTCGCAGTGTTCCGATCCGCTCAATGCTTGCTTCCACCATATCACCGTCTTTGAGGAATGGTTGCCCTGTGAAGGTTGCAACTCCCTCCGGGGTTCCGGTTGATATGATATCGCCGGGCTTTAGCGTAATGCCAGCAGAAACATACTCAATGAGAGAATCTATTTTGAAAACCATATCGCCAGTGTTGGAACGTTGCATGGTCTTGCCATTGACCGAGAGGGAGATCTCCAGACCCTGGGGATCCTGAATTTCGTCTTTTGTGACCAGCCAGGGCCCGAGAGGGAAGGATGAGTCAAGGCCCTTCCCCTTAACCCAATTTAATCCTAAAGTCGTCTTTCCGTGAGGCAGCTGTGTAGAGAATTGGAAATCCCTGAAACTAACATCGTTCGAAATAGCGTAACCAGCGACGTAACTCATCGCATCCTTCTTAGGAATGTATTTTCCAGTTTTCCCTATGATGACCGCGAGTTCTACCTCCCAATCAACCTTCTTGGACACCTTCGGGATTAGAATCGGTTCGCCGGGCCCGATCAGGGCGTTCCTGAATTTGGTGAACAAGTGCGGCTCCGAAGGAGGCTTGACCTTCTGTTCTTTGCTGTGCGAATGATAGTTCACAGCCATGAGAAGAATTTTCTCGGGATTTAGCACGGGGCTGAGAAGCCTCACCGATTCAACTGGAACACCCGGCACATTCCCAATCATTCTCTCGCTAGCTTGCCGGAGTGAAGGAAGCACCCCGTCAGATAGAATCCTGTCAATTGCCGCGCCTTCCCTAGGAATCGGCAATTCAAGCTTCTCGGCGGCATCTTGAAGGTCGAAAATCAGCCCCTTGTCGACGATACCTGTTCTGGTTACGCCGTTCCTGAAATAGTGGACAAGCTTCAATCCAATCCCCAGCCACTTCATTTGTGCAGGATTGCTCGCGCCAAACTTGGTCGGAAAACGCTACTAGAGTTTCGGGGTTTGAAGGCGTGCGATCTGTGAAGAGACTCGGTCGACGTACTCCTTCATTCTTGTAAGCATGGTTCTCGCCGTTATGGTTCCCAGAACCTTCCCATTTTGGAGAACTAGGACTCTTCGTATTCCCTTTTCGGCCATGAGTTGCGCAACGAAGTCTAACCCATCATCAGCCTTGACTGTCACAAGGTTCCCGCTCATAATTTCCTCCAGCTTCACTTTCGCTGGCTCTTTTCCTTCGGCGACGAGTTTCTCTAAGTAATCCCATTCAGTAACGATTCCTTCGGGTCTTCCATCCGCGGTGACTACTACGACGAAGCCGTGCCGGTTTGATTTAATTTGTCTGGCAGCTTCTAACGCTGTCGTGCCACGCGGCATCGACAGGAAGTCTTTCTCTACGATGTCTCTGGCAACTAGTACCATGGGTAGATGCAACTCGTCATGGGTAATTAATCGTTTCAGGGGTGGATTTGTTTCGCCCCTCTCATAGAGGACGGAATGGCCGCGGCCAAGCTCATTCCGGCCATGAGCAGAAACATCTTGTGCATAGCATCCATGAACAGGTCGACGTTGAGTGAGTTTAGTTCCACGAATGGAAATCGTCCCCTTGTTCGAGAGAACGGGACCGAGTTTTGCACTTCAGGGACGTGCCATGACGTACGTTGTTCGAAGCATCCGCTTCCTTCATCGAACGCGCCTTGGGTTCTCAAGAAAGCCTTCTCTACCTTATGTATTAGAACCACCGCGAATTCACCGAACGTGAACGCGTTGCAAGAGAAAACTCCGTATTTTATCAACGCTGCAAACGCTCCAAGGTTCATGCAGATGGCTGGACTGGAAACGAAAATCATCACGGGACTGCGCGGCGAAAAGATGATGATGGCTCTGAATACAACATTCCCCGGACACACTGTGCCCTTGCACTCACATCCTCACGAGCAGATTGGAATCGTCTACCCTGGTAGAGCCAAACTGCGGATCGGCGAAGAGGAACGCATAGTGGGGAAAGGCGATTTCTACTGTATTCCTGCAAACGTCCCGCACACAGATACGTGCCTTGGAGACGAACCCTTCGTGATGTTGGACATCTTCTATCCTATACGAGAAGACTTCCTTAGGAAACTAAAAGAGTCTGAGAGATAGCAAAGCCTGAATCGCTTGGAGACGGATTGGCTGTGGAACAGACACTCATCCTGGTCGACAATAATGACAAGATCCTCGGATACGCACCGAGGAGCGTCTGTCACACAGGAAAAGGAAAACGCCACAGGGCCTTCGTAATAGCATTATACAACAGCAAAGGAGAGATCCTACTCCAACGAAGGAAACACGCACTTTTCTCAAATCGTTGGGATCTGACTGGCGCGAGCCACCCCCTACGATTGCGAGGAAGGAATGAATCCTACGCGGAGGCTGCGGCCCGCTGCGTACGAGACGAGTTCGGCATCAGGGGGATCTCATTCAGAAAGATCGGTGCTTTCAACTATTTCGCTCCGCAGGGCAAGAAATGCGAGAACGAGCACTGTGCCCTGATCGTCGGGAAATATGATGGAAAGGTGAGGGCGAACCCCAGAGTCGCCTATGGTTTCAGATGGGCATCCCTCAGAGACACTCTTACAGAGATTCGAAAAAGGCCCCATTCTTTCGTAATGTGGGCGAGACTTGGGGCGAGTGTGCTTCAGAAACACAAACTTGGAGAGTCACTCCTGAAATCCAAATCAGGCAAGTCCGTGACGAACGATTAAATCTTCGAAAGCCACTCATTAACTCACCCGGAGTTATTTGGGTTTGGTTGAATGCGACCATAGCTTGATCGCCGATGTCGCCGTATTTTCGGGTCACAAAGTCCTCGTTCCTCGAAATACCAAAAAGCCAGTGAGTTCCACCAGGCGTTAGACTAGACCCTGCGCACTGATCGCGGCTTGGGTTGGCGGGAGCGGCACTCCTTTGCATTGACTCTGGGGTGGAGCTTGAGCCCTTTGACCTTATGGCGGGTGTGTGACACCCTTTCATTGAATGTGTATGCTGGCCAATACATTCGAACGCGAAGAGACGTCACTTTTTGCAACGGAGGGACCGCCATGCCTTACGTAGCCGTAACGGTTAGAATCCCCAGCCAAATACTACTTCAGGCCAGAGAATTCGCGAAGACTTCGGGATGGGAATTGGCCGACTTTCTGCGAACCCTGATTTCCATTGGGGCGGCCTTCTTCTTCCTGTCATACGGCAGTCAAGCGGGCCAAGAAGCAGCGAGTACACTCCTAGGCGGGGTGAAGCTTCTCACGCTTTCAAAGAGTTTCAGTTTGCACTTCAGCCAAAGGCCGTACGCGTTGAGGATACCTGGTCGCAAATCCACGTTGGCAACTTTGAGCCTTCCCCAGTCCGTCTGTGAGCTAATGGCCGCCTACGCTGGTTTGATGGACGCGTCACGCAACCAAGTTTACAGTAAGTGCTTGCATGAGGGCTTGCTGATCTACCTAAAGGCACAGTCGACGATCCTAGCTGCTTCGCAGAAATAGTAGCTTGGCAAAAAAAGCCCACGAGCAACTTATGATCAGTTTTCCTTGTTCGCTTAACTCGATGTCGATTTAAGCGCTTAATCCGATACCGCCACCTTGTGGTGCGTCTAGTTCGATCCTGGTACCCGCTTGACCACACACATGAAAATATAGAAAGGTAGTTTCGAGCACCCGACCACGACCAGCAGTTCTTCATTGCCGGTCTTCATCTAATGGATCTTTTGCCAACAGGTTGTCAAGCGTCTGCGGTCTACTGGCATTGACGGCATACAGCGCCAGCGCGTTAATCTTGGTCAAGTCGTCCTTTAACGCCTGTTTAGTTTCGTGTCTGATTTTCCCCAAGCTGCCGTATCTTGCTGCGAGATTGGTTACCAACGCCGAGCTTTTGGATTGGCAATTCTTAGCGAGATCACTTAGCTCCCTATGTATCCTATTGTCTGGCTCAAATCTTGGGATTGGCAATTCTAGTACTTTCTTATGGATGTGACGTTCGCCGAAGTCTCCCACTGATTGGAGTGGCTTGATCAGTTGGTCAACAATGGGGGCGTTCAAGAAAGCTGAAACATAGTGTGCTTCATCCTCATTGTCTGTGTCCCAGTAGTACGCAGTATGGTCGGCGATCAGACCGCTAGTTCTAATCTTGACACCATCTATTGTGACCTCTCCTGGTTCATTCTTGGCAACGCATGCTACTAGGTAAGTCCCGGATGCATTGTATAGCACCTTGAATTTCGCTCTTGGACTTTGATTGGTGAGCTTGCCCGAGTAATTCAACCAATCGTATACATCACTCTTCTGTGCCTTTTCGCCACGCTTTGTGTTCCATATACGCTCCACGGTTACAAGCCAATCCCTAAGTCCACGATTTCCTCGCGTCATGGCTTCATCGCTTCTTATCATTCGATATGTGCCTGAGCTTTCTTCAATGGGAAGTATGCAAAGAGGGAACTCAAGATGACCGAATGGCACGAGTTCGGAGCCCGTTACAGTGTGGAACACGAACTGACTGTCAACCTGACCGCCAATATCCACATCTTCGTACTCTTTCTTGGCAAGATCTCGCGCTCTGCTTGATGTCTTGATGTTGAGCTTTTTCGGGTTCATGCCCACTCGTACTGGGGGCACGACAATGTCAATGAACCAGAGCGGTCTCGGATAAATCGTCGCTCCGTCCCGGAATAAGGCGTAGTAGTAACTTCGAAGATTATTCTCAATCATTTCGAAAACATTTACGAACTCATTGGTTTCGATGAACGACCTGCTTCCTACGTGATACACTCTGAACTTCTTCTTGCGATCGATCTCTAATTGCTTCATTGCGATTTCTAACTTAGTGTTCTTACTAGGCAATTCTCCAGAGAGAATTTCCGCATCAAAGCTAGAGGACAAGACTATTCCTCCTTGATCGCAAATACCACGCAAGCCGGGACTTTGAATAGAGGGTTGACGTTTCGTAAGTCAATGATCTTCTTTATGCGTAGATGAGGAACAAATGTCTGGCTGCGAAAGTTATAGTGCTGCTCGGCGTTAAAGATACTTCGCGGCAAAACAAACGCTATCGTGCCTCCCTTTTCAAGGTAAAGGCTGGCGGCCCTCACGAAGAAGAGTGTTCCCAATTCCATCTGAGTCATAAGTTCCACGTCGCCAGTGTCCAACAGTCTGTGCTCAGTGACAATCGCAGACTTGAGAAAGGTCTGGTAATCTGCGCTCTCCACGTACCGATAAGATAGCCACGGTGGGTTTCCGACAAGAAGCCCGACTTTTCGCTCGCTTAATGAAAGCGGCTTGTACTTGTTCTTCAATATGAATCCCCATATTGTATCCTCCCCTCGTTTGATCAGGGAAGCGATTTTCTCTGCGAGTTCGAAGAATATTTGTGCGTAAGTACCGTTGTCATTGAGCGCTCTCTTCAATTGATCGTGCTGCAACATCTCACTTAGGAAGGCACGTAACCCCGGGTGTTCATCATGAGCCATCATGTCTGCATATTCATTCGCAATATCGATTGCTGGATCACTGATCAGTGGGTCCCTTGTAAAGGCCGTTGGGATCATAAGATCCGTTCCATTTGCAGAGATCTTGACGCACTCTATTCCGTGGAAATTCGCTTGCGATTCCTCGGGAAGCCGAATTGAATCGGCCATGTAGACTGGGACACTAACCGGTCCAAGGCGTCTGCTTAACAACTCAGTACCAATCGAAAGCAGGTAGGTCGTTCTGGCCATCAAGACAGCCAGTGGATGTACGTCTATTCCCCTGACTGTTGAGAAGATATAGTCTAGAAGCACTGGGGGTGTCATTTCAGAATGCAGCATTTGCTTTTTCGCTCTTATTGTTGCAGCTAGGAATGTGCCAGACCCGCACGCAGGGTCGAGCACGGCAGTCCTGGGTTCAGTCAACGTCTCAGCAACAATATGCTCCGCCAACCAATCTGGAGTATAATACTCCCCAAGATCATGCCTTTCCTTTGCATCCACCAGTTCCTGATACAAACCTTTCAGAACATCTTCATTGATTTGGGTCAGATCGTAGTTGTCGATCCTTTCTAACATTATCTTCGTTGCTTCGATTCCGCGTGTTGTTCGTCCAACCCAAGAGAAGAAATCTTCCTCCAAGAAATTGCGTATACCCCAATCCTTCGCAAATACCTCGCCTTCCAAGATGCGAGTTATTTCCTGGTCTGTTACCGGTAATGCTCCTCCAGTCATAGTTGCGTAGGCCATGATTTTTGCCAAAGTTGCGAGGTAGGCGTGTCGTAAGAACAGGTCTTCACTTTCGACTCTCGAACCGTAGACAATTCTCAAATATGAAGCCCATTGCTCGTACAGTGTCCGCTGAGGGAGATCACGCCAAGCCGAGTCTAGGAGACTGACAGTATCTTTGTATGCGGATTTCCCTAACCCGAACTCTGCTGAAATGTCGACCGAGGTCGCAGGTCGTCTAGTCCGAAAGATGACATATCGATCTAACCAGACAAATACTTGCCCTGGATGTGCGTCGTCGATGGACAACCGGTCGATTACATCCAGCACCACCTGGTCGGGAGGAATCTCCTGTCCAGGATCAAGTCTAGCACGCGGTCTGAAAGCAACGAAACGAACGCCATCTGTTGCCATGACGATGTACTTTACTCTCACCGCACCCTGCTGAGACCAGAGCGCCGCGACATATTTCTTCAGTTCGCTGACTGCTTGCTGGAGGTAGGATTCGCCCAGCTCCATTTTGAACTCTATTATCACATTTCCCAAGAACGCGTCCATTCTACCTCTAATGGCGAGTGTTTTTGATTCAAATCGAATTGTTCTTTCTATCTCTGGATATAGTTTCGAGAGATAGTCTGCGTTTACGCTAGAGAACACAGCACGGACAAATTCAAGGAAAAGATACGCTTTTCCTGCCTCCGTGCCTTGGCGCGAAATCTCTTGGATGTATTGCCGCAGTCGGTCTTCAAAATTGGGTGGAGCTGAACTCGCCATTAGGTCCTCACAATAACCGAAGAGCTCGTAATCTCTCTCCAAAACTAGGAAGTCTAGAGGTAGTACTTAAAACAGGAGATAATTCGGTATCATGAATCTCCGACGTTGCAATCGCCGACTTGACGAAGACGAGATGAGATTACACTGGTTTTTCATCCGATCCATCTAGGTTCCGTAGTTCCGCTTCACCGGCGTGGCGTCCGTTAAGCCCCTTGGCGAGTTCCAGCTTCATATTCAGGTCCGACAGCAATTCGGTCAGCTTGGATGTCAGCATCCCTACCTCATTGAGCAACCAAACCATTTCAGCGGGTTTTGAGTCTGGGCCGCTTTGAATGTGCGGAATGGAGAACTTCCTCTGACAGTCGTTGCACTTGTAGCGCCTAGATATGCCGCGGGCGTTGTATCTGAATCCACACCTTGCAAGGTCTGGTGAACCACAATATCTGCACTTCAAATGACTTTCGTCAATCTGACCGTCTTCTTGCCTGTATTGCATGCGATGAAGCTGAGCCGCGTATGAATGAATACATGCTAGTCCGCTGGCTCCGCAGTCACAGTTCCAATTTCCGTCCTTCAGCTCAATCAGGTGCCAAGTATTGGATGATGCTGCTCTCACCACGTAATGTGTTGGAGAGAGTCGTCTAACTGACCCATTCTTGAAGATCTCGAATCCTTCTTCTCGTGTCTTGTCTTCGCTCATTTCCTATCCTTTCTGTATAGTGATGCTTCTTGCTTTCGAGGGCACATGGTGAAGAAGGAACAGTACCTGCACCAGTATCCCACTTCGGCTCCCGGCGACTGTTGCGTCAATAGTGCTTTGTGGAGGACTGATGCACGCTGGATCATCCATCCCCTGCGGTCACCAAGCGGACCTTGCTTAGTGTGAATAGTGCAGTCATCAACATACACCATAACGAGCCGCTTGACGGGAATCCCATGCTGCTCAAGCATTGTCTGATAGCATTGGATCTGCGCCACATGATTCTCATGAGGTATGTAGCCGTTCTCAGCCTGCCATTCCGCAAACCTGGTTGTCTTCAATTCGTAAATCGTGGAAGTCTCGGGATCATATGCATCAGCATGCCCTAGGATCGTGACAGAACGCCCATCATTCTCAAATGACATCCTTGCCTGGAGTTCGCTCCAACCCAGCGACCGTACGGCATAATGCAAAAGAGTTCCTCGAAGCTTTGCCCAAGCAGACTCGACGGACTCCCTGGTCGGAACTGTTCTCTCGAAATATCCCTTTGCTAAGCATGATGTAAGTTCGGTGACGCGATAAGCTCCAAGTTCAACCATGAACCGCTGAAAGGACAGGCGTTCCCAGAATGACCTTGGAAGCAGGCTATTGCAGTCTGCACAAGTGACTACCGTCTCTTGGTGACCGCAGATGATTTCTCTTGTGAGCACAAGGTACCTCCTTTCATCAAACCCAGGTGCAATACCTAGCTCTCTACTACCTTGGCCTTGCATCCCAAGATTACACGGATTTCTTCAGCAATTTGCCACGCCGAATCCCGATTCTTCGTCTCCACCATTACTACTGCCAAACCAAAGACCTCCTGGATAGAGTATGGGCTGGTCGCACTTAAGTATTACCGTTATACCGTAATACCGTTACCGTCATAGCTAAACAAACATGATTAACAAGGGGAATCTTTGTTGGCCTGAAAAATCCATGAAATGGTGAAAACCGAAGGTGTGGACGAATGACCAATACGCGTTTCATTTTTCCATGCGACCCTTCGCGCAAGTGTATCCAAGTCTTATATACCGTGGTGCCTGAACGGTAACTGGCTGTTAATAGTTGTTTGACCCTTCTGACGCTGTCTTACTGCTCACTTACGCCAACAATGGTCGACTTGACGGGCGGACAACGATTCAGAAACTGACCTATTTCACTCAACTTCAAGTTCCTCTCTCAGAAAAACTTCCTTTTAGACCTCATTATTATGGGCCTTATAGCGCTGAGCTAGATCAGCTGCTTTATCGGCTGGTCGGATTGCGATTCCTCACTTCCGAAGCAATACGTACTTCTCGAAATAGAATAATGTACTCTTACTCCTTGACAAAAGATGGACAGTCTATTGTCCAAGAACTACTCAAACAGAAAGGCGCTGACAAACTTTTGAAAGTTGTAAGCACATGCCGATCTGTAACTAATCTTAACCCGGATGTCCTATCATACGCGGCCAAAGCTCATCACATTCTGTCCCGGAAAAAGAGAGCTTACTCAGCTTCAGCAGTAATAGCGGAAGGCAAGAAGTTTGGATGGCGTCTGAATGACACTCAAGTAAAACACGGAGTAAGAGTGCTGCTGGATCTGGGACTTGCCACAAGACGCAAGCGCATCAATTAAGCGCTGGAAATTCAAATCAATCCGAGATCCTCTCTACGGATTCATCGGACTGACAAGCAAGGAAATCGATCTTATTTCTTCGCCAGCCTTCCAGAGATTGATATCGTTAAAACAGCTCTCTCATGCTTACGTAGTCTACCCAAGCGCTATGCATACTAGGTTTGAGCATTCATTAGGAGCGCTTCACATTGCGGACAGAATCGCACTAAACCTCGGTTTTGATGACGAACGAAGGAGTAAGATCAGACTTGCCGCGCTTTTGCATGACCTCGGTCACGGTCCGTTTTCGCATCTCTTTGAACACGCACTACAGAGATGGAATGGCAATTTTTCGCATGAAACTGTAACTCGTTGGATCATAGAAGAAGACCCGGATATCAGTTCTACTCTGGGTACACGATTGTCGCGTCTAGTGCTCGATGTATTGCCATCCAACCCTGGGAAGTGCAGCGACACAGTATGCGCTGACATAATATCAAGTGGCCTCGATGCTGACAAACTCGACTATTTGCGCCGCGATTCATATCATGTCGGAGTCGCTTATGGCAGCTTTGATTTGGAACGCATTCTTCACACAGTCGATGTGACTCCAGATGGACAGAATCTGTGCATTCAAGAGAAGGGCAAAGACGCAATAGAGAATTACCGGCTCGGAAGATATCTGATGCACGCTCAAGTCTATGAGCACCATGCTCGAATCATAGCGGATCAAATGTTTCTCCGCGCTGTTGAGCTCGCTCTGTCATCCAACATACTCGATAGGTCCACCCTGACAAAGCTTTATTCCCGTTCAGGCCCCCATGCTCACCGACGTTTTCTCCAATACTATCATGGGCTAACTGACGATTCAGTTTACAGCATGATTCTTCGAAGGAAGGCAAGCAAGGCGGCTTCATTCCTGAACAGTGTTAGAGAACGGCGGTTATTCAAACGCGCTTATGAGTTGGATTTAACTCTGGACGTAAGAGATGCTAAGAAGAGAAAGCGGTTGTCTAGCTTGTCTCTACAAGAAATGAAAGAAAAGGAGAGGCAAATAGCCAGAGACGCAGGTTTAGACCCTTCGCACGTAATAATCCATCGCAGTAGTATTTCGATTAAGCTGTTCGAACCATATGACATACTGGTCTTACGACGAAACAGAGAAGTGAGGACTCTAGATGAAATGTCTCCTATATCCGCGACCACGCGACCGTTAGAGCGATTGTTCGTATTTTGCCCTACCGGAAAGGAGTACAACGTACGCCGAGCTGCAAGACAACACCTTGGATTGTGAACCTAGGTTGCGATTGAAGGTTATCGTTGATGAGAGCCTTTTCTACTAATCTTTCTTCGTGGAACGTGCCATGTAGTAGTTGAGGGCCTTCTCAATCTCCTCACTGAGCTTGCGTGCAGACCCCGTCTTCTTGACGACGAACTGAATCCACTTGGTCCAAAGGTCTTTCTCGATGGCTATCGAGGTCTTCTGTTTGGTCATGGCTAGGGAGCTTTACGGTAAAAATACCTAAAGGTATTGCGGTATCGTTTGGCGCCCTCTGAGTAGGTTCGGTTGAGCAAATTCGGTTTCATGCGACTGTTGACAGTGACTCATCTATGCTGAAATCTCCATTGGGTAACGTAACATCTACGACTGCTACGAATGCTTGTAACAAACCGTCTGTTCTTCATTCATTTGCCGAACGCGAAATATTCTTTGCGCAGTTTCTCGTAGCCGCGTACTACCAGTTTTACGACTTGTTCAGCATTATCCTTGCCTTTTTCTTGGTAGAATCCGGCACCGTGAATTTGGGGCAGGATCATCATAAGGTCATCATCGGCCAAATACAGATAGTTCTCTATTGTTGAGTCAAGCAGTACTTTCTCCCTCGATTCCTCAGGTTTCACGCCTGATGAATAGCTGAATGTTAGAGCTTGTTTGCCTGTGAGAAACTCTGCCGCTTTGATTAGTTGGTATAAAGGCGTATAGAGTTTTTCCAGACGGCTCTCCACTATCACTTGCCTATGTTGTTCTCTGGTTCGTTTCTTATGCAAGTAAATGTCACGTATGTACGTGAGAACGAAAGAACCGGCTACCCCAACAAGCCCACCAATTACCGCGATCGACAGATCGTCCATTTGTGATCGGCAATTTGCAGATCGAATGTTGTTAAGAAACTTTGGGAATATCACTCAACTCTCTTGGCACTAGCACCGTCCGAGACAAGCGTCTTAGGGGCCTTTCCAGCAACCGCTCTCGCCAATTGGAATAACGGTCTTACATCGGCTGTGTATTTGGTGTCGGCTACTTCTTGAGCTATCCAGAACCGCGTTTGCTCATCCATCATCGCGTAGAGGTACTTCATGTTCATACGGTCTTTCTTTCGGCATATAGTCAGGACCTGGGAATAACAAAAACCGATTCAAGAAGGCGTGGAAGTGTTTTGATTAGATACCTAATGCAGATACGTCTCTCTTTCTTCGAGGCGTTTCTCTCGTTCCTTAATTCTATCTAACTGCTTGGAGGTCCAAACAACCGCAATCCCAGTCACTATGACAAAGACTACCCAAGCAGTGGTGAAGCCCCCGATACGTAGAGCTTCAAAATAGGCAATGACCGCTAGGGAGAGGGTGAACAATGAGATTTGTAGAATGTCGCCTCTGTCCAATTCTCTCGTAAAGCTGCCTGCATCGGATTTACTAGCGGATTCGACTCTTGGAACTGCTACGGATATGGAGGGTAGAGAGCGGAGAAGATCGTTGACTTGGATGCGTATTGCCTCTAAGGTTAGGTCGTGACTCACTCGCTCATCTCTGATTCCATCATACAGTATTGTTGTATCCAGACCTCCGGACCATGTGACGACAACTTTCGAACCGCTTTTCAGATAATCAGTCAACTCGATCATCTACCAGAATCCTTTCGTAACTCATTACGAAACTAGGTTTAAAGAAAGGGGGGGTGTTCAGGCTTTTTGCGTACTTTACTGTCGAACCTCCTGTGGTAGCCTTTGTCTAAGTGTTTCGGCGACTATCGCGACAACCTGTTCGACGACTGTTGGAATGTTTTCTAGGTGAGTGCAGATGTCTTGGGCGAAGACCGCGCGAGGAACTTGTACGTAGCGCTTCGTATTCGCCTCATGGTTCTTGTTGAACGGGCAGCTTAGGTCCGGACAATCTTGGCACCAGCGACCCGACACTGGCACTGGTTCATCGCGTAGCAAGCGTTCAATTTTCGGGATTTGCTGTTTTGCGGAGAAAGTGTTGTAGTCCTTGAGTTTCTCCGGGTCCAAGAACGCTACCTGCCCCGTCTGCACGCGGGCCAGTATCACTGGAACTTGGTCTAGCATGTAGCGTTCAAGTTGCTCGAAGTCGAACCCTTCGGAGGCCTTTACCTCAATCCGCACGACCTCGTTCCCTTGTGCAAATAGCCGTACAGGGTTCCCTGCTACAATGACTATGTCGTTGAAGCCCATGTCAGTTGAGTATTCTGTGACAACGTGCACATTGTTCAATCCGATTTCTTTCATTGAGTTTTTCAAGGTGTCAACCAGTTTGCGGGTGGCGTGGGCATGCTTTATTCCGTAATACGGATCGAATTTTGTCAGGTCGTTTGGATAGTTCTCCAATAGATAACCGACCCGCCGTTCACACGGGTGCATGCTGACGACCTTGGCTGCATAAGCGTCGCTCTTGGAGAATTTCAGAGCGAGCTCTTTGATCCTTCCACGATAAGTATCTAGTACTGACTCTTCTTGTATTACTGATTCCAGTCTCTTCACCTCCATCCGTAGCTTTTGGCCACCCATAGGAGGCAGAACAACGACAGCGAGGAAAATGGTAAATTAGGTTGTACAACAATCTGGAAGATCGCGCTTGGCAGAGTCTGTCGCGGGATGATGACGCTAGCGCCCTTGTGTTCTTGATTGGTTTCCTTCAGTCGCCCCACCTTCACGAGAGGTAGAAGCAGTTAGCACCTTGATGGATATAAAGACTTCCATCAATGGAAGTGAAGACCTACAGTGATGGTAGTCTAGTTCTCATCGTCGACCAGCAGCCGTTTCAGATGGTTCTGTAGATATATCATCCAATTCAGGTGCCACATCCTTGGGTGCGCTTTTCGAATTTGCCGCAAGTCATCGACCGTAACTGCGAATCTAACCAAAGGTGAGCCGCACAGACTCATTGCTCTTTGTAAGAAGACTGCGTGTGTACTATCCGGCCTAACATAGGCGATAACGCGTCTGTGCTTGTCATGATTTCTCATTAGGAAACCTGCAATGGGCTTCGCAAGAGTGGAGCAATATTTCTCTAGCAGCTCAGGTTCCCGCTTGAGGACTAGCGGGGAGAGTTCGTAGTTTGGCATCTTGTCATAGTCGTTCTCGGGGAAGAGAGCAAATGGTTCAGAAACGGTGCAGACGAAGACCTGGTCTCTCAGATTTTCCTTTTCGAGAAATTTCCACAGCCAATTATAGAAAAATGATTTTGTCGGCCTAGTATACGGTTTGGCTTTTGCACAGGGCACGAGTATGAGACTGTCTCTCGGTTCCGATTTCGCTCTGTCGCGTATATACGAATGCCACAATGTGACCTTTTTTCTGCCCAGGAGAAGTTTTGCCTGAGCAGCATCACTAGCTTCGAGGAGCATGATTCATTATCCTCCGATAGAACACTCTGTCTCTGAGGAGCTGGCTTGTCGTTTCCCAAAACGTGCCCTCCCGCATTTCTCGCTTTATTTGGGTAAACTCCCTCAGGTAAACGAAGGCATTATGAGCGGCCCTTGCCATTCTCGATCTCGCTAGATCTCTCAACTGACTGGTTCGACAAACAGGACAGTTGCACAACCTTGCCTTGGAACCAAAATGCCGAATCAAGACATTGATGTGAACGCGGCCTCTCGAATACTTTGGCATCACCAGCTTTCCGAAAACGGCGTTTGTCACCCATGAGCGAGTGTCCAGACTGTTTGCGCCTAACCAGTAATAGAACCTCATTGACAGCGGAGAACCAGCTCCCATAACATGGATAGCCCTGCCCGAGGGGACATATTCTAGCATTGCTCGAAAAGCTTCGATGAGACGCGTACTGCCAGCGTTTGATCGATCCGCATATAGCGGTACTAAACTCCCGACCGCGATCACTGGGAAATAGTATGACAGTTCGTCTTCCAATTTCTCAATTTGCTTGAATGTGAATCTGATCATTTCGCGGTCGTACCCATGAACTACCGGCACGACTTTTGTGTTGGCTTTCAAGGATTGCGCAAGTGCAACCGCATGTTCCAGGTTAGCAAGGGATCTTCTAATCCTAATTCTATTCCTGCTTGAGGTACTCATGGGATTAAGTGGGAAATCCAAGCTCGCTGCAAAGTCTGACCCAAGACTGATTTGGTCACGTAAGACTTTCTCTTGCGTATATCGACTTACCTTGGTCTTTCTGCCAAACGTCGATTTCATTGATTGTTGAAAGCCACCGCTATCGGTGAAAACAACTCCTGGAAAACCAAGCTTCTCGCGGATATTGAACATGTTACGGTAACGCGAATAGACGTAGTATGTGTTAACCATTAGGCCGGTGCACTTGGGAAGAATTTTTCTCATGAAATAGTGTCTATAGTCGAAGTTGTAGCCGAGAAAGAAACTCGGGGAACTTAGTATGGCTCCCAAGCGCTATCTGCCAAGCGCTGGGGTGTACGGAACTAGTAAGCCTATCGGTTGACTTATGGGTAGAAAGGTTGATTGCAAAGTGGTTCGTACCCATCTTTAACGCATAAAGGTGGGAGGCGTACAAACTCGCGCGAGCTGCTGAAGGTGATCGCAATGCGATACGCGGTTGAGATTCTGAGGGCCGCTAAAGAGAGCACCACCGGGCTGCGATATACGGATTTCAGGATGGTTGGGACTCCTCAGACGCGGACTGACACTCTCAAGGCATTACTTGATTCAGATCTCCTAGTGCTAAGGAGCAGGCGTTACAGGATAACTTCGAAGGGCAGAGAAATCCTGTCTCTAGCTGCTCGACTAATGGAGCTTGAGAAGAAATAGTCGACCAACACCCCGCTATTTTTATATGAGTTCCATCAATGGAACTCCAGTAGGAGAGCGTTGGAAGTAAAGAAAGTAGATGTTCTCGATGCGCTGAACCACCTTAAGGCATACGGTGGAGAAGGCTGGGTCTCCGTCGAGGACTTAGTGAAGCTGACTAACTTATCAGAAAAATGGGTTCGGGAAAGCCTAGAGAGGCTTCAAGCGGCCGACTTGGTTTCTGTCATGGTCATGTCGAGGGGCGTCAGACTTTACGCTTTGAAAAGACCCATTGAAGCCCTAACAACTGTCACGCCCGATTCCTTAACCCCCGAACAAACGGTAATTCTCAAACGCTCTGCCACATCACAGGGACGAAAGCCGGTTCAGATTGGTTCGAGTTCACAGAAAGTTCGAGAGTGGACACCGCCCCCTCCAATCCCCGTACTCACTGAACTTTTCAAGCGACGCAAAGAGATTAGAGAAATATTACAGGCCACAGACATTGACCAACTTTCATCGATTTTCGAGGAATTAAAGGTCAAACGAGAAAGTCAGCGTGGTGGTAACCCGTTCAAAGCTGTCAAAATGTTTGCGTTGGACGGACTTATCGACGGGTTAGCGAAGAAAATCAAAGTCAACGCATTGATGGCCGGAACTGCATCCTCAGCGCAGGTTAGCGTTCTAGGCTTTCGTTTCGGTAAGATGAGCATCCCTGTCAAGTTCGCTTTGACTACGGCATGCGGCATCGTTCACAAAGTAGTGAACGACAAGGTTCAGCCCTCCGTGCATGAGATCAAACTGCCCAAGCATTTGATGCCAGAGGGCATTGACGCAGAAAACTATGATCACGATTTTCCTGGGATGAACAAACTCGTCAAAGAATCGTTTCACTACGGACTTGACCATGAGACACTTGACTATGCTTTGACTCTTCTGAAACAACGTATCCATTACAAGGCAGATGTAGAGTCAATCGAAGCTGCGAAAGATATCAATCCTAACGAATCTATGCTACTGCTTCTCAAATCCGGTTCTTTGACACCACAGGAACAGAATCCATTCGACTTACTTGAACCAACGAAGGCAAAATGGGTTCAGCGAGCTTTCCATGATTACACACTCCTGCGCGATAGACTGATGACTGCCGGAGGATTGGCTTTTGGAGTTCTCTCAAGAACCGAACCTAGAACATCTATTTATCGTGAAATCATTGATGAGCTGCTTAGCAGCAAATTACCTTCTTGGACCCCAGGGAAGATGTATCCTCTAGATGATAATGACGTGCTAGGCATGCTACTCGAACGAGGAGAATATACGCCTGTTGTAGAAAAGATTCCACATGAAGATGTTCTTCAAAAGATGGGCCCGGAAAGAGTTCGCGGTATCCTGGGCAATGCTCTATTTGGGCAGTACGAGTCCTACAGACAAAAATCCAAGACCTACCAATTCTTCATTGGATATGGAAACGGGAAGGCTGTGCGGTTTGATTATCCATTATTCGAGGAAAATGGCGGAACAGAAATCAGGGATTCAGTCGCACCTATTCTATTGAGTCGATCCTCTATTGAGGATGAGTTCGATGGAACTCGTCCCCGCATTGTCACCTATGCAGAGGGAATGTCAGAACGCCACTTGATCGATATGGCGAAACTGTTGCCTTCATGGGTGGGAGGAATAGCAAAGTGATCTCTGAAGAACTTCTAATCGGAAAAGTGATTTCCGAGGAGAATACACCGAATCCGATAGAATTTGGTTTTCAGTTGCTGAAGAAGCAAGAAAATGATTTCCGTTTAGGAGAGTTCGTAGTTACCGAGGGCAAGCCCAGAATCCTTGCTACTGTAAGACAAATAGTTCCTCAACATTTGTATTACAAGCCACCTCTATTGGTAGGAACAAGCCTTAGTGAAGACTTCGACCTTAGAGAGGAGGCCCCTCCCAGTGCTTCATGGACGCGTGCCCATGCGAATGTCCTGGGGGAATTTGGTGATCTCGGGTTTGCATTTTCGGGAAGGTCACCGTGGCCAGGGCAAAGAGTAAGATTAGCCTCTGAACTTGAAATCGCACAGGCTCTTGGGCTCAAACCAGAAGGAGTTCATATGGGGACGCTTTCCTTTCGACCTGACGTTCAAGTGTCATTGGATCCTCAAGTATTCATGATCGAGCACATTGTAACTTCCGGAGTTACGAGATGGGGCAAATCCTACACAAATGCTGTGATAATTGAAGAGTTAGCGAAGGCTGGTCGTCCTGTCCTGATTATTGACCCCCATGGAGAGTACTATTCATTTTCCGTTCCCAACGACCAACCTAGCGAAATAGCGGGATTACCACATGATCTAGAACCCAGAGGATTCAAGACGGCCATTTACAGCCCTCCAGCCTTCAGAGAATCTGCTGAGCGCGAAATGACTGTAGCCTTCTCTGACCTTGAAGCAAGTGAGATCCTAGAACTAACGGCGATCGATGGCGAAAATCAAATTGCGTTAGTCTATGACTGCATTAGACAGTTACAAGGAACCCAGTATGACGTTGATGGATTCATCGCCAAGATGAAAAGTGTGAAGGATGAACTGAAGTTCAGTGTCGCAATAGAGTCAATCTTTGCTAGACTGCGAGTTCTGCAACGCGGAATTGGGGTCTTTAGCCAAAGCGCTGGCCAAAGCTTTGACCCCAAGGAACTGATAGTTCCCCAACAAATAACCGTCGTTAATCTTAGCGGATTGGATTTGAGAGCACAACAAGTTCTGGTCACAACTCTGCTCCGTCGCCTCTTCTATGAAAGGCAATGGGGCAACATCCCGCCCTATGCGGTCGCAATTGACGAAGCTCAAAGATTTGCGCCAGAAGGGTCAGACCCGGTATCGAAGAAAGTGATTGAGGAACTTGTAAAAGAGGGGTTAAAGTTTGGAGTGAATATCTTAGCGATGTCCCAGAGACCCACTGAACTTTCGCATACGATAAGAGCGCAGGCCGAAACGAAAATATTCCATAAATTAACTGAATCGGCAGACATCAACTATGTGGCGGGCCTTATCGAGAAGGTCCTCCCTGGCATGACCGAGAGTATAACAAGACTTTCAAAAGGAGAAGCTGTAGTTATTGGAGGTTGCACTAACTACCTTCCTATTCGGATGCGAGTGAGAACTCGTCAAAGCAAACATGCTGGCCGAACAGGTGCTTTGAGACTGAGAAAGAAAATCCCTAACGGCCCCAAACATTCGACAGCCTCAACCGACGTGGGCATTGAAGCTTTGCTAGAACCGAGACCGATTACATCAGACAACTAAGAACTCACTTCTTGGCTTTAATCCAATTTTCGATAGCTTCCTCGATCGCTTTCTGCATATTGCCCTTCTTCATGCCCAGCCATCTCACTCTCTACTGTTGATTCTTCACCTGCCTTCACCTTTAACACTAATGAAAGAATCGGACACATTATTTTCGACTAACTCTGAGTGCTGTGCCTTTCCATGCGTTCTTGGTTATCAACAGTTAACAGTCGAAGCCTGGCTTATGCGATGTTCAAAATGTGGGCGTCAGGCTTTCTTATTGAGTACCACTCAGAGGTGGCGACGCGGCTGTTGGGTGTTCAGAGAGAAATGCTACTGTTCTTCATGCGGCACGATGTACATTTCCGAGAATGGCAAAATATGGGAAATAGTCGTAGAGCGCAGCTTAAGCAATACCGTTGAGCCTACGAACGATCTTCCCTGAAGTGTTTGCTTGCATTTTGGATTGGAGTTAGCCGCTTGTTCTCGCTGTCTTTAGATTGAATTATTCGGCCGACATTTCGCCAAAGAGATCTAACACAAAATCCCTCTTCTTTGTGGCCACTGAATTTATCACTGTCGTGGTGAGTTCATTTCGGCATTTATTGCAGTAGAACCTCGTGTGGATGAAACGCCTTCTGGGTTCAGCGCAGTCTGCGCAGACTTGGCCTCTACATGTGGTGCAATTGAGCATTATTGTGTCCGAGCCTATGCTGTAGGCGAAGAGCTTTGCGTCATGTTCTTGGCAGGCTCTGCGCGAGCAGACAATACAAGTGGTTGCTCCGTAGTTTCCGCAGATTGCGCAATTCCATTTCTTCTTGTGGATGCAGGATCTGCATACGAATCTTTGTGCTCCAAGATTGGGTACCGCGGTTACGCAGGATTCGCAGAAATCTAGGCGTCCGCATTCCGTACATTTGTAGGATTGGATCACCTGGACTGGTCTGCCGCAGATTGGGCAATGATGCGCTTTAGCATCAGTGATTACGGTTCCGTCGGCTGGGCGCGTAATCTGGAACCTCGTTTGACAATGTGTGCACAAGTACTCGTTAACGTTCGAAGTCGAAGCCGCAGCAGAACCACAGGAGCGACACCGAATTGCGACAACTGCCATAGTACTAGCTCTCCCAACCCTTTACCTAATCATGCGTTAGCTGTTGCGGTAAGAAACTTTGGATTATTGATTTTGGTATCTTTGGTTCTAGACCTATCGGGAGATAGTGTCGGTTCTTCGTTTGTTCGAATCCAGAGCGTTCGATGCGTCTTCACGTCTCTGATTTGATCTAGTCCGATGTCTGCTTTCGCTTTGTTTACCCATATGGCTGGAGCACTCTTTTGTATGACGCCTGCATCCTTGCAGATTTCCACATAGGCTTTGCCAGGTGGTCCGGGGGGAATGTGCGGCTTGATCTGTTTCAACCATTCTTCGTAGGTTTGTCGATGTTTGATTGGAGCCTTCGTGACCTTTGCGCATACGAGGTCACCTTTCTCAGTGATCGCTAGGCGCATGAATTGTCCAGATTCGATGTCGCGTAGTCTGCATAATTCAGCTGGAAGGGTCATGTAATTTTGATAATGTTGCTTCTCATTGTACCGCAGGGTTTTCCGCGATTGTATCTTTATGTAGTATTCGTTCTTCATTCTAGTAGCTCCATGGGATTACACTTCTGATGAGGTCGCTTCGTCCCAGCCGGGCCGCGCTGAGTGCCGTGAGGAGTTTGGCTATTGTGCAGAGTAGGAAGTAGGATGCAACCCTTCCCAGCCTACGGGTTTTGAGTGAGGCGAACCCCAATTGTTCCTTTAGTGAAGCGAAGAGTCGTTCTGATGCGCTCCGCATCGAGTAGTAGTACCGCCAGCGTTCGCTGTCGCGTTGAACCGGAAGGATAACATCACCTAGTCTTTTGCCGGTTTGTTTTGCTGTCTTAGAACCGCGTGGATTGAGTCCGATTATGGGAATGGCTTTGTAACCAATTGTTAGGGCAATGTTCCTTCTTGAGTCGAACAGTTTGTCAGCTGTTACGACTTCGAAATTGATTCCTAGATCTCTCGTTTGTCTTAGGATAGTCGGATAGAGCCTGGACTCATTGGCGTTTGCCGGGGTTACAATGGTGACTAGTGGTAGTTCCCGTTCCGCATCACAGCAGACGGTGGCTCTGTAGCCAAAGATGAAATGTGGTTTCTTCTGTAGCTTCTCCTTGAATCCGAGTCTTGCGTCTGGGTCTGTTGTAGAACGGTCTCCGAGATTGCGTTTGGCAAATGCCTTCACCACGGTTCCGTCCACGGAAACGATTTTCCCTAGATCTGGCCAGAACTTTCCCAATTCCGCCAGGATCAAGTTGTTGATGGCTCTGAATCTCTCAAAGCCAAGCCTGTTTACAAAGACGGAGAATGATTGATGTGTGGGTACACGTGGAAGACCCGTAAGTTCCAGTAGTCGTTTGTCTGCCTTCAGCTTGCGGCAGAGCTGTCTTAGCGACCCTATCCTTGTTCTGTATAGCAGTGCCTTGAACATGCTGAATGGACAATATGGAGGGCGCCCACGCCTGTTAGAGTAGACTTCTTTCAGAATTGGTTCGATCACCGGGCGGACGGCATCCGTAGTCGCCATCCAGTCCTCTATGGATGGCTCCTTCAAAGGAGAACTGGGTGCTAATTTTTCCTTTGAGGGATCTTGACTTTCCATTGTTGGGGTACCTCGCTTGGGGATGTGTCAGGGTGATCTCCTGACCTCCCCGCTATCTCTTCTACCGCTATACCGTTAACGGTATTACATAAATCTTTGCATGAGAACCCATGTCTTTGTGTTACGCAGAGGGTCCTCTTTGACTTCGCTATGGGCGAACAAAAAAGCCTCGGACGACACCCTGCAAATCGTATGTTTGATGCTTGATTTTTGTCTTCTTTCACTTTTCGATGCCATCTCCTGCTCATCTGCGCCTGTGTAGCGGCGCCCGGTGCTCAGGAGACGACATGCAGAGCGGTGGCGTCCTGTGGTTAGGGATGCACCATCAGGCGATGCCTAATGGCCTCCCGACCCATGAAGGTCCGTTGCTGAAGTCTTCCTTTAGTCGAGCTCAGTTCGCTGCACACGGGAGTTATCCCGCATGATCCAGGAAAGCTTCGACGAAACGCTTTCTCTCGCAGCCACCTATAAGTTCGCGCGGTAGCTTAACCCGATATCGAATTAAGCGCTTAAATCGTCATCGACAACAACGAATTATTTGCCAAGCTAAGAAATAGATGTGGTGCTCCGGGCGGGATTCGAACCCGCGATCAGCGACTCGAGTGGCCTCCGAGGCAAGCGGATAAGGCCGCTATGCTGTCGGTCCTGTCCGGTTAACCGGGCTACACCACCGGAG
>Ga0315280_10002041_pt1 | contig 33422 bp, 31 predicted proteins | sample YL17G06_40_MG_FD_203697 | JGI IMG/M metagenome (GOLD analysis project Ga0315280, IMG submission 203697) | Sediment microbial communities from Yellowstone Lake, YNP, Wyoming, USA - YL17G06_40 | ecosystem: Environmental > Aquatic > Freshwater > Lake > Sediment | place: USA: Wyoming | collected...
ACGAGGAGACCAGTATCCTGAAAGAAATGGTTGAGAAGATAAGGTCCTCAGGAGCAAACGTCCTCCTCTGCCAGAAAGGAATAGACGACGTCGCCCAACACTTCCTAGCAAAAGAAGGAATAGCCGCAGTCAGAAGGGCCAGCGAGAAGGACATGGAGAAACTTGCCAAGGCAACAGGCGGAAAGATAGTCACAAACATAGAGGACCTTAAGCCTGAGAACCTAGGCTCAGCAGAACTCTTCGAAGAGAGGAAGGTCGCTGACGACAAGATGACCTTCATAGAAGGGTGCAGAAACCCCAAGGCTGTAGCGATACTCGTCAGGGGTGGAACAGAGAGGATCGTGAATGAGGCTGAACGCTCAATCCACGACGCCCTCTGCGTAGTCAGAGACGTGGTCCGCGAACCATGCATAGTTGCCGGAGGAGGAGCCGCCGAACTTGAGGTTGCAGCCCAACTCAAGAGGTGGGCTGAGAAACTTACAGGAAAGGAGCAGCTCGCAGTCATAGGCTACGCCGAAGCTCTAGAGGCCATACCCATGACCTTGGCCGAGAACGCGGGCCTCGACCCAATAGACATCCTCGTCGAACTCAGAGCAAGACACGAGAAGGGCGAGAAATGGGCTGGGGTGGAGGTTTACGAGGGGAAGACCAAGGATATGGCGGCTATCAATATCTACGAGCCACTCGCTGTGAAGCGGCAAGTTGTGAAGTCAGCCAGCGAAGCAGCCTCAATGATCCTGAGAATAGACGACGTGATAGCAGCGGGCAAACCCAGAGAGGAAGCAAAGCCGCCTAAGCCCCCAGAAGAGGAAGGCACATCAGAATTCGACTAGAAACATCAAGAACCACGCTGCATCAACTTGGATTGGCGCAGCCACCCCAATCTCCTATTTTTCTTAACTTCATAATCAATAGGAACATTCCGTGTAGGATAACGCTTAAATTGATGGGTAAAGTCTTTTCCCCAAGTCAGTGATTACCTTGAGATTCTCAGCAGCCATAATCCTCCTCAGCCTATCCGCCATCCTCTTATCCCCAGCTTTTGAGTCTAGCCCAATTCAAGAGGTGGCCGCCCAGGGCTACTACACCTATGATGTGACTATTGCAGACTGGATCTGGGTACCGTGGTACCAACCATACTCGTGGAGGCCTGGCTCAGGAAGATACGCCGTCACAACATCGATCCTGGGAGTGCCCCCAGAACACTCCACCACCGTCAAGATCGACGGCAACATAGTAGGAACAGTTCCCGGAGGGTCCTCAAAGGATTTCGAGGTTGAAAGCACAGAATCCCACATCTTCCAGGTTGAGAGCTACATATCCGGGCCCGCCGGCGTAAGATACTTCTGCCGCGAAGCCTCGTGGACCCTCGAGAAGGCCACGACAAAGCCGGCCTACCCATATTACTATCCATACTATTACCCAATGGTCTACTACACGATCAACCACACCATGCCCTCAGTCTACTATTACTACTACCCCAGCGTCTACTACTACCCATACTACTATCCAGACACCTACAGCAAGCCTCGACTCGAGGCTTCTCACTCATTCTCCTATGAGCCTGAGTACATGTTGACAGTTGAGAACCCGTACGGCCAGTCTGTCGAGAAGACGGGGTGGAGGCAGAAAGACACAATCGTGACCCTGACGACTCCGGAGAGAATTGAGAAGTCAAGCGTTGAAAGAAGCGTCTTCAAAGCTTGGGATGTCGACGGCTACGACATGGGCAGCGGCACAATCACCCTGACCATGAACATGCCCCACAGAGCCACAGCAAGATACCAAGACCAATACTATCTCGAAGTAAAGTCCGAACTGAACCAGCCCCAAGGCTCCGGATGGTACAACAGAGACTCTGAGGCAACAGTCTCCATTATCCCCGAGCTACCTATGGCAGGTTTCTGGGGCTCACTGGGCGGAAGACATCTCTTTGACAGTTGGGTCGGACCCGTCCCTTCACCAAACAGCCCAGCAACAAAGGTTATGGTAGATAAACCATCAACCGTCACCGCTGTCTGGAGGGAAGACTACTCAATCGCTTACCTACTCTTGGCCGCCATAATAGGCGTCATCTTGGTTGCGGCCTTCCTCGCCCTGACCCTAACAAAGAGGTATCTCGCACAACCAAGAAGGGAGGGGGAGCCGCCAGCCCTGGATGTCCTCAATCTCAGATACACGAGAGGCGAGATAACCAGAGAAGAATACTTGAAGATGAAGAAGGATATCGAGAAACAATCTTGAAACCCTCCTCCCCATAGTTTCCCATCTCAGTGAGAAGAAGCCACACACCTATCACATGCAACCTCTGTATGCCCCTACAGTAAAGTAACCTAAGAGAAGGTTGATGTCAGGGCGTCTAGAATAAAGTATCCACCGAGAACAGTCAAGAAGACTCCTAATACTCGTGAGAGCAGCAGTTGATGCGGAACTATCACCGTCCGGTATCTGTGCACCATGAGAGAGATGAATACGTAGTAGGCAAAGTCTGAGACCCAGTGGCCGGCGGTGACCATGACTACACCCATCAAATCCATAACCTCAAGTCCCTTCAGAAGAAGAGCCAACCCCGCGGTAGCCCACCACAGGGGCTGGGTTGGGTTGAAGGCTGTGTAGAATACTCCGCCAACAAGTGAGGAGTCGATTCTCGACCTCTCCAACTCAACCTTGCCCACACGGCTTCTGACCATCCCAAGACCCATCAGAACCAGCACAGGTCCCCCTAGACTATAGATTAAACTACGATTCTGAAAGATCATCCAGCCAAACCCAAGAAAGATTACCAGGATCACAATCAGCTCCCAGACGATGTGGCCGAGGATGATGAGGTGACCTGTGGCCTGCCCTTTACGAGTGGAGTCGTAGACCGTGAAGGCCAGTAGTGGCCCTGGGATGACTGCACCGCTGAGGCCTACCATTAGCCCTAGCGAGAATAGACCCAGAGTCTCCATAATCAATTGGTTATTCACCGAAGTCGCGGGCAGTCTCACTTCTTGAAGCTAGTGATTAATTTGGGAATCGCTGAAGGGACCTTATTTCTACGGGTTCCACCTAATAATGCTGACGAGACCCAGACACCCAAGACTCTTCCTGAATCATAATAAAGGTTCGGAGACTGTTGTGAGGACGGCTTATCGCTTCAGCGAGGGATTGCTGGATCCTGGGCGCTGATCTCAACCACCCTGAAGAAGGTTAAGCCTGAAGACCAACGCCCGAATGATGGGCACACCAACTATAGTCGACACAGCCACTATCATTAGCCTCTCAACAGGATAGAGCCAAAAGACCATGGTCCAACCGGCAACACGCGCAGACTCTGAGAGGAGGGGGAGGATTACCGACGCGTAAAGCAGGTTCCCCGTCAGATGTTGAGCCAAGGTCCCTATCAGCGAAGTGAGTGAAAAGCCCAGAGTTACGTGGATGATCGATTTCTTCGACAGGAGCCCCTTCACACGCAAACTCACTGGAGACCCCAAGATGATGATGCCGAGAACGTGAAGCCACACAAAAGGAAAGAGAATACTACGCTGAGAATAAGGTGTTGCTACCTGAATCAGAATCAGAGCATAGGGATGCCATAAGAAGAGGACAAGAAGAACAAGATATGTTAGAAGAGCGTATCTTCTCCGTCCCTGAATGAGGAGTCCGACGACAAGGCCGTTTAGTGCAGCTGGTAAGAAGTCCAACCCATAGAATATGGGTGGCCGGCCTACAAAGTATCCTGTGACAGTACCAATCATTATGCAGATCACGCTGGAGTATGGGCCCAATATCACTCCATAGAGGGATGCGATGAAGTCTGACGCTGAGAATCGGGCTCCAGGAATTCCCACCAGCGGGAAGGTCGGTATGACTCTAAGGACCGTGTAGACGGCCGCCAATGTGGCTATCAACATTATGCTCTTTGCTCTAGGTTGCGGCTTTGACTCCATGCTAGTCTCGGACTACATTTCACTTGATAAGCCTTTTCAGCAACAGAGTTGACCTGACAGAATCAGTCTCTACCAAAGAGAAGCTGAAGATCTTGGACGTAGCTCTTCCCGGTCTCCAGCGCGATTCTAGCCCTCTCAAGTTCCCTGCCCAAGTAGGATGCGTGCTCCAGTCTGGAGATCAGCTTCTTGCTCACAGCTGCACATATCAGTCTCTCCGGATCACTCCCCCTGATGATTAGGTCTGGTTTGACCCGTCCGTAACTGTAGTGGACAAGCACAAGCCCATTTCTGCGGCGATCAACAGCTATCTTGAAGGATCCTTTAGGATCATGAATGAACTCCTGGAGGTTTACCGCTGACAACCGCTCGACTCTACCGTAGATTCTTGGGGGCTCCTCCCTCCAACGCTTCTCCTTCATGACGAGAAGATCGATTCCCAAGTCTTTAGGCGGGCTCTTTCTGGCTCTTGCCAGGGTGACCATCTTGGCCGCTCTGACCGTCTCCTTCACAGAACCCACGGTTTTGGTGCTTGCTTCTGTAGTCAAGAGTATATTTGCACCAACCTCAGCCGCAAGCCCTGCCAAGAGGAGGTTTGCCCCGATTGAGTCGGCATCAATCAGTTCCGTGACGTTTCCAGCTCCAAAGAGCAGCGGCGTCTTAGAATCCCTATCCCTGAACTTCAGGTAGGCGAGGACAGACTTGGCTAGACTCGGTGTCATGAGCGGGGTTAGAATGGGGTCTGCAATAATCTTCTCAAATCCTAGGGATCTGGCCCGCCCAATATTCAGATTCAGCTGCCTGAGTCTATCGTCCACATCCTCTGCAACCACATGGTGTTTGCCAGCCGAGGTTACCACAACTGGGATGTCTGCTGCAAACTTCGCTATCTCCTCCATGTTCTCGGCGTTGACACTCAGTATAAGGTCGACTCCAGCATCCACTGCAGCCTCTATCTCCTCTGGGTCGCTTGCATCTATACTCGCAGGTCTCCGCACACTTTCCTTTACAGCCTTCACAGCTCTCACGGAGTCTTTCGGATGTCCGCCTCCGGCCACCATCCCGACGTCTATTATGTCGGCTCCAACAGCCTCATAGAGCCGTGCTATCCTCTTGATCTCATCTGTGGATAGGCTTGAGGCGTCAACGATCTCGGCTAGGACCCGCATCGGAAGTGATGAGCCGAGAAGGACCTTTCCTTTTCCAGCCCCAACAGTGATCATCTCCTTTCTAGCTGTTCCACGCATTCCCTCTCTTTCAATTTTGGCGACTGCCCTTTCCACCTCTAGAAGGTTGGCTCTCCTGACCAATTCATCTGCTGGCAATATGGTTGAAAGCTTGAGCTTCTCCACAGCTTTGAGGACAACAGGAATGTCAGCCGCGTTCTTGGGTCCTTTCCAGGTCTTTATACCAGTCTTCATCTCTATCTTGGAGGCGTCCCCTCCTATCAGGCCCGGTATCAGTATCAGGTCAATATTGGAGAGATCTTCTCCCTCAAGCATTCTTGAGACATATTCCGGCGACATCAGAGATGCTACGGGAACAGGCAGGGCGCGGACCTCACAATCAAAACCGTTTTGGCTGAGTATCTCAGTGATAGTATCCTTCGCCATCATCCCCGTGACAATAAGCACCCTCAAGACTTCAACCTTCCAAGATCCGGTCTAGAACACACATAATAATCTGTTCAGAAGTCTCTAAGAGACGGTTATTTGAACCCCAAGGTTGTTTGGCCGTGTGAAGAATACATCTCCCCCACCGAACTCTTCAAGCGAATCCCTCAGGGTAAACATGAGATCTTCCCTCGGTTCTTCTCGTTCGACGAGTCCGTAGGCTGTAGGTCCGAAGGAGCTCTGCCCTGCTCCATACGCGCCTCCACGTAGCAGTGTTTGGATGCATTTTGCTGTTACAGGGTGCATGAGACTCTTCGTTGCCTTGGCAAAGCCTAGTTCCTGTAGCTCTGAGAGGCCTGAACCGAATGTTTCTATATCTCGGTCAAGAAGCGAAGGCAGCAACTTCACTAGTATGATCCGACTGATGACGCCCACCTCACACCCAGCGACCGGACAATACTTCCTGAAGACCTCAGTCTCTCTTTGACCGTGTACACCCTTGTGAACATTCGGCACAGCCAGAATGAACCCCCAGTCTTCGGGAAAGTCGTATCTTGCCAGAACCTCTGCAGGTGGAGCCTTCGAGGCGTTTGATGGCAGGAAAGTCTCCTTCTCTTTCTCTCTTCCGAAGCTGTGCCCGCCATCAATAATTAGGCCGCCCCTGTCGAAAGCAGCCACTCCAATTCCTGATGTCCCTCCTCTTCCCATTATTTGGGCCAGCTCAAGCGTGGAAAGCTCGAGGTCAAGAAGCTTAGCTATAGAGGCGGCCGCCGCCAAGCTGAGCTGTGTCTCTGAGCCAAGCCCGACATGAGCCGGAATCACCTTATTGACCGATATGGAGATCCTCTCTGTTGATTCGACCTTTGACAGGAAATGCTTAGCCATCGCTTCCACTCTCATTGCTTCTTCTCCATACACTTTGGTTTCATCGCTCAGCCATGCGGTCAGTTCAACATTGGGCTTGTCGATTGAGACGCCTAGGCTGCCGTCTACTCTACCCAGTTCCCCATTCATGTCTATGAGGCAGAAATGAAGTCTAGAGGGAGTTCTGACGGATACGCTGACCCCTCTTCCATGCCTTGACCTTTGCCTGGAGCTCTCTGATAGTTCTTGCATAATCTGAATCAGGGCAGACTCTCTCGATCACGTCTTTATAATGATTTATGAGCCGGCTCAGCTTTGCGGCCTCTCTCCTCTTGCCTTCGGTCAGGAATTGCCTTATTCTCGTGGCGTGGATCATTGCTTCGATCAGCGCATGAGCCCCCCTACTGTAGAGCAGGGGAGCAACGTAATTCCACTGAGCTCTTTTCACTCTGAACTCTGCAAGTACGGCGTCTCTGCTTGGAACGCCTCGAACAAGGCTCATCTCAATACATCCGTCTGAGTCTTTTAGAAGTGGGGCGTTTACGAGCTTTGCTCTCAGGAAGGTGCAGTCTTCGAGCCAGCCCTTTCTCTTGAAGGTCAACCTGTAGAACAGGACAGGGTCGCTGGTTAGATTTGCCACCGCGCACCTTCTTGTCAGGACGTTATTGAGTGTGCTTGAGCCCCTGAACAACTTTACTTGAATTCTCTTTTCACCAACGAACCTTATGCCCATAGGCGCCGCGTTCGGGGAACCATCATTGTTGTATGTTGACAGGACTATCTCGTAGGTCTCACCCATCTTAGGTATGAGTCTCCTCCTCAAGCCGTATCCTGCCATGATATGAGAGTGTATTAGGTGAGGCTCTAGGCGTCTTGAGTCGCGTTTGACCTAAAAATATTTTGAGGCGATTCGGCTAGATTATTTCAACCACGGTTCCCAGAGCCTGTCCTGGAAGACCCTTCCTGAATCTACCTATCAGAGTTCCACCCTTACCGTGGCTGGAGACTAACTTTCCAGCAATCTTTTTCATGGTCTGCGACTTCCAAACAACTCTTCGTCCAATATACTTTGAGGCAGAGTCTGCGCTGTCTACTCCTTGAATCTTTATCAGGAGGTCATGCGTGTTCTGCCTATGCATGCCCTGTCTGTAGTTGATTACGGTTCCCAGCAATTGTTCGGGTGGGGCCGCTGGCTTGGCTCTTCTTCGAGGCTTTCTGGCTTGACCCGTCTGTTTCTCCAGGATTGCTTTGACAAGTTGGGCCTTGAGCTTCTTTGAGGGAGTCTCAACACCAAGCTGTTCAGCAAGTTTCCTCAGCTCTGAAACTTTCATTCTTGACAGTTCAGATTCTTTTGACTTTGCTGTCGACAATTCCTAGACCTCAGCTCCCAATCTACATCCTATGAATATAAGTGATGTAGGTCACTCTTCCCCAAGAATCTTTTTTACTATGAACAGTGGGTCGAAGGGCAGCAGGTCGCCGTATCCCTGCCCCACGCCGATGAACATCACGGGTTTCCCCGTGATACTTGATATTGATATTGCGCTTCCTCCCTTGGCGTCAGCATCCAGCTTTGTGAGTATGATCCCGCCGATCGGTACAGCCCCGCTGAAGGCTGAGCCTTGCTCAACAGCATCGTTCCCTGTCAGTGCGTCCACAACTAGGAGGGTTAGGTCTGGTTTCGCGATCCGTACTATCTTCTTCATCTCATCTAGAAGGTTCCTGTTCGTCTGCATTCTTCCTGCTGTGTCGATCAGGACAGTGTCTGTGCCGTGGGCCTTGGCATAGCTTATTGTGTCGTAGGCGACTGCCGCTGCGTCTGCGCCGTACCTGTGTTTGATCGTCTTAACACCCAATCTTTTGGCATGTTCTTCAATCTGCTCAATAGAGCCTGTCCTGTAGGTGTCGGCACAGGCCAACACAGTAGTGAAGCCTCTCTTCATCAAGAGGTTTGCAGTCTTTGCAATACTCGTCGTCTTTCCATTTCCGTTGACTCCAACGAAGACTATTACGGCAGGCTCCTTCATACTCTGTTTTCTCTCTATGAGCTCGAAGAAGTCTCTCTCCTGCCCTTTGCTCAAGACCTCCAGTAGGATCTCTTTAAGCATAGACTTGGCTGTCTTCTTGTGGTCTCCGAATCTCTGAACTTCGATTGCCCTAAGTTTGGCGCCCAGTTCGTCGCAGACCTTCTCCGCGATGGGGTAGGCCACATCATTCTCGAGTAGTATGAATCTGAATTCTTCAATCAGTTTGCCTAGGGTATTCTCGTTAAGCTCTGTCTTTGAGAGTTTGTCCAGAAAATCCTCTAGACCAGACCTTAACCGCTCAAACAATTCTTCTTGCCCTCATCTCTGCAAGATTCTGCGACTTAGCTGGGAATGGAACTAAGAAGTTCCAGACGGTTGCCCCGTCCTTTGCTGAATCAATTGTGAGAGCCTACTCTTTGAGTTATCAATGCTTACGAGTAGCTGGCCTAGTTGTCGCTGGAGAGATTCACTAGACTTCTCGAGTTCAGCCCTTCTCTCCTTCAGGTCGGCAATCGATGATTCCACATTCTTTTCTATGCAGACGCCTGCACCGACACCGGTGATGACTCTTTCCACATCAGAGAGTTCAGCCCTCAGGAAGGAACCTGCACCCATGGGCACCAGTATCTCTGTTCCCTTTGAGCGAACCTTCACGCCCTCCAGGGCATTGGTTGCGATGATGGTCTCTCCCAGAGCTGCGCTTATGATGTTCAATCTTGACTGAAGAATATTGGCGGAACCCTCCATCAGCCTGATCTCTACGAGTAGCTTCCTAAGTTCTTCATCGTTTGTTGCCAAGTTCTTCACTTCTTCTTGGCCGTCTTCTCAGTCGCCGACTTCTCCTCTTCTATCTTTGTTATCTTTATTTCGAATCTCTTGGCTTTGTGTCTACTGCCCATTTCAGAGTATAGCCTCTCAATTACATCCTCTTTCTTCAGTCCAGTCATTTCCTTTGAGAACTTTATGTTTCGGCTCGGCTTCTTGATCTCACCGGTGACCCGAAATGCCTTGACTTCGCTCATCGCGCTTCGCCTCCCTATAGATCCATTACATGCGATATAACCATAAGCTCCTTTCCAACGGTGAGGGGCCCAGTCACTGCGCCGTGACTGGTTGCGAGAAGCCCTGACCTTATGAAAGGCACGCCCCCATTAACCGTGCCGGGCTCAACATTGACCTTCAACACGTCTTTTATGGTCTCTGTCTCGCTGCTGCTTATTGAGGGATTTGCTATGACTCCTTTGTTTGTCGCGACAGCCAAGGAGCCGACGTAGGGCAGGCCTGAGATGCTACCTCTGACAACCTCAACTTGGTAGAGCTCCTCAAGCTTTCGGACTGTTGAAGTCGAGAAGGTTGGGTCGACTATCGCTCCGTGATCATTTGCCAAGATTAGATTTCCAAGAGCAGTTCTCTTATCTTCTAGAATCTCGACATTCATCGGTGCAGATCTCTTTATGGCTTCAAGTTCATGGTCACGGATTATGTGTGGCAGTGCCAGACCGTTCCTGTTTCCAGCCAACATGATTCCCAGAAGATACGAGCCTGCAACATTTACGTCGCAGACGTCCACCCCAAGGCAGTCACCAAACTTCCTCTTCTTACTTGGAGGCATGCAAGCTGGAACCGCAGCCAACCCCTCACATGCGAAGCAGTAGACACCTATGTTGGGGCTTCCGAGAATATCTGCGAGAATTATTGTCATTCTGTGAATCGACGCCCTATTGCTTTGGAGATTCTGGCCTTAGAGTATTTGCTTGTTAATCTTGAGTGACTCCTACAAAAACTTGTTTTCTAGTTGAAGACTCTCATCCCGCCTAGTTTCTGGTTGGGGTTGGTTCGCTTTGGGTATATCATTTCGTCGCTGATCCTTAGGAGGTCTGGTCTGTTTATGAATGCGCATTCCTCCATCCCAAGGTTCCGGGCAGTCTTCCATGCAAGGACTTGCAGGTGCATGGTTATTCTCAAGGAATTGTCAACTTCGTTCTGGTTTCTAGGAGGAAGTAAGGCTGTCTTAAAGAGATTTTCCTTGAGCAGGGCGTGGAGTCTTGTTGCCTGAACGTCGTCTTCACTCTCAGGTATCACGATGGTCAGGTCATCTCTTGTCAGTGAGAAGAGCTCCATATGATTGAACTGTTCGGTTCTCTGGGACTGAGCCTTGGATCCCAAGACCTCATAGATCTTAGCCTTGCCGTAGATCGCGAGTGGGTAAGTTAGGCCTGTGCCTGTGATGAAGGTTGTTGACTGCACCGGGATCCGGATCTCTTGAGACCAAGACAAGGCTTCATCGTACATGTCAGAGAGGCTGGAGAGCTTTGGGAGTGGCCGAACACGTGAATAGCAGGCCAATAGACTTGAGGTGAAACCGTTCGTTCCAGGAGTCAGCCTACCTTCACTGCGATACTTTAGCTCAATCAGGTTATGGGAATACTTGGCTAGGAGGCTGTTCCGGTTTGCGGTTATCGCTGTAACTTCCCTCGCAAATCTCCTGGCTGCCTTGACTGCTTCAATATTACTCATCGTCCTGCCAGAGACGGAAATGACGTACAGGTGCATGTCTGTAACGATGAATGGTTTTCTACAAACCTCGTATGGATCCAGACTCCTTGCACTGTGTGCGGTGAGGTGTTCGGTCGCCAGTGCCGCGGCAAAAGAGTCGCCTGCACCTATGAATATGCAGTTCGCTCCATTCACCTCAGATTTGGGAGGCTTAGGTAAGGATAGCAGATACTCGACGTATGCCGGAATGTCTTCTATCTGATTCCGTATCTCCACACCCATTGAATCGATTGTACCGGCCAACTGCAATTCACTCCAGTTATTGAAGGCAGACTCTAGATATTCGAGCATCGCGTTCTAGGTATTGTATTAGATTTGTGGAAGAGCAACAGAGACATCTTCTGATGATTCCACTATTACAGGTTCACAGCGCAAGAGTTATGCCTTGGCTGGATGGTCTGAGTCTCAATAGCCGTATCAGTCTAGTTGTCGTCTTCGCCCATTGGCTTGAGACTAGGCCCCAAAGATCTCTATTCATTAAATTTCGTTAAGGCCTTGGCCAAGTAGAGCTCAACACCCTTCCTTAAGGTAGCCTCGTTAAGGTTGCCCAGCGGCGTGGCCGTCTCAAGGATTCTTTTGGGAACTTGAAGGGCCTGAGGGTTAAAGCCTTCCCTGATCTTGAACTCGTTCTTGACTCTTAGGATCTCTCGACCAATCATCCTTAACCTCTCAAGATCTAGGTCGTACCCAACCGTTGAGAGGGATCTGAGAACCACCTCTGGGGTGTAGTTTCCCCTAGCAAAGAAGCATATGACCAGGCTGGAAAGTACTTGGCGCCACTGCTCCTCTGCAAGAAGTGAATCAACTATCTCTTTAACAGGTAGAAGCCCCTTAGACGAGACCGCCTTTTGGTCTAGGCTGTATCCTGCGCTGTCGAGGTGGCTGTGACGAGCACCTGTGAGGAAGCCGATGTATGCAGCTGGCCCTGTATGGTAGCCAGGCATCTCATTCCCTCCAAAAGCTAGGGCGAAGTCTCTCCCTCCATACTTGGAGGAGGCGTGATCCACACCCTTGGCTAGGGCTGAGTAGAAGTCGTTGGGTTGCTCGACGATCATCCTGATGGCTTCCAGATATATTTCCCCATCACCCCATGAGAGCCTTAGTCCAGTCTCTTTCTCGGAGATTAGGCCTCTCTCCTGAGCCTCTGTGGCCCAGGCCAAGGCGACACCTGTACTTATGGCGTCTAGGCCCTGAACCTCGACCTCGTCCAGAAGTTTGAGGAGCTGGCTGGCGCCAGACACTTCAAGCATTGAGCCTAGGGCATAGATCAACTCGTAGTCGTACGAGATCATGGTTGTCTTGAAGAAGAAGGGGTCGAAGGCGTAAGGCTCTCTCAGAGTTGCTAGGTGTATGCAGCTTGCGGGGCAGTGTGAACATGCGGCTCTCCTTCCAAGATAGTTCTCGGCAAATTTCTCGCCCGAGATTCTGTCTGCTGTCTCGAAGAAGGTTTTCTTCAGGTTTCTTGTTGGGAGGCTTCTGGACTCGTTCAGGACATTGACGTTCATAGCGGTTCCGAGTTCATGATACTTCTTCATGGCTGAGGACTTTGTGATGCTTTCGAATATTTCCTTGTAGACCTCACGGTATGTCTGGGGATCCTTGACCTTGAGGCTGCGTTTTCCAGAAATCACGATGGCCTTCAGTCTCTTGCTGCCGAAGACGGCCCCCAGCCCCAGCCTCCCGAAGTGTCTGTAGGTCTCGGTTATCACGGAGGCGTACGAGACGAGTCTCTCTCCTGCTCTACCGATCCTCATTATCGTTCTCAGGCCTGAACCAGGCTCCCTCTCTCTGATGACCCTGCCTACTGTGTAGCTATTTCCCATACCCCAGAGTGCCGAGGCTACTCGGAAGTTGACTTTCTCACCCTGAATCGATAGGTAGACCGGCGTGGCGCTTGAGCCCTTTACCACTATGGCTCCGTATCCTGCGAGCCTTATCGCGACCGAGCTTCTGCCCCCGGCGTGGCTCTCTCCGAGGTTGCCTGTCAGGGGAGACTTGAACATGGACACAGTCTTTGAGGCTAGGGGAAAGACGCCGTTGAGGGGCCCAACCGCGAAGACTATTGGGTTCTCCGGACCTGATGGGTCCGCGTCTTTAGGGCATTCTTGGGTGAGGAGGTTTGAAGCCACACCTGAGCCTCCTAGGTAGTTCTCGAAGAGGTCGGGTCTGTCTTCAACCCAGAAGCGGCGGTCTGTCAGGTCGATATGCAAGACCCTGGCGAGTGTGTCACCAGCTATCATTTTCCATCAGCTCTTGTGGGCTCTATCTTCAGGACGTTGTAGGGGCAGTGCTGCACACAGAGTCCGCAGTGGACACATATCAGTGGCTTATTATTCTCTTCATCCCAGAAGATTGCGCCGAGGGTGCAGGTTTCGGCACAGCTTCTGCACCCGATACATTTCTTTGGGTCAAGGATCACGCCTCCATCTGCTCTCTTTTCTAAAGCGTCTGTGGGGCAGACCCTCATGCACGGTGGGTCGGCGCAGCCTCTGCATACCACTACTATGAATCCGCGTTCTACACCGCCAGCTGAACTCACATGTATAGTGGATCTCCCTAGGCCGGCCTCACCGAACCTTCTAGAGCATGCGAACATGCAAGACTGGCACCCAACGCATAGGTTGACGTCTCTTACAGAGATCCTGCCCAAGACCATCCTCCTTCCTATTTGGAGTGTTACCGACTCTGTTGGGTCGACTTTAACGTGAAGGTGGGAGAAGTTTTGGATCTATACAGTATTACTCTTATGTCTCCTTAAGGAGTATCAATACTGTTTCGTTTGAGGGGAAGCTACTTTTCAAGTTTCTGATAGACTCTTCATTGATACCGAGATTTGGATCTGGAGACTTTGAAAAGAGTTATTAAAGGTATTGAGCAAGTCTTCTGTGTGGGGTTATGGCGAAGAGGTTAAGCCTTCTTACTGACCGGCAGGTACAGGTTCTTAAGCTGAGGAGTCGAGGGTTAACTCAGGCGGACGCTGCCAAACAGCTCAAGACCACTAGAGAGAATGTGAGCATACTCGAGAGTAGGGCACGCAGGAATATTAGTAGAGCCAAGGCAACGATTGAGGCCCTCCAAGACTTGGAGATGGCGGCCAGGGTCTTGATCAAGCCTGAGACACCGGTCTTGGAGATGGCGAGGATAGTCCTCAAGAAGGCTGATAACAGTAACGTGAGGCTCAGACTCGACTGCATAGACCTTTTGGAGAGAATCAAGATGAAGGCTAGGAGCAAGATAAGGGCGAAGAAGGTTGTTAAACCCATCTCGATAGTAATATTGCCCTACGGCGACCTGCTCGTAGAGTAGCCTGACGTTACCAAGACCAGAGTTCTCTGAATGATACTTTGGGAATAGGTAGGGCTCTTGTTGAGCCTCCACTCTTGAGGTTTGGGGTGAGATTGCTGGCTTGGTGATTCGCCTATTGTCTTGGCCTTCAGAGCCTAGCTAGTATGGGGGCATTCCGCCTTCAGGCCCACCTCTTGGTGGTGTCGGAGGTGGTTTGGCCGCTGCTATCACGTCGTCTACTCTCAGGATCATTGAGGCTGCTTCTGCGGCTGACCTTATAGCTTGCTCCTTGACCCTTGTAGGTTCCAGCACACCTAGCTTGGACATGTCCTTCACTTTTCCGCTGTATACGTCTACTCCCGCAGCCAAGCCTGTCTTCTTTTCGTGAGCCGCCCTCAGAGCAACCATGATGTCGATCTGGTCGAGGCCCGCGTTCTCGGCGAGTGTTCTAGGAATCTCCTCTAGCGCGTCGGCGAAGGCCTCGACTGCGAGCTGCTCCCTTCCGCCGACTCTGCTCGCGTATCTTCTTAGTGTCTTTGCCAGTTCAGCCTCGATTGCTCCTCCGCCGAAGACTATCTTGTTCTTGTTCACGACAGCCGCTACGGCGGAGAGGGCGTCGTTCAGTGCTCTCTCAGCCTCGTCGACCAGATTCTCGAGTCCAGCACGGATCAGGACGGCTACGGACTTGGGGTTTCTGCAGCCTTCTATGAAGACCATCCTGTCCTCGCCCATCCTTCTCTGCTCAACCAGGCCGGCGGTGCCTAGGTCGCCGGGGGTCAGGTCGTCAACGTTCGTGGCTATCTTGGCGCCGGTCGCTCTGGAGAGCTTCTCCATGTCGGACTTCTTTATTCGCCGAACAGCCATCATGTTCTCGCTTGCTAGGAAGTGTTGAACCATGTCGTCTATTCCTTTCTGGCAGAAGACTACGTTTGCCCCTGAGGCCTTGACCTTTTCCATCATAGCCTTCATCATTCTGGTCTCTTCATCCATGAACGCCTTCATCTGTTCTGGGTCGCTTATTCTGATCTCGGCGCTGAACTCTGTCTTCTCAATCTCGAGTGCAGAGTCGAGTAGGGCTATTCTCGCGTTCTTGAGGGTCTCCGGCATCCTTGGATGAACGACTTCCTTGTCCAGTATTATACCCTTGATGAGCTGCGTATCCATCATGCTCTGGCCCTCCTTCTTTATGAGTTGGATGTTGTCTATGTCGACGTAGTTGGATTCGCCCCGCTTCTCCATTATCTGTTTGATAGCGTCGACTGCGATCTCGGCGAAGTGTTCCTTTGCGTCTCCTATTCCCTTGCTGGACATGGCCGTGACCGCGACCTTCTTGAGGGTCGCCCTGTCTTTGAGGTCGACCGGCCTTGACAGTTGATTCAGAATCTCTATGGCCTTTTCAGAAGCCTTCTTGTATCCCGCAGTTATCGTTGTGGGGTGCACGTCATCTTCAAGAAGTTCTTCAGCCCTTCTGAGGAGTTCGCCGGCAAGGATCACCGCTGTAGTCGTTCCGTCCCCGACCTCGTCGTCTTGGGTCTTGGCGACCTCGACCATGATCTTTGCCGCTGGATTCTGGACTTCGATCTCTTTGAGGATTGTTGCTCCGTCGTTTGTGACCGTGGTGTCTCCGAGCGTGTCGACGAGCATCTTGTCCATTCCGCGTGGGCCGAGGGTGCTCTTGACAACCTCGCCGACGACTCTTGCGGCGATTATGTTTGACCTCTGAGCTTCCTTCCCTCTGCTTCTAGCAGTTCCTTCCTTGAGCATCAGGATGGGTTGACCTGTAAGATAAGCCATATACTCTATTCCCTCAATGGATGCGTAGAAATGCTGAGATGTTGAAAATAAAAACTTTGCGAAGTATTGAAGTGGGAGATTTGATTATTAGAGTTGAAGCCAACTCTGACTCGCGTCATCATCTTTTTGGTGGGCTGGGTCTCTTCACGTGTTTGAAGTTTCTTGGCCGCGGAGTTTGAGGGGTTGAAAACATTGATAAATCGGAGTGGAAACGTAGTAGGCCTAACGGGGAAGATGAGGTTGAGGTTTGGCTCCAAGCCGCTCTTGCTTCTGCTGGTAGTGGTCGCCTCATCCAGCTTTCCCCTGGGTCAATCATATTATTCTCATGGGTTTCTCTCTGCTCAAGACTTCCGTCAGGGCTCTGAGTTTCTCGTGTCGGGTCCATTGTGCGGCGGCTTCATCTCTGGTCTTCGGGAGTCTACAGGTGGAGTCTTTGGGGATGCTTATCCGGCGCTTGGCGCTGTTGGGGGTGGGGACATAACTCTTGTCTATGATTCGAGTTTTCCGGTTGAGAGTCGGTCTTATGCTCAGGAACTCTTTGACATTGTCTATCCTGAGATCAGACTGGTCTATGGTAACCCGTCGAATACTATTACCGTAACCTTGAGTTATGAGGGTAGCCTCTATCCTTGGAATTTCTATTACGGCCCCAATAATACCATTATTCTGAGTCAGCTTCCTCCATCGAGCGGCACCTCGCCTGTGTGGGACGGTGTATTCACGCATGAACTCATTCATGCATTTCACGACGCGGTATATTTGCTCGGGGGTTCTTGGGCTGAGGAGGGTATGACTGAGGCGGCTACGCAGATTGTCGCCATGAATCTCAAGGATAGAATGGTTAGGGATATCGTGTATAGGGACCCGGTTGTCAACCTGAAGTATTATGATGCCTGGAGCTTCATGGGAAGTGACTTGCTGGGTGGAGGTCCTGACTTCACTTACAAGTTCAATCCAGACCTCTCTTACAGGACCTCGTCGGCGATGTTCTTCATATTGACGGCTGAGCTCTCGACGAGCCCGTCCAATCCTTATGATTTCCTCGCGCGTCTTAATGGCGTGATCTATTCCGACGCTTCCTCGAACCCTTTCTTTGACGACCTCAGGTTCAAGATGAAGATTAGGCAGGCAGCGGCTGGCAGGTTGGTTGAGGGTCAGTTGGCCGATGTCTGGGTTGGAAGCCAACCGGTGACCTCTACGGTCGTCAGGACGGGTTTCAAGCTTGGGATCTACCCTTACAGGCCTGAGAACCCGACGCGAACATGGGCGATCACTTTCATGAGAAATCCTGACGGTAAGGAGACTCCTCTTGGTGGGCTGCAGGTTTACGTCAGGGTTGTGGACGCAGGGGGCAGGACTGTCAGTACAGGGTCTTTGACTACTGGTTCTGACGGAATGGGTGCTGCGGATGTAGCGTATACAACGTTTCCGGCAGGTGGTTATCAGGTCGTTGCCTCGACGATCTACAACGGCGTCAATTACACCGCTGTGAATTATGCCTTCAGCCAGGGGGAGTCGGTGGTGATAGAGCAGGCTGACAGGAACCTGTACGGGGTGACGTTGGACCGTTCGGGCAGACCTGTCTCAGGCAAAGTCTCTGTGGAGGGCGGCTCGATCAAGCTGAATGCTGGGGGGGCGTTCAAGATTGAGGCTGCGAATCAGACTCTTCCCTGTGAGTTGGAGGTGACGTCCGGGGCGATCGAGAGGAGGTTTGGGAAGCCGAATCCTTACACGCGTGTCGTCTGGATGAACTCGACCGCGCCCGCGACCGCCCCGTACACTGTGACTGTTGAGGTTGCTGGTCTTCCGGAAGTGTACTCGACGACGCTGCGTGTCGACGATGCCGCTCAGGGAGTCGTACATGGGGGAGGTTCAACCAGTCTGAGCTTTGATGTTGGCACGACCCATACTATTATGGTTGATAGTTATGTTAACGCCTCGTCGGTTGAGCGGTTTCACTGCGTCAATAGTCTCCAGACGGTGACTTCTGGGGTGGTTCTGGTCTTCACCTATCTCAGGGAGGTTTATAGTGTGTTTGAGCAGTCGGGTTCAGCCAGACCTGTCTCCGCGACGATTGACGGGACCAATTACGCTCTGCCTGTTGGGTTCTGGTGGGTCAACGGTTCAGGCCACACCTTCGGTTACCAGTCGAACCTGACTGATGGTTTGACCCGTTATCTGCTTACAGGGACCTCGGCCTCTTCGCCGGTCACGGTTGTGGATCCTCTTGTTGTGACTGGCTTCTACAAGACACAGTACTTCCTGAACGTGACTGTTGTTCCTGCTGGTCTTGTTGCTTTGAGCGGTTCGGGCTGGTATGACTCAGATTCCAAGGTTGGTATTGAGGCTCCGGCCGTCTCTGGATATACTTTCAGGAGGTGGCTGGTTGACCGGGTTGAGGTTGCCGGCAATCCTATTGAGGTCTCTATGGATGGGCCTCATACAGCGGTTGCTGAGTATCAGAGTGTCGGTGTCTACGACGTGACGGTGACTGCTGTCTACGCTCCTACTGGTGAGGGGACTGAGGCCGCGTTCACCTGGGGCGGTGTGGAGTATGTGACCCCGCACACCTTCAGTGGGGTCTCGGGAAGCCACAGTCTGGTCATGTCCTCAACTGATAGGTTGGGCCGCTCCCTGTCGGGTTGGCGGGACCTAGCCTTCAATGTGACCTCGAGGACTATCTCTGCGGGCGGTACCTATACGGCTCTTTACGGCGTCTCGGCCAGAGGTTTCACGTTGTCTGCGTCTCCTGACCAACAGAGGATTGGGCCTGGCCAGTCGACCTCATTCACCCTGACGTTGGAGTCTCTGAACGGCTTCAGTTCTCCCGTGACCTTGGGTCTGAAGGGCCTTCCCGCGAACTCCAATAGCACGTTCAACCCTAGGACGCTTACGCCTCCTGGGACCTCGACGCTTCTCATCAATACTCTTCCTGGTACGCCTGTTGGTTCGTATGCCCTGACCGTGACCGCGGTTGGGGATGGTCTTGTCAGGACTGTGAATGTGAGGTTGAGTATGGGCGCCTGCATAGTCGCCACGGCCGCCTATGGTTCAGAGCTGTCTCCTGAGGTTCAGTTCCTGAGGGGTTTCAGGGATGGGACTGTTAGGAGGACGTTTGCAGGGGAGAGCTTCATGACGGTCTTCAATCTTTGGTATTATTCCTTCAGTCCGTCTGTTGTCGACTTCTTGATGGTTGGTGAGGTCGCTAGGGGTTTGGTCAGGGTTGGCCTCTATCCTCTGATCGGGATTCTGCGCCTCTCCTCGATCCTGTATGCGCCTTTTGGATCTTTGCCTGAGCTCGGGGTCTTCGTTTCAGGTGCCCTAGCAAGTTTCCTGATCGGGGCAGTATACTTCTCGCCGGTCTTTGGTCCATTGATGCTCAGGAGGGGCAGGAGGTTTCGGGGTCTCGCCTGGAGGCTTGGCGCCTTGATCATTGCTTGTAGTCTGGGCTTCTCTCTCCTGGGGGAGCTCTGTCTCTGGAGCGGGGTGATGATGCTTGGGACCGCGGCCTTCGTCATAGGTGTGATTGTGCTTTCTGTCCTAGCTTCTTCCAGGTTGCTGGCTTTCGTGATTGGCTGGAAGAGGCGGGGTGGAGATTTGCGTGTTTGATTAAGGGTCTGGCCGTGATTCTCTGAGTAGTTTTGGTCTTCTCTCCGGGCTTCTCCGTTTTCTGTCTTGAGAGGGGGACCCACCCCCCACCCCCTAGGGGGTGGTTTGGTAACGGTTCTGGTAACTTGAAGGACGGTTGAGTCCCTCGGCCTACTGGATGGGGATGGTGGCCTGAAAGGGGGGTTGTCGTCTCGTTGGTTATTCCTTGGTGAGGAGGGTTCGGGCGATGTATGATGTGGGTTGAGGGCCAAAATCAAGATAAGAGAGTGGGTTCAGAGTTTAGTCGTGCTGGTTTAGGGTGGGTGGCTGAGGATCGAGAGGAGAGCGGCTCAGAACTTCTGTACCAGGTGCGGTTTCCCGCTTCGACCTGTAGGGGGCAGGATGTGGTGTGACTACTGCAGGGTCTACGCTGGCGAGGGGGAGACTGACCTTTCCGGGGTCTTCACTCAGCTTGGTGATCGGCTCAGGACCACCCTTTCGAGGATAGAGAGGAGACTCTCGGGTGAGCCTGAGAGGTTTGGTGGGGGAGGGTATTCTCAGGACTTCCAAGCGAGGAGCGGCCTTCCGCCTCCAAGAGTCACGGTGACGACCCCTCCAAGGGGTGAGTCCTACCAGTCGACTGAGATCGTTGACGAGAAAGTCTTCAAGTATATTGAGGCTCATAACGGTGAGATCTCGATCTCGCAGGCGGCTCAGGACCTAGGTATACCGGTTGGTCAACTTCAGGCCGCGATAGGGAGGTTGAGGTCTGCGGGCCACCTGGACCTCCAGCCTGAGGAGCTGAATCCTCGAGGCCCAATCTCGCCCCCGCGAAGGAAGCTCTGCGTGAACTGTTCGAGGCTGATAGAGGCTGAGGCGAGGTACTGCAGTGGGTGCGGTTCTGAGCAGCCACCTTCCTCCTACAGTTAGGCTTGTGAACAAGAACTTGTGGGTAAGATTTTTCTTTCCACAAAGCGAATAGACTGCTGGGTGTATGTAGTCGTGGAGAAGCTGAAACTCACAGTTGCTCTGGACCAGAACTTTAGCGAGAAGGAGCTTCACAAGATCGCTGAGGCCCTAGGCGGGGCCTTCGACCTCAAGGAGAGGGCCTACATACTCAAGGCCTCGGAGGAGCACCCGCCAACAGCGGCATTCGTCTTCGGACAGATCTCTGGGGAGAGTCTGCCCCGCATCCTCGGCGTGATCAAGAGCGACTACTGGAAGAGGGCGAAGAAGGATGTCTCCAAGATCCTGAGCAAACGGAGGAGGGGGGAGGACCCCATGGTCTCCTTCGAGTGCGAGGTTGAGAACCTCAACGCGAAGATGAGGTGCAGAAGCGGCGACCGCAAGATTGTTGAGGCAGCCCTCGAACGTCTGGACTCAGCCATCGAGTCGTTATGGGTCCTCAGCCAGAAGAAGAGTCTTCCGGGCCCGAAAGCCCAGGTCTACCTGGGATTCCATGAGCCGACGAGGTCCTTCAGGATAGACCGGGCCGTGGTTCTGGGGCCAGAGTTTGGGGAGTATGAGTACGACGAGAAGACTGGGAAATGGAGTAAGGTGAGCCTCAAGCAGGACTAGAAGTCTTCACTTCTGGACCAAGAAGAGATGCTGGGCCTATGCTGATGAGACCCAGCCCTCACATATCTTTATTCCTTGGATGACGTCTCTCGCGTAGCCGTCTGCCCCAACGCTCTTCGCGAACTCCTCGGTCAGCGGAGCCCCGCCCAGGATCACCTTCACCTTCCCACGTAGGGAGGCTGACTTCAGGGCCTCGAGAACCTCACCGATCCTCATCATCGTGGTGCTGGTCAAGGCTGAGACCCCGATTATGTCAGGTCCCTCGTCCTTTGCGGCCTGAACGAACTTTGCGGCGGGGACGTCTATGCCCAGGTCGACGACCTCGAAGCCTGCGCCCATCAGACTCACGACTACAAGGTTCTTGCCTATGTCGTGAAGGTCTCCGGGAGCACTTCCTATGACGACCTTGCCCTTGTACTTGACCTGGCCGGATGCTAGGTGGGGTCTGAGGAGGTCGGACGCAACCTTCATTATCGTTCCTGCGATCACGAGTTCACTGATGAAGTATTCGCAGGCCTCAAACTTCTGTCCCACGATGCTGCTTGCCGCCCGCATCTCATCCATCATCTCGTATGGTGAGACCCCGGCGTTCAGGGCTTCCTTGGTCGCGTCGAGCGTCGCATCCAAGTTCAGGTCTACTATCGACTGTTTGAACTTATCCAGAATATTCTTCTGAGCCATAGAGGATCACCTCAAAGTTTGATTGGGTAAGATCCGTACTTGACGACTGAGTCGTACAGTGCGCACACGTTCCAGGGTGGAACCTCTGGCTGGATTATGTGTCCGGGCGCAACTATCATTCCCCCTCCAGCAGCGCCGGCCTTCAGGACCCTCATAACCTCAGCCTGGACGTCCGCAGGCGTTCCCCGGGGTAGGACCCTCTGTGAGCTGACGCCCCCGCAGAATGTGAGCTTGTCGCCATACTTCTCCTTTAGACCCTCCAGACCCATGTCTGGACACTCAGGCTGGACAGGGTTGAGGACGTTCACACCCTCCTCAATATAGTCATTGATGTACATCTCAACGTTCCCGCAGCTGTGAAGGTAGATCTTGCCAGCAGTCCTCTTGTGGATGAAGTCGTAGATCTTCTTGTGTCTGGGCTTTATGAAGTCCCTGTAGGTCTTGAGGCTGAGCAAGCCTGAGGTCTGGGCTCCCATATCGTCGGCGACCCCTACCAGGGTGCAGTAGTCTCCGATCTGGTCGAGCATCATTCCATACATCTGGATCAGCAGGTCTGTAACCTTGTCGAGGAGCGCGTTCGCTATGTGCGGCCTGAAGTAGATATCCTCGATGAACTTGTTGAAGCCCCTGCGCTGCCACGAGGCCTCGAAAGGCCCACCCATCGGCGCGACACAACATGCGGCGTAGCCTGCCTCATCGAGCCTCTTGGCCTTCCTGTCAAGCCCCTCAACAGACCTGTCCTTCTCAGGGTCTGGCCAGTAGGGGTCGCCAAGGATCTCGTCAACAGTATCCATATGTTCCAGAGGCGCCGGGCTGGTGAACTCCAGGTATAGTTCACCGGCCTTCCTGTGGAAGCCACACTCGTCTATGTATGAGTTGTCTGGGAAGAGCTTCTGAGGTATGAAGGGTCTGGGGAACCTTATCGATATTGGCCTGAAGTCTATTCTGAATCTCCGGTAGATCTTCTCGTCTATTGGTGTGGTCCACCAGGAGGTGTAGTGTGTCCCTCCGGGCCAGTAGTCTATCTCCTTGAAGAATATTGGGAGGTGGAGGTAGTGTTTGAGGTTGAAGTATGACTGCTTCATCATGAAGGATAGGCATCCGCCAAGCTCAGCAGGAACCCTGTCGGCCTCCTGATGCTCAAGAATCTTCCAGACACGCTCCCGCGGCGTGTACCGTTCACCGGGATATATTATCGCCTTCTCTCCACGCGATATCGCCTCCAAACCAGATATCCCCGTTTTGCGTAGCTCTAGATTCTGGAGAATATTAAAGTTTAATTGATTTGGACTCTCAGTAGAATTGGCGGGGAAAATGCTTTTGGGTCGACTCGAAGCCGCGGCGCTGATGGGCCTGATACTCCTGACAGGCGCCCTTCTTGTGGGAAACATTTCCAAAGCCGAAGCCGACCCCGCAGACGGAGCAGCGACCTTCACCACCGTCACTTTGTCGCAACAGAAGATCTATGAGGGTGAGAATGTAACCCTGAACTTCGCCGTGAAGAACCTCAACTCCTCCGAGACACAGTTCTACATCAGAATATACAGGTACAGCCAACTCGTCCTCGACGGCAAGTCGAACCCGTTCCAGTGTAATGGAGGCGAAGAGACCGAGAGGATTATCGTCGAGCTTGGAGGCTGGACCGGACCCGAGACCTACAGCCTGACGGTTGAACTGAGGTCAACACCATCCGATACTCTTCACGACACTAGGCAACTTGCCCTCACAGTAGTCGAACTGGCCACTGGGAAATGGACCAGCTCAATATCTAGGATTGTTTGGGGACTGAACGAGACCCTGCCCATGAAGGTCAACTTCACAAACATCGGCAACGACGAGATGGAAGACGCAGTCGTCACGGTGATGGGTTCAGACCTCAAAATAAGCCCGCTAAGCAGCGGCAACCTAGGAGCAGTCTCAAGCGGAGAGACCAAGACCCTAACCTTCACCCTTGGCTCCCTGAACAAGAAAGAGACTAAGCCCGGACTCTACAAGGTCAGCTTCAGACTCGCATTCAACGACTTCAGAGGAGTCGCACACCATCAAGACGAAACCCTAGAGCTGAACGTAGACAAGATGAAGCCGAAGATCCTACTGTCATCCACCCCACCCAACCCAAAGTACGGCGACCCAGTCAAGATCCAGGCTGAACTCTCAGACCTGAACCGGAAACCCCTGGCAAACGAACCCTTAATCTTCCAGGTGGGATCGACGGTCGGCCAGAATCAAACCACACCTCAAGGAGTAGCCACCTATGTTTGCCCGGCAGGTCTGGATTCTGGAAACCACAGCGTCAAGGCCACCTACGGGGGCTCAGAATACTACCTGAACGTATCCGAAACCTTCCTGGTCAGAGTGGAGCCGTTAGCGACCTCAATCTCAATAGATCCTCCGAAAACAATGAACACCACAGTCCCAGCCACAGTCAACATCACACTCCTCGACGAAAGGTCCAGACCAGTTCCAAATCAGACCCTCAAATTTACGGTGACATCGAAGTCAGGAGAAATATCCCAGACCGGCCAGACCGACCCTGAAGGTAGGACAGGCCTGACCTTGAACATGAACAGGTCAGGGGAAGCCCTGCTCGACGTAACCTTCACAGGCTCAACAAACTATCTCAAGAGCAGCAACTCCTCAAAACTCAGCATCAGCCCAGCCTCGACGAGGATTACGGTGCACGGCAACCCGACCGTCCTCATTTTTGGAAATCGTGTAGACCTTGAACTATCATTGAGAAGCCTCCTGAACACGCCTGTTGATAAAGTGAGGGTGACAATTCTTGCTGACGAGAAGCCAATCACATCAGTCCTGACCGATTCAGGAGGCTACGCAAAGACAAACCTGAGTCTGGAGCCAACCCTTCTCCTCAAGAGAACAAAGATTCAGGCAGTCTTCGACGGCGACGAGAGGTTTGCTCAAAGCACCGCGGAGGCCGAGATCATCTCAGTCAACCCCGCATTCCTTGCGGCCCTAGCAGCGGTGGCGGCGGGCGGTGTAGCATCATCTCTCCTTCTGGTCTTGAGGTGGAGGAGACTTCATGAAGAAAGAGCTCCTCTCGCAAAGACCAAGCCGGTCTCGAAGGCCCAGAAGGTTGAGCCGAAAACCCCAGAACCCCTCTCACCCCTTGACGAGAGGATCTACAACTATATCGTTGAGCATTCAGGAGTCATCTCATGGAGTCAGGCATCAAGAGACCTAGGCGTCACCGTGGAGCAACTGAAGGAGTCGGCTCAGAGACTGAGAGGCGCTGGTAGACTAATGCCAAGTCATGAAGAATAGGTCTTCCTTGGAGCGAGCTGTGGAGCTACCAGTAACGGGGCTGTGGAACAGCGAGCCCGTAACACTGCGGACAGAAGACCATGTTAAGGTAATGTCTCCCACACGACCTGCAGATCGATCGGTTGCATCTGCTGCATATGTAGACCGCGGGAAGTTCCCGGTGATAGCTGCAGGTGCCCATAGGCGGGATCCTCATGGAGACGGTTGTCCTTGGGGGTGTGGGTGCGGCTGGACCTGTTCCAAGAGGCGCAATCACCCTGACGGTCGGAGCCGGCTTCGGGATCGGTGGGACCGGCGCTGGCGGCCTGACCGGAGTTGGGGGAGTAATGATCGGTGGATGCATCGGGCTGCCGCAATCATAGCAGAACTTGGCCCTCTTCGGGTTGGCCTTGCCGCATTTTGGACAAGTCGGCATACTGATCCCTTCTAGGTCAATCTAGCGATAGCCTCATTGTATTCGCCACCCCTTCTTTTAAAAGTAACTAGGAGATAATCTCCTTTCTTCAAGCCATCTTTCTTCAATAAGCCTTCATCGACCCTCACAGTTCTTCCCCGGGAGAATCTGAAGAAGAGAAACTCCTCTGAGTCTGGGAGATTGCTTCTCAAGAATTCGTTTCGACTCTTTGGCGAGACGAATTCGCGAAGAGGAATCTCAACCCGTTTGACTGTGTCTTTGGCCTCACCTTGTTCGCCGCAGACCATGCAGTCCTTGTTCTTGGACAACTTGAGTATGGAGTACTTGTTGTACTTGAGGTCGGCGATCCAGATTCCCTCCAGAGGCTTGCCCGCAGTCTCAGGCCACTTACCACTCTCCAGGTAGGCCCTGTATCCAAGCAGGATCTTTGCAGCTTCCTGGGCTTGGATTGAGGAGACCAGAGATATCGTTGTGGTTAGAGATGGAACCTTCGCGTCTTCAACAGGTGCGTCGCAGGGATTTCTCAGGCCTACCAGTTTACCGTACTGGCTTCTTGCCACGGGACATATCGGACAGGGGTCGTCTGGAGGTACGTATGATTGAACTCTACATTGATACCCCGCTATACCCCCATCAACCATGGGCACAAGGTACCTGCGAGATATTGAGGTTAGAAATACTCTGGAGGCGAAGTTGTCGAGGCCGCTCACGATTATGTCCGAGTCCAAGAACAGATTCAGAGGAAGCTTCTCAAGTCTGCTCTCAACCGCCGTAATCTCGAGGTGTGGATACTTGCAGTGTAGCTTCTCAGCCAAGACCTTCGACTTCGGCCTACCGTAATCAGCCTTGTCGAAGAACAGCATCCGACTCAGGTTCGAGACCTCGACCACATCAAAGTCCACTATGGTGAAGTGTCTGATCCCGAGCAACGCGAGGTCCTTCGCAGCCTCGTTGCCTATGGCGCCAGCCCCGGCGATCAAGACCCTTGAGTCTCTAAGATTATCTTGACCTTCCCTCCCCCACAGGATCATCTGGCGTGACCAGAAGTAGTCGACCTCCAGTTTCTTTGATTCAAGGTTGATGCTGGAGAGTCTCAGGTCTTCCCTGAGATGCTTCCCGTCTAGAAGTATCCTTGCAAATTCCGGTTCAAGGCCGAGTTCGGCGCATATTCTTTTCTTGAGTTTCGCCACAGTGGTCTTTGGTGGAACATCAACCTCTACTTCTCTGACTGACGGGATCCTTGCTGAGACCTTCAATATTTGCCCTTCGAAGAGTCAAGGCCTGTAAGGCCTGAGAATCGTGAATCTGACAACATCTTTCTGTGGTGTCCGCCTCTCTGGAAGAGCGGGAACCGGTATGATGTTGAACCTGACAGTGTCCTGTTCAGAAACCTTCTTCTGTTGCTTGCTCATCTTTGGGAAACCGTATTCACCGCAGACCTTCGCAGCCTCCAGACATTTTGGGTGGTTGAAGACGTTGTTCGGGTTGGGGTCTGAGAGGAGGTAGTATAGTGAGTTGACGACCGAGACCAGTTTGAGGTTTGGCCTCCAATCTTCACCTATGATGGATACGCAGACGGCTCCTGGAACGTTGGGGACTATGTTTGGGTGTCCAATCTCTGTGAGCCAGGTGACTACTGGAGGCCTGACTGGATAGTCTTCCTGTAGCTCCAACCTGAATCTTTGCCATTCCACGTACTCTGTGAAGGGCCATATCTTCTGTTCAGAAAGTCTCTTGACCTCGCCCTTCTCGCACCTGAGCATGCCCTCATAATTTGTTGGAGGATCGTTCAGGGCTGTGACTGTTGGAAACTGGTGATTTAGAAAATTCTTCTCTTTGAGCAGTAGGGGAATATTCAAGACTCAACCGCCGATGATGTTGTACGGCATCAGGGCCAGCTGAGCGTTCTCAGGAATGCCGGCGGCCGCGACCGAGATGCTGTCGTCCAAGATTACTCCACCATACATTAAGGCGACTGTAGACAGGTCGATTCCGAAGGAACCGCATACCTGCTGCTTGATCTCGCTTATCGTGTGGTCTGGTAGAACATCGATCTCTGCAAGTCCAGACTGCGGTCCGATCGGTGCTTGAATGAACAGTTTCATAGAGGACACTCACCTCCAAACTGTTCTGGCATAGACATAAAGCTTACCATGTATCCTAGGGCCGTACTCTCAACGTTATGTTCGCCGTATGAGTCAAGACGCCGTCTGAGGCTGAGACTGTCAGGTTGAATGTTCCAAGCGGCGACAGAAGGTTCGTCGTCACCACCAACTTCAGTCTCTGAACAGTTCCCGCAAGACTTGTCTTGTTCTGTGATGTTGTGAAGGTGTACTTGATTCCCTTGGGCAGACCTGAAACTGTCAGAGTGATGTCGCCGGAGTATCCGTATCTCGAAGTCAAAGTCACATTGTAGAATGCGGCTGCGCCACGCCTGATCTCAATAGATCCGGGTGATGCTGAAAGTTCAAAGTCGCGTTGAGGATTGACCTTGACGGTTACAGTCTGAGTATGGGTCAGGTTTCCACTCGACCCAGACAGAGTCACCGTGTAGGTTCCCGGTGGGGCTGATGATGTTGAGGTGACTGTTAGGACTGAAGTCACTGTGCCATTGGCTGGAGGGGTTACTGCCGGAGGGTTGAAAGAGGCTGAGACCCCTGACGGTAACCCTGACATCGATAGGGAGACGCTTGAGCTGAAGCCTCCGAGAGACTTTACCTCAACCTTTGTGTTGTTGCTGGTTCCAGCAGACAGAACAAATGGATCGTCAACAAGGTGGTGCGCGGTCACTCTGAAGTCTTTGACTAGGACGAAGTATGCAACTGTATTTGTGGAGAGTCCCAGTGAATTCACGGCTTGGATGTAGTAGGCTATGCTTGAGGTGACCTCATTTCCAGGTATGACTGCAACATATGGCTGAACTCCTGTTGGAGGGAGCTGCATCTCCTTCGTCTTCCACACAGCCTTATCGACGACATTATAGTATACGGTGGCGTTCTGTAGCCAGCTTCCTCCGCCAACCAAGGTTGCGTTCAGACTTACTGGGCTGTTGGCTAGGCCTTTTGTGACCGGCGTATGCGTTATGCCGGGTGGCCTGTAAATGAAGAGGACTATCAAAGCACTCGAGGTCAACAACAAGCCGGCAAAGAGAAGTACGAGTAACAATACACGTAGAGGCTGCCTCGGGGGCCTCGGGTAGTATGCCGGAGGAGGCCTCGCCCTTGGAGGATAGTAGGCTCTTGGAGGCGGGAGAGGCGCTGCACCTCTTGGATAGACCCCGTAAGGGTAGGGTCTTGTCGGATCACCCTGTTTCATGCATACTCACCATCTCATTCCCAATCTGTGCAACATCGCACTCGGACATTCTGGTCAGGCTTACTCTTCGCAAGGCCAGTCACCTTTGGCAAGTCCTCGATTGAGACGCTTACGTAGGGCACTCCCGTGCCTCCAGAGACCTGGGACTAAAAAAGGGGTGGAGTGGTTTACTGGCTTATTTCCCGAGTATACCCAGTATTCCGCCGACCATTCCAAGGACCAATGCAACTATGCCGGCTGCGATCGGTAGGTAGACGTATGTTGTTGGCACCACTATCAGCAGGGCTAGGTAGATGTTGGCCAGCGAGAAGACGAAGGCTATGATTCCTCCAAGCGTTGTGTATCCTAACCAGATAAGGAACGCTCCCAGTATCACCACTAGGCCCAGCAGCAATCCAACTCCAAGGAAAGCCATCCAGTATGGGGCTAACCATGCCGGGACTATTCCGAGGTTGGCGTAGAGGATCGCTGTGGCTGCTGCACCGGCTATTACTGTGACTAATCCAGCCACCAACGACAGGATGAAGCCCCACAGGGCTCTAGCCCTTGGTGGGAGGAACGGGAACGGGACCATACCTGGTGGACCTGGAATCCCTGGCGGAGGCGGACCCATAGGCGCCCCAAAGGTTGGTGCTGGAGGCGGCGCCGGATACTGTGCTGGATACGCTGTTGGGTAACCAGTTGGGTATGCTGTTGGATATGTCGGGACCGTTACTGGAACTATTCCAGCATAACACTGTGGACACAAGACCAGATCACCATAATAGCGTGCATCGTCCCTGCAGATCGCTCGTCCACATCGGCTGCAGATATACTGTGCCGGAAGATTCGGGTGGTAGTAGCACATTCCTGGCGGTGGGACTCTGTATGGTACTGAGGGGATGGCTGGTCGAACAACCTTCACTGACGGGACAGGTTTGACAGCGGGAGCAGCAAACGATGTCCCGCAACTTGAGCAGAATGTTGCGTCGTCTCTGTTGGCAGCTCCACATTGCCCACATTGCTTAACCATTTCTCTTCCTCCATTATTGAATTACGGACAGACTATTTTAGCCTTGGGATTCACACTTAAGCCTTTCCAAGCAAACTCACTTCTGAAAAGTTCTCTTGAAACTCAGCATCTCTGAACTACCATATCGAATATGTTGTATAGTGGGAAAATGGCTTGAGGGCATCTTGGAGAAGATGGTTTCTTGTTGAGTAACCAATATAACCATGAGTCTGAAGCTATCTAGTTGTGCCCCGGTAGCTCAGCCTGGTTAGATGTCAAGAGACACCGGAGAGCGTTGGCTTGGTAAGAGCCTCCGAAGAGTCAAAGGTCACGGGTTCGAAGCCCGTCCGGGGCTCCATACTCTCTCAGTCTGAAGCCCTTCCATTTCTGAAGCTCGCGCCGTTTAAAAGGCGTCCCAGGAAAGTAGGGCATGAGCGAGGAACTCGATATTCATAACATGGGCAGAAGGCTGAGTAATGCGCTTAACCGCCTCAAGAATGACGGAAAGATATGGCCAGAGAATAAGGAGAAGATTCTAGAGTTTGTTAAGCACTGCTCCGCCCAGGATCTCAGCATCGGCCGTCAACTCTTCTATCTCCAACGCTTGACCATCATCGCCAGCATTTTGAGGGACAAGAAGTTCATCGATACTAGTCGAGAGGATGTTGAATGTGTCCTATCCGAAGTCAACAAGAGGCGTACACGTAAAGGCGCACCAATCAATTCTTGGACCAAAAGAGGCTACAAAGTTGCGGTTAAGGTCTTCTGGCGGTGGATGCGGCGATGCGGAGAAGATGAGGATCCCCCAGAGGCAGCCTGGATCAAGATAAAGGTGAAGGAGACAGATGTTCTACCTGAAGACTTGCTGAACAAAGATGAAGTATTAAGAATGCTTCGGGTTGCGGAGCATCTGATGCATAAGGCGATGGTGACGACACAGAATGAGTTAGCTGGTCGGCCTCTTGAGTTGTTGACGATGCGCATCAAGGATGTTGAGTTTGACCAGTACAGCGCCGTTGTACGGGTCTGGGGCAAGAAGAAGCCCCGCAGAGTGAGGCTTGTACTCGCTACACCTGCGCTTCGCCAGTGGCTTGAGATTCATCCCCGCCAACAAGACCCGAATGCACCTTTATGGATATGTCTTGAAGGCAGACATGCTGGTGAATCGTTAAGCTACGATAGAGCAAGGAAGCTCCTCCAGAGCTTGGCCGAGAAGGCGGGGGTTAAGAAGAGGGTTAACCCTTACAAGTTCAGGCATTCAACGATCACGGCTCTAGCAGGCGAGTTGACGGAGGCTGAGATGTGTGAGGTCTTCGGCTGGAAGCAGGGGAGCAGGATGCCGAGGATATACGTTCACCTGAGCGGCCGTGATGTCGATGATAAGATACTTAGAATCCACGGCTTAATCAACGAGAATGAAGTTGAGAAAAAGATTCTGGAGGTTCGATGCTGCCCACGCTGCAAGACGGAGAACCCTCCTGAAGGACGGTTCTGCACAATCTGCGCCGCACCGCTAGACACTAAGACCGCATTAGAGCTGGACAAGCATCGTGGAGCCGCTGACGAGACCATGAATCTCCTCCTCCAAGATGTGGAGGTCCAGCAACTTCTGAAGAGGAAGCTGCTAGAATTTGGGCTGGTCGAGAAACTCAAGAACTCTTAGACACTACCTCTTCAGCCAGCTCATACAATATCCGAACCCAAAGCGGCAGCTGCTCAAACACTTCCTCATCCAAACTGTAACACCGAAACACCTCCAGACATGCCTTAAGAAGCACCAACAATCAAAACGTGGAAGAATGATTTTGCGATTCATCTGATGGTGCAGCAAGAATTGTGCTTCCCAAGTCAGTACTTGCTGCAATGGACGGCAGACAAGACTTGAAGGATCAACCTACTCCTTCAGGCCTAGAAAGATTCCTTACGATTCGATCATCATTGACGGCCATAGCGGCTACGTCTATCTTCAGGTATTTCACTGGTTATCCCGAAATAAGGTTCCAGTCTTCATCCTCAATTTTAATGGCACTCTCATATCGTCTATTCTTCCGTCTCTGCCTGTTAAGGCTGACTTGAGAGCTGCACAACTGGAAGCTCCCAAAGACCCTGAAAGAAAAATTCAGGATTGCCTATGAGTTGGTGAAGACGAAAATTCAACGGTCTGACGATGTCTTGAAATAGTTTCGAGAGCGATATGATGTTGAGAGGCAATTTAGAAAAGTCAATAAAGAATCGTTAGCTCTGTCTGGTGCGAGAACTATCAGAGACGTTAGGATTATTGAGGGCATAGCCCTAAGATACTGGCAGACTATCCAGTCGGTCATTCCTGAAACGTTTGACCTTCAGGGTCGAATAACCAAGAAGCACCAGTACAATGCCTCAGACCCAGTTAATCTGGCACTAAACTATGCTTATGGTGTTCTTGAAGGCGAATGTCGCAGAGCAATCAACATCATAGGATTAGAACCATCAGTGGGCTTTTTACATGATTTTGCAGATTATCAAACCAAGCAGTCGCTGGTCTATGACCTTCAGGAGCCATTCAGATGGATATGTGACGTGGCCACAATACAGGCTTTCGAGTCTTGGTTACTAGATACGAAAGACTTCTACTTCATGGGTGATGACTATCGTTACCATTTGGATGTCGTAGCGAAAAGAAGATTCCTGCAACTTCTCAAAGACAGATTCAACTCTGGTGTCAAGTACAAAGGCAAGAAACGGCAGTGGGATACAATTATCGAACAGAAGGCCAGCGAGCTAGGTCGATTCCTTGTCGGGAAATCATTTGCGCTAGACTTTGCAGAACCTGGGGCGACACTGCAAAGACAAGATACCCGCGTGTTGAGAGATAGGATTCTTGCACTGACTCCATCCATGGCAAGAGAGTTCGGCATAGGGAAGAGCACGATCCACTACTTACATAGCAATGCCAAGAATGACCAACCGTTCAGGTGTTATCACAAGGTGCTGACAAGATTGTCTGCAACAAGTGATTGATGAATGTTAATGATAGTCTTCGGCGCCGGCGCTTCTTATGACTCTGCTCCTTCGCATCCTACGCTAAAGAACGAGGATTGGCACAGTTATCAGTATCGTCTTCCCCTCGCAGATCAGCTGTTTGAGGAGAGACCGCTTTTTGCGGAAGTTGCTAGAAACTTTCCTAGACTACTAGCGATCATCACGGAACTCAGGCACCTGAAACCTGGCACGTCGGTTGAACATGAACTGGAAAGGCTTCGAGAGGAGGCGGCCGATCATCCTGACGTGACAAAGCAACTCGCTGCTGTGCGATTTTACTTGCAGTGGACAATTTGGGAATGCCAGCGCAGATGGAATGCAGAGACTACGAGAGGCGTAACAAACTATCGAACGCTTCTAAACTACCGCAGGCTGAAGCCTGCGGGGTTTCAGCTCATGTAGTGGGTTAGTGTCTTCTGTTTTAGTTCTTTGTATGCTTGGTGGTCCAGTGCTTTCCAGTGTTTGCGTTGGGCGTGTTCGATG
>Ga0315280_10002042_pt1 | contig 33419 bp, 33 predicted proteins | sample YL17G06_40_MG_FD_203697 | JGI IMG/M metagenome (GOLD analysis project Ga0315280, IMG submission 203697) | Sediment microbial communities from Yellowstone Lake, YNP, Wyoming, USA - YL17G06_40 | ecosystem: Environmental > Aquatic > Freshwater > Lake > Sediment | place: USA: Wyoming | collected...
CAACGGCGAACTCCTCGGAGCCCTTCCCTATCTTTTCGGCAGCCCTCTTCACCCCGTCGGCGAGCAGGTTGCCTATCCCCTCGCGCTTGGCGATCTTCTCTATCAGCTTAACAATAGCCTCGTGGTTGCCCCATGTGAGGTCCAGTCCGCCTGTGTCCTTCTTCGTGATCAGCTTCTTCTCGTAGCACTCCATCGCGAAGGCTATCGCGACGCCCGCCGAGATCGTATCGATAGAGTGGAGGTTGCAGAGGTGGTTGCCCATCGATACCGCTTCGAGGTTCCCGTTCATGCAGAGGGATCCTAGGGAGGCGACGGTCTCGTACTCTGGGCCGTCCTTGAAGTCGCCCTTGTACGGTCCTTTCTTCACCTCTACCACTCTGATGCAGCGGACCGGGCAGGCGTAGCAGGTCGGGGTCGACTTGAGAATGGTCTTGCTCATCGTCTCCCCGCTGATGTTTTCGTACTTCTCGAAGGCTCCCAGCTGGAAGTTCTTGGTCGGGAGTATGCCGGAGGCGTTGAGCCCCGGAACCCCGAACGCGGTGCCGTGCTTCGTCATGCTTATGGTTCCTTCGTGTGTCGTAAGCCTCTTGGATATGTCCTTGGAGAGCGCCCTCAGCTCGGCCTCCTTCGCAACCTTCACAGGCTGATTTCCTGAGACCACGACCGCCTTCAGCTTCTTTGAGCCCATAACCGCGCCGACTCCGGTCCTCCCCGCCGCCCTGTTCAGGTCATTGATCACGCACGCGTACAGGACAAGGTTCTCTCCTGCGACGCCTATGCTCGCCACGCTCGCCTTCGGATCTCCTATCTCCTTCTTCACCAGTGCCTCCGTCTCGTGGGTCGTCTTGCCCCAGAGCTTTCCAGCCTTCCTTATCTCGCCCTTCCCGTCGTGCGCCCAAATATAGACTGGCTCACTGGAGATCCCGCAAACCACTATCCCGTCGAAGCCAGCCCACTTCATCCTCGGCCCGAAGTATCCTGCAGCGTGTGCCTCGCCCAGTCCACCCGTCGCGGGCGATCTGCACATCACGCAGTACCTTGCGTTGCCTGCGACCGCCACTCCCGCTATGGGGCCGGTCATGAAGAGAAGTTCATTCTCTGGACCGAGTGGTTCGACACCAGGCTTCAGGTCTTGGAAGAGAATCTTTGTCCCGAGTCCGCGTCCGCCCAGGAACATCCTTCCGTCTTCGTCGGAGACTTTGTCGATGCTCGTCTTCCCTTTAGTAAGGTCCACGCGTAGAATCTTGCCGGTAAAGCCGTACACTGTCTTTCACCGGATAGTAGAGTTCGGAGCGACGGTATTTAAAAGCATGCGGCGCAAAGGTAATGCCTGAAAACACGGCGCTTTGGCTCGGTGGTGTTCCTTTGCTTGTCAAGGTCCGTTTCCTCACAAGGCTCAAAGAGGTCACCGGAAAGGAGGAGGAGGAAGTGGTCGTCGACGGGAGAGCGGACGTTGGCATGGTGCTGAAGAAGCTCGGCGAGGAGTATGGGTGGAGGTTTTCCGCCCTCCTCTATGAGGGGGACAGCGGGGCGCTGGCTTCTCACCTCCAGATTCTATTGGACGGCTTGAACGTCTTGACCCTGGACGGGTTGAGGACGAGTTTGAGGGACGGCTCGGTACTGGCGATAATCCCACTTGTCTCTGGCGGTTGAAGCCTCAGGTGAGCTGAAACTTCTTCTTGGCTGCCTCGAGCAGTCCAACCGCTCCCGTGACCATCATATCGCCTGCTGGGGCTGCGAGATACGTCCTTAGTCGGGCAGAGTCCAGCATACTCCTGTTAGGTCCTGTGACGACGATCATGCGGAGGTTGTCCAGGCCTACTGGTTCGGAGAGCAGGAACGATCCGTGCCCGTTGTCCCTGAAGACCTCCTCGTCGGTCAGATTGCCTTCCGCGAGTCGGCGGAGAAGCCTGCCGAGTTTTCGGGCTGTGAGGCTGTGGGTGTGGTGCTCGGCTAGTCCAACGACCCTTCCCCCTTGGATCACAGCGGCCAGTGTGTGGCAGTTCCCGACGTTCGTAGCCATCACCGGGTCTTTCCCGTTCACCACGGGGTCCGCCAGGCATCCGAGAACGGCTGCGGGTGCCGTGTCCATGAGCAACACCTTAGCACCCGGCAGCTGCCTCTTCACGGCTTTCGCTGCCGAGCGCATCCTCAGAAAGCCCACTGGCACATCGCCTCCACTGAAGGATAGGCTGTCCAGTCGGGGGTCCTTCCTCAGCGCCTTCTCCATCTCCCTTAGGCGGAAGCGTCGGTTGCTCATCTCCCTTGGGGAGACCCCGTGGTCCTGGACCGCGATCGCCACGGCGTCGATGTCGTCGAAGGCTATGTCCAGCCCCGACAGGAAACTCCAAAGGGTGCTGATGTCAACTTCCTGAATCTGAAGCGTTTCACCTCTGAAATCCCTCGGCTCCTCATCGACTATTTCCACGCCTATCTCCCTCACCTCGTCAAGGTCGTTCCTTATCGAGTACGCGGTCTGGGGTGTCATCGTGACCTTGTTACCCCCAGCCAGGTGGTCTCTGATGGCTGAGGCGAAGCTTCCACCACCGATCGTGTCGCCCTTGACGAAAATGTCCCTCTGCAAACGCGTCGCCTCTCTCACCCTACCCGCGTACGTCAAAGACGGGGTTGGCAGGACCAGTTTCACGGAGTTCTCTAGGCTTCTTCGGCTGTCGTACAGGAGGAGGTTCTGGGTGCCGCCTCCTATGTCCATGGCAAGGATCTTCGTGGGTACACTCTCCTTCTCAGCCCCGCTTCGTCCGCTCGGCGTCGTCCACCCATGTCTGGACGGGCGGGAGCTCAGACTGTAGAGGTTCAACGATCATGTCTATGACTGTTGTCTCATCGGACGAGAAAGCTGTCCTCAGCGCCTCTCTTATCTCAGTGGGACGCTCAACCCGAATCCCTCTGCAACCGAGCGAGCTCGCCACATCCGCGTAGTTGAGGGGTGAGAAGTCGACGGACTTGTACCTCTCTCCGTAATAGAGCCACTGAAGCGTCTTTATCCATCCGAAGGATCCGTTGTTGAAGACTATGACCGTGAAGGGGATCCGCTCTCTCCTCGCGGTCTCCAGCTCCCCGAGAGAGAAGGCGAAGCCGCCGTCCCCGCTGAGCCCGAGAATCGTCCTGTCTGGTGCGGCAAGCTTCGCGCCAATCGCCCCCGGAACCGCGTAGCCAAGCCCCCCGTGCGCTCTGAAGCAGATGAAGGATCTACCGGGCTGGAGGTTGTCTATGTACGCAGCGCCAAAGGCGGTGCCTGTTCCCGCGTCCGCGATGATCAGGCTGTTCTTTGGCAGCGTTTCGCGCAGCTCCTTCATAACCCTCTGGGGCTTGATCGGGGTGCTCTCCGAACTCATCTTGGGCGCGACTTGGTCGAGCCACTCCCTCGCGAGGTCCCTTATCCGCGCCGCCCTGGAGCCGCGCTTGGGGGCTCCGCGCTTGATAGTGGTCTCAAGGCAGTCGATGAGCTCCTTAAGTGCGAGCTTGGCATCGCCCACGACTCCTGCCTCGGTCTCGAAGTTCTTTCCGATCTCCGAGGGGTCAACGTCGATGTGAACAATCTTGGTGCCTGCGCGAGGAATGCGCCACCTCCTAGTAGATACTGATCCGGTCTTGCAGCCCACGAAGAGAACGAGATCCGCCTCTTCGACGGTCTTGTTCGCGTATGGTCTCGCGCCGTTGTCGCCGACGACGCCGAGGCTTAGGGGGTGGGCCTCGCTGATTGAGCCCTTGCCCGTGAGGGTGGTTCCGACCGGAATCCCTAGGAGTTCAGCCAGCTCGGTCAGTTCCTCCCAGGCTTGGGAGATGATGACGCCGCCCCCCGCTACGATCACGGGTTTCTCCGCTTTGACGAGGAGGTCGGCAGCCCTCTTGATCGCGGCTAGGTCGGGGTGGGTTCTTCTTGACGGGTAGACGAGGCACTCCTTCTCGGCACGGATCTTCGCCTCGACTTTCCCGTCTAGGACGTTCTTCGGAAGTGCTAGATGGACTGGACCTGGCCTCCCGCTGGTCGCGACCCTGAAAGCCCTCCTCACCATCTCCGGGATCCTCCCGGAATCCGTCACTAGGCTGGTCCACTTTGTGATCGAGTCGAAGAGCGCACACTGGTCCAGCTCGGTGAGGGTGCCCTTACCCGTCTCCCCAACCGCTATGTCCGTTGTGATCGCGAGCAAGGGGATGGATGATCCGTGGGCTTCTGCGATCCCTGGAAGCATGTAGAGGGCGCCTCCCCCGCTGGGGGCGTCGCAGACACCCGGCTTGAAGCTGACTCTGGCGTACGCGTCCGCCATGAAGGCGGCGCTCCGCTCATCCCTGGTTAGTACATGCCTGATTTCATCTCTCATCTGGTAAAGGGCGTCGTACAGGGGGACGCTTGTGTCTCCGGGCAGGCCGAAGACATGCTTCACATCATACTTGCTTAGACTTCTCAGAAGGGCGTCTGCTCCGTTCAATTCGGCTTCCTCCACACAGAGGCTTGTGCTAGGCTAACCGTGTACAAACGCGACGGCTGTTCCGAGGCGTTTGCTAGAATTCTCCGCGCTCTTCCTATTGAAACTTCTCCGGCAGAGTTCGGATCGTGTTCTGGGTGCCATGGGAACAACCAGAACTTCCTAGCTGGGATGGCGAGTCTAGCTCTGGTTGTAGGATGAGGGTTAGACCAACGATCTTATGAGTTCTCTCCTATAACATCTATGGGATTTGCCATGGGTCAGGATAGGGAAGACGGTGTCTCGAAGGTTTCTTTGGTCAAGGTAGGCAGCATCGACTCAGCGGTCAATCGGGCGGTGCGGTTGGCGTGTGATCTCGACGCGCTTGTCCCAAGTGGCGCCAAGGTCTTTGTTAAGCCCAACATGCTGGCGGGGTTGGATCCCGAGACCGGAGCGACGACAAACCCGAGGGTTCTGGAAGCGTTGATCAGGCTGTTGCAGACGAGGACACATGACATCACGCTCGTCGAGTCCGACTTCAAGGTTCCCTTGGTTCGAGGTGCGCCCATGCCCATGGAGCGAGATTTGGACAGGGTCTATGAGATGCCGCAGTACGATGGGGTGCGCGCGCTGGGCGTGAAGTTTCTGAACCTGTCCAGGGGTTCTAGGAGAATCTACGGTGACATCGCCGGTATGTTCATAGGTACCCTGAGGTTTCCGGTGGTTCTCGAGAATGTGGATGTGCTGATCAATGTGCCGGTTATGAAGACCCACTACATGACGACGGTCACGCTTGGTCTCAAGAATCTCTATGGGTTGATACCCCGAGGTCACGTTAGGGCGAGGCTTCACACCATGATAGCCGAGGTCCTGTGTGACCTCGCCGCTCGATTTAAGCCACGCCTCACCCTGATTGACGGAACGATAGGTATGGAGGGTGCCTACGGTCCGTGCTTTGGCGCGCCAGCGTACTCCCGTGTGCTCGTCGCCAGCACCGACCTAGTGGCCGCTGACTCGGTGGGTTGCCGGGTCATGGGCTTCCAGCCGGAGAGCATGACCGGTCAGAACCCGATAGCGCTGGCGGAGACGAGGGGAATAGGAAACGCCGCCCTCGGAAGGATCGAGGTGGTGGGGGAGAAGATCGACAGGGTTCGACGGAAGTATGACATGGACAAGCAGTTGCCCCTAGAGCTTGTGAGGGGGATACGCGAGCTCGGCACGTTCACCGAGAGCGAGATTGCTGAGAGCTTCGCCGGAAGGGAGGATCTGGTGAGGAGGTATATTGAGAGTATGCTACGCTATGGACCCGTAGTCCGGGAGCGTGGCATGCTCAGATATGACGAGAACCTCTATCGATCAGCCTTCATCTGCAAGGTCTGCGGCGACTGCCCAGAGTGGTCTACCCTGTGAGAGGATGCTTAGCCGCCTAGAGAACCAAACGGGCGCCCTGGAAGTCGAGGTTCGCTACTATTATCCCGCCCTCGGGAAAGTGCTGTTCTAGGGCGTGGACAACCCTCCCCACGATCCTAGAGTCGACCAGGGCGTGAACAGCCTCACCGATCATGTTCTGCGCCGCCCCGATCGCGCCCGCCTCCTCCGCGGCTCGAATGGCTTCCCTCACTCGGGGAGTGCTGAGAGGAAGCTTCAGCCCGAAGTCGCGCGATGTCCTCATGAAGTTCGTCATGGTCGGGTTCTTCTGGATCGTCCTCATCGCCTCGTCTCCGTAGCGGTTGATCTCCTCGCTTAGTTTGGGGTCGCCCAGAACGGTTGCTTTCCGGATTGGGGCGTAGCTCCCCGCGACCACCTTGATATTCGGCGTCACGACGATCCGATCCAGAAGGTTGTAGCCCGGCGCGCCGCCCCTCAGAGTTAGGACTAAGCCTCCCCCGAAGAGCTGGGGTCCGACCGTTCCCAGGCCGGTCTGGCTCAGGACTTCGGCGATGTGAGCCACCCTCCCAAGCTGGTTCGACGACATCTCGATCCCAAGAGCTCTCGCCACCGCGAACGCGGCACCCAGCGCACCTGCCCCACTGGTGCCGAATCCCGCGCCTATTGGGAGATCTACCGTGTGTCTAACGATTATCCGATGTTTCTCGGGTGTGAGGACGAGTAGCTGTCTCACCGAGGCAAGGGTCGTCTCAGCGGGAGCCTTCGCGCCGTTAATGTAGACCCCAACCTCGTTTTCCCGCGATCTAACGGCCTCGACCTCTGTGAGCACACCCTTGTCCAGTAGGAGTCCACCGCCCCTCGAGCCTCGCCTCGCCGGGTCTCTGATCAGCGCTCCCCCAGGCGTCCGAACGCAGATCTGGAAGAGGCTTGAGATCCTTCCCGGGACGAAAGCCCTAGCTCTGACCAACGTGCTGCTTCCTTCCAATGAGTAGAATGCGGGTTACACGCCCTTGATCTTCTTGACAATGATATCGATGAGCTTCTTTGCGACCTCGCGCTTCGAGTTCAGCGGAACGTGAATCACCTTCTTCTTTGCGTCGACGATGAAGAGCTCGTTTGTGTCGGTCCTGAAACCCACGCCGCGCCTGCCAACGTCGTTCGCGGCTATGAGGTCGGCGTTCGAAGCCTTCAGCCTCTTATACGCGCTTTCCACCAGCGCTTCGTCGGAGAGTCCGTGCTCCGCCCTGAACGCGACAAGGAACGTCTTCGGGCTCATCCTCTTGACCGCCTCGATGATCTTTGGGGTTGGTTTCAGGGTCACGGGGAGCTCTGGGGTGCTGTGTGTCGGAACCTTGTAGTCGAACTGTCTCTCTGGCGCCCAGTCCGCGGCCGCCGCCGTTGCGAACATGATGTCATAGTTGTCCTCCTCCAGCTCCTTGACAACCGCGTCGTGCATCTCTTGAGTCGTCTCCACGTTCACAACCCTGGCGTCTGCGGGGGGTTTCGCAGAGCCCGGACCATAGACGATTGTGACCTGAGCTCCCCTCGAGAGCGCCTCTTCGGCGATGGCAACACCCATCTTGCCCGAGCTCTTGTTAGTTATTATCCTGACGGGGTCGATGTACTCGAGGGTGGGTCCGGCTGTTACTAGCACGCGCCTGCCCTGGAGGTCCTGCTCCGCCCCAAGCCTCCTCACGACCGTCCTGACGATATCCTCGCTCTCCGCTATCTTTGCCTTCCCCTCATCGATCCTAGGTCCCACAAACTCCACTCCGAGCCTCCGCAGCTTCTCGATGTTCTCAAGGACGATGGGGTGCATGTACATAGACTCGTGCATGGCGGGCACGATGACAATTGGGATCCTCGACCCAAACGCCGTGGTGACCACTGTTGTCACTGGCGTGTCGTCTATTGCGCAGGCAATCTTGCCTATGGTGTTAGCTGTCGCCGGAACCACAAGGATTAGATCAACCTTATCCGAGCTCTCCCCGGCAAGGGTCACGTGCTCCGTCTTGCCAGTTATGCGTGTCAGGACCGGGTTTCCTGTCGCCCACTCCATCATGTACGGGTGTAGGATGGCGTGTGCGCTGTGGGACATCACGGAGTAGACCTCGGCCCCCAGCCGCATGAGGTCGCGGGCTAGGTCGGGGCACCTGATCGCCGCCACGCTGCCGGTGATGCACATGGCGATCTTCTTTCCCTTTAGGACGCTGCTCTTTGAGCTGATTATGTCCTTTGATGTGTGTCGAAGCAAGGGTTGCACCGGGATGTGTGTGGGGGTTATCCGAACAATTTAGGTTGGCGTCCGAAATCTATGCAATCTTTAAAGATTGTAAAAAAGGAAGATGTCCTTGGTCAACTTCAGTTCTTGAGTCAAGACCGTTGAGTGTACCACGTAGAGCGTGAGGACCGACGCATTGGTCGACTTTGTTAAGGCGCTCAAGGAAGTTCTGATCGGGCTCACCGTCTATGGCCCCATACAGGAGCTACAGGTCAAGAGGCTACACTACGAGTACGTTTTCATGTTTGTCACCGTCGGTGAGCTCGTGGGTTTGTCGGTTTTTCCGCCCTACTATGTTCTCAGGCTGTTGCCGTACTGGATCTCCCGTCTTGAACCTTGGAGAACGACATTCTGCCGTCCCAAAGATTTTCTCGATTTCTGACGTCCGAGTGTGCGATAAAAACTTAAGAAGAGGCATATAGAACAGTCATGCAGCGTGAAGGAATTCAAAATGTCCTCAACAGCGGGTAAGAAGGAGCAACAGAAGGAAAGTGAAGCGGTGAGAGCCATCAAGGAGACCGTTTACGGGGCCGCGATGCACGGGATGGTCACCTACACGCTCAGGGCGCGTATGCACCTTGAGCACCTGTTCATGCTCATTACGATGGGTGACATGCTCGGGATTCCCATCCTGCCGCCGTATTACACTTTGAGGTTGCTCCCATATGCCGTTCCCCACGTCAAGACTTGGGAGAGGCGGCTCCTGAGGGAGCGTGACATTACAGACCAGTTCTTCATGTGAGGAGAGGCCCATGTCCCTTCGTATCGGAGAGTATCTAGCCTCGAAACCCGATGTCAAGTACATTCTATTCGGGGGCAAGGGGGGGCTTGGCAAGACCACCCTCTCGGCAGGCACGTCATACCACCTCGCCAAGCAGGGCAAGAGAGTGTGTGTCTTTTCGACCGATCCGCAGGCTAGCCTAACGGACATCTTCGAGCGACCTCTCTTCGGCAAGGGCGAGGTCGAGTTGATGCCCAATCTCTACGCTCTTGAGATCGATGCCGACAAGCGGATCGCAGACTACCAGAACGAGATCCGGAAGAAGATTAAGGACATGTACGGTCTGCCCGAGATTCCGCCGGAGATCGATGAGTACATCGGTGCCTCTTCGGCGGAGCCCGCGATGGCCGAGTCGGCTACCTTTGATGCGATGGTCGATCTCATTACCAGTGGACGGTTTGACTACTACATCTTCGACATGATGCCGCACGGCCACGCCTTACGTTTCCTGAGCATGGCTGAGATCTTGGACGCTTGGATCAGCAAGATCACGGGCGTTAGGTCGAAGGCGTCCGAGTATCAGGATCTCGCCCAGGTTCTGCGGGGTTCGAGGGAGGGCTTAGCCAAGGAGGACCTCGTTCTGGGCGAGTTGGAGGAGATCAGGAAAAGGCTTGGCTTTGTCAGCGAAATGATGCGGTCTGAGCAGACGATGGCGTTCTTCTACGTGCTCATCCCGGAGCTCATGCCGATTCTCGACACGAGAAAGGCGCTGGAAATGTTCCAGGCTTTCAGAATTCCCCTGAGCGGGGTTATAGTCAACCAGGTCTACCCGCCTGAGCTTTTGAACCAGACAAACGTGCCCGACTTTCTCAAGAACAGGATTTCCTCCCAACAGAAGTACATGAAGATGATACAGGGAGAGTTCGGCTCTATCCTGCGCGGAGTGGTTCCGATGCTCGACAGGGAGCCCAAGGGTCTGGAGATGATAGGCAAGGTGGCTGAGGCCCTGTTCGCAAAGGAGGTTTGACGATGAGTTTCAGAGATGTCGTTGCCAATCCGAAGCTCAAGTACACCTTCTTCGGTGGGAAGGGCGGTGTCGGGAAGACGATCGTCGCTGCGGGGGCGGCTTACCTCCTCGCCGAGCAGCTGGGGAGGAAGACACTGATCTCCTCGACGAACCCGGTTCACAGCCTGTCAAGCGCCTTTGGACAGGACTTCTGGGGGAAGGGGATATGCCACGTTGAGGGGACGAAGAACCTGGACGCGATGGAGATCGACATCACCCAGACCGTCGAGGGCTACAAGGAGAGCGTCAGGTCGAAGATCATGGCTTTTCTTAAGACCGCGGACATCCCAATCGAGCCCGGGCCGTTCATCGATGTTGCCACCACAAACCCGGCGTTCGAGGAGGCCGCTATGTTCGACGATGTTGTGAGGTTGCTCCTGAAGGGCGAGTACGATGCGTACGTCTTTGATACGGCTCCCGTTGCGCACACGTACCGGCTTCTCGGAATGTCGAAGGTCTACGACCTCTGGCTCCGGAGGATGATAAAGAGCCGTGAGGAGGCGCTGTCGGAACGGGTTAAGCTGTCTTTCCGCAGGGACAGGATACTCACTGAGATCAAGAAGGACCCGCTGCTCCTGGACCTGCTCCAAACCAGGCAGAGGACCGAGGAGGCGAAGGCTCTCATCACGGATAAAGAGAAGACCGCCTTCTTCTTCGTGACCCTACCCTTGACGCTCCCCATAGCGGTCATCGAGCGATTTGTCGGTTGGGTGCGCGCCTTCGATATCCCTGTGGGCGGGGTCGTTGTGAACGGCGTGATCCCGAAGGAGGGTTTGGATCTCTCGGAGACATCCACGTACGTAGTCAACAAGATCAAGGAGCAGGACATGTACATCGAGTCGGTGTACCAGAAGTTCCCTGGTCTCATCCGCGGGTTCGTGCCACTCTTCGAGACCGAGGTTCAGGGATTGGACATGATCGCGAGGGTTGCGGGGGCTCTAGCCAAGTAGCAAAGATGTCTCATGCTTGTCCCTGACTGAGATCTCTGAGTTCTTCGACGCGTACGGTCTCCTCATAGTGTTCGTTCTCGCCTTCGCCTTCATAATATGGTACCTGATTGGCAGCTGGATAAACTTGAAGATCATGCGGCGGTACGCCCGCATTCTCGAGGAGCACCTGAAGCCTCGAGGCATCTCGGTCAAGTACAGGAAAATCAGCGGTGGGAGGGGCTTCAGGGCGCTTTGTCTGATTGGCGACGACCGACGGTTTGAGAGGGTTGAGGTGGCGATCAACTTGGCTGACCGGGACAACGCGATGCACTATCCTCTTGTACCGATAATGCGCGACAGGGATCGGATGATTTGCTGGGCTTTTCTTCGGGAGAAGCCCTACTGCGCGGTGGAGATAGCCTCGAAGTCCGCAGCCAAAGCCATTCAGAGAGAATTCAGGAGGTCGCCCGAGAAGTATGGCGACTTCAAGATGTTTTTCATCGATAGCGAGTTTGACAGGGAGTACAAGGTATTTGCCAAGACCGAGCGCTACCTCCATGCGGTGTTCCCTGTGAAGATCCGCAAAGACCTGCTCGATATGAGGCGGCACATCAGGAATCTCTCAGTGAACGAGGATCAGTCATTCCTGCGCTTGTCAGCAACGGCGAAGGATGAGACTATTCCCCGAGTACTGGATTTCATCTGGGATCTCGGGAATACAGCGGCGCCTAGGTCTACCAAGACTTAAGGATTCGCGGAAAGACGATCCCTCCTGGAAACCCACGGTTACAAGAAACACGTAAAGCGCTTGGAATCAATCGCTGAACGGCAGTCTGCGACTCATAACGTAGGCGTTCTCGCCGTCTTGGTAGTAGCACTCAATCGTTCTTACCGTGTTGAAGCCCAAGAGCTTGTAGAGGGATATCGCTGGGTCGTTTCCGACCCTGACCTCTAGGAAGCACTCGGTGGCGCCGTACTCCACAAGAGCCTTCATGACCTCTACAACCAGTGATCGTCCTATGCCCCTTCTGCGATACTCTGGGAGGACTGCGATCGAGACGATGTGTCCCTTCTTGGTTGGGAGAATGCTGAGGTGCTCGGGGAATCCGTGCTCCACCCTACACATTGTGTAGCCCACGACCTTCCCCTCAGTCTCGGCGACGAGGAATGCCTTTGGGAAGTGGGTGTAGAGGTCCAGGTAGAAGTAGGAGCTGTAGTTCTCGGGGAGGCACTTCATGTTTATCTCCATCACCCGCTCTAGGTCCCGCATCTCGAAGAGCCTCACCGTGAAGGGCTTCTCTTCGCGCAATGTCGGGTCTCCAGAACTCTCAGAATGCCCAATAATCCTTTTTAAGGGATTTCTCGGTAGTAGGCTGGAGAACTCCGCAAAGGATGAGGCTTTGGCGTACACAACCCAGTATCCTTGGCCGCTGCCTCTGGACCAGATCCGCGTGATGGTTGAGGAGGAGTTTCGTGTTCAGAGCGCATACGTGGATGAGGGAGTGCCCTGCTTCGTTCTGGTCAAGGGACCGACCAAGGAGCCATTCTTGAGACTCGTGGCGAAGATGAAAGGCCAGAGTTTAGTGCCCACTCTGAAAGAGGAGAAGAGGACCCTGATTCTGAGGGTTTTGATAAAGGTTCCTCCGCCCCGCTCGAACATATACATTAACGTTGGTTTGTTCTTCGCCACGGTTGCGACGGTGCTTTGGTATGCGTACATGTTTGTTGGGAACCCTATACTGGCGCTTCACCTTATGCCGAACATGAACACCTTCGTGCTTACGGCGGGCACGGCCACGTGTGTGATTGCGATCATCGGACTCCACGAGGTCGGTCACAAGACAGTCTGTGACGTTAGACAGATTGAGGCCACGATGCCGTACTTCATTCCGGTGCCACCGTTCCTGCCTGTTGGGGTTATGGGTACTTTGGGTGCGGTGATCATGCAGAAGGAGCCGCCTGTGAATAGGGACGCCATGTTTGACCTGGGATCCTCGGGCCCGGTGATAGGCTTTCTCGTCACGCTGGCGGTTGCCATAGCAGGGTTGAGAATGTCCTTTGTGGTCGACGTTTCTACGGTCGCGGCGTGGAGCGAGATGTACCCAGGAGCGATGGGCACGATTCCTGTGCCTTTGCTGTTCGACCTTCTGGGGAGATTGCTTCGCGCCGACCTCGAAGCTGGTAAGGTGCTGATCTTTTCCCCGATCGCTACGGTTGGTTGGTTCGGTATGCTCCTCACGTTCTTGAACCTCATGCCGATCTGGCAGTTCGATGGGGGATGGGTTTCGAGAGCGGTGTTCGGACCAAGACTGCACAGGTGGATCTCGTACGTAGGCATAGCCGTCATGATAATAATAGGTTTCTGGCCGATGGCTCTGCTAGCCCTCCTTGGAATGTCTAGAGCCGCTACCATCGCGCCTCTGGACGACGTTTCAGCCCTCACAGTGGCGAGGAAGGTCTTCTCAGTTGTCTTGTTGGCTATTATAGTACTGTGCGCGATCAACCTTCCCTACTTCTGAGCGAGGGGCATCGTGATGGAGCCGTGGGGTATGCATAGAACTCTACCCCTCTTCCCGACCAGCCTCAGAGCGGACCTCAGGGCGTCGTTCACGGTCTTCTCCGCCCTCAGTCCGAAAACGCCGGTGGAGTAGTAGCTTGGCAGGATCGAGACGAGAAAGATTCTCGCCCTCTCCAAGGCTTTCAGGAGTGTGTAGGCCGGGATCGCCTCGAGCGCGAACCTCCTTCTAAGCTCCTTCTCCATCTCCTCCAGGCTCTTGTGCTTTGACATCCACTGGTAGAATCCCAGCTCACCGTAGCCACGGGAGCACTCGGCAACAAGAATGACCGCCCCTTGAGGTGAGACCGCGTTCAACGCGTTCTGTATTGCTGGTAGAGCCATGGAGAGGTCGACGTCGTAGGGCAGTCCACCTGCGCTCTCCATGACCACGTCCGCCTCACCCTGGACGCTGATCTTGTAGAGCTCGTCCACGAGCTTGACCGCGTTGGCGAAGGCTTGCTCCGGATCGCCGGCGAAGGCGCCGACAACCTCCTTCCGTGGGTTCACAACTACGTTCACCCCGAAGTCGATTCGAGCCATCCGCGCGATCTCGTCCATGTCCTCGCTGACAGGATTCCCCGCGAGTCGTCCGGGTGTGGCTTCGGGGCTGAGCATGAGCGAGTGGTTCTGTAGTATCGACTCGACTCCGAGGAGGCCGGGGGCGACGCCCTTTCTTCCGCCTGAGTAGCCGGCGTAGGGGTGGAGACAGACGTCGTTCGCCACTATCCGCACGGTGGCTTCGAGAAAAGCCTTGTTCAGAAGCACCTTCGTCTTTCGAGTTGTCTCGCCGAGGTGAACCAACTCTTCGGGGGCTCCCGAGTGGTGGATGACCCTTATCCCGTCGGGGAGTTTCCCTAGGAGCCTTGAGGCGTCGGTTGCGGATAGTGATCGGTGCTTCCCTCGACCTAGGATTACCGTGATGGCTTCGTTTCTAGCGCCGGCGCCCGTCAGGGCGTTGACCAGCGGAGGGATCATCGGGTTGGACCCGGAGGCGTCGGCGAAGTCGTCCACGACAACCGTTACCTTTGAGTCGGGTCGCAGCAGCTCGGCGAGCTTTCTGCCAAGCGGGTTCTCGAGTGCTCTCGCTACCTCCTTGAGTGGGTCATCTACACCGGGCCTCGGCTTGGGCTCAGCTACGCCCTGAAGGTTCTCGTCCGGGATCCTCGCAGAAACCTCAGTGGCTCCGTAAGGAAGCCAGATCTCCACCATTGCAACGACACCGTTCTGCCAGACTCTCAGGTTGCTCTGCCACGTATAAGAGACTGTGGCTTGCCTGTCTTCGACAAACTCTTTAAGACCCGTCGATCCCCCAATTGTTCACGAAACCCTCTGTGATGGGTGTGGAACTATGGCTTGGAATGATGAGCGGGAGAAGCTAAGGGCGGAGCTGTGTACACTCCTCATGAGAGTGAGCGCGATCAAGTTTGGAACCTTCACTCTTGCCGGTGGGAAGCTCAGTCCGTACTACGTGGATCTGAGGGTGGTTCCCAGCTTCCCTGACGCATACCGCGTGACCTGTGGCGCGTTCTCTGAGACGATCACGCATGATGTTGGTTTGGCAAGGTTCAACCGGATCTCCGGTATCCCGACTGCCGGCATCCCCTTTGCTTCTGTTGTTGCGTTCCAGATGAAGAAGCCGTTCCTGTACGTGAGGAAGGATGTCAAGACGCACGGGAGGGAGAGGATGGTGGAGGGGATCCTGCTTCCAGGCGATAAGGTTCTTGTCTTGGACGACCTGATAACGACGGGAGGGAGCCTCATCAATGCGGCGAAGGCGATCAGGGCCGAGGGCGGTGTCGTGAACGACGCGGTCGTGCTGATAGACAGGGAGGAGGGAGGAAAGGAGGCGCTCGCCAAGGCGGGTATCAGGCTTCACTCGCTCACAAGGATGAGCGAGGTCGCCAAGATACTTCTGAAGACAGGGACCCTTAGCCCTGACCAGTATAAGTCGATAGCCAAGCAGATAAGAGCGGGATAACCTTCGAGGTAGCGATTCAGCTCAAACGACGATCTTGCCGTCCACTACCAGCTTTTCAGATCTTCCTTTGGGAAATGCCACCTCGACTGTCGGTCTGTTGATCAGAAAGTCCATGTGGTTTGAAGAGCTGTTCCTCCCCCCGGTCGGGAAGTCCGTGTTCCTGCCGAACGCTATGTGAGCCGTCCCCCAGACCTTCTCTGCCTCCAGAAACTCCCGAACGATCCTGGCTTTGGGGTTCAAGCCGATAGCCATCTCCCCAACGACGCCCGCCATCTCATCGAGAGACAGCGCCCTCTCCACAGCCCGCACAACCCTCTCCTCATCCCCCCGGATGCTCACGGCTCTTCCATGGATGCACTCTATGGTTATGGGCTTGGATATCGGTCCCAGGCCACCGATCGCGATGTCGCAGACAAGCACCCCCTCGAGACCGTTCTCAACCGGACCCACCGTCACCTCCCCCGTGGGTAAATTCCCCCACTTCTCGTTGGTGATGGTCGTGTCCTTGAAGAAGCCCCGTCCCTTGATCGACAGGCTCAAGCTTGTACCCGCGGGAGACGCGATTCTGACAACCTCAGCGCCATCCGTCGCGGCGATGATCCTGTCCGCATCCCCGTTCATCTTCTCGTGCTCATCCAGCGAAAGGGCAAGCGCGCCCTCAGTCAGCATATCCAGAGTGATACCGGGACAGTGACCCAGGCGGCAGCTCTTGTCCCTCGTTTCTAGATGTAGCAGCTTTATCCGGAACGGAGTCTCCTCGGCTGGACCCCTCAGACAGTTGACAACGAGATCAGGTCTACCCGCGATAACCTCCCTCACTACTTCGGGAAGATCGCTTCTAACCACGTCCCTCCCTGTCTGGAGGGTCAACAGCCTCGTTAGTAACCCAGTCTCCACCCCCGCGTAGGCGAAGCACCTGCCTACTTCGAGCCTAACGTCGTCCGAGATGACCAGTAGCTTCTCCCCCGCGGAGGCTTCCATCACGCTCCCGAGGGCGTTCCCTGCGTGTCGGACCGCAGCCTCCTCCATCAGGATCATGCCCTCACGCTATCGTGGGAATGAATTCTATTAAGGCTTGGCAATAGCCCTGCCTACGCGCTTATGCTTATTTGCAGAGTCGTTTAAGGATAGGCGGAGGGTCAGTGCTTGGTGAAGGATCTCCGATCGTTCGTGCAACTTCTGGAAAGGATCGCGCCAACTGAGGTCGTGAGGGTAAAGGAGAGGGTGGACCCGAGGTACGAGATCACGGCGTACGCCCTGGAATATGAGCGGAGAAAGCGGTTTCCCGTCTTGATCTTCGACCGAGTCGGGGACTACAGGCTTCCGGTCATAACGAACGTCCACGCCACCAGGGAGAGGCACGCATTGGCTCTCGAGACAGATCGGGATCGGCTTGTTGACGAATACACAAAACGGGAGGCGTCCCTGATCCCTCCGAAGAGAGTGAGCAACGGACCTGTGAAGGAGCGTATCTTCCTAGGAGAGGACGTGAACCTGACCGAGCTGCCAATCCCAACCCACTTCAAGCAGGACGCCGGCGCATACATCACCGCAGGGATCATAGCGGCGAGGGACCCTGACAACCCGGAGAGAACAAACGCGAGCTTCCACCGGATGCAGGTGAAGGATAGGAATAAGCTGGGGGTGAGCCTCCACAGCCGACGACACCTCTGGGACTACCAGAGAAGAGCCGAGGAGAAAGGAAAACCGCTGGAAATAGCCGTGATAATTGGCGTACACCCTGCGGTAGCCTTTGGAGGAACTTGGTCGGGACCGTTACAGACCGACCACTACCAGGTCATGGGTGGTTTTCTGGGCGAGCCACTCGAGACAGTTCACTGCGAGACTGTGGACCTGGATGTGCCGGCGCGCGCCGAGATCGTGCTGGAGGGGGAGATCCTCCCGAAGGTCCGAGAGCCGGAGGGTCCCTTTGGCGAGTTCACGGGCTACGTCTCGAGGCGATCAACCCAGCACGTAATAATGCTCAGGGCGATATGCCGCAGGGAGGACGCGATATTCCAGGATGTGGTCCCTGGCTTCTCGGCGGAGCACTCTACACTCCTTGGGGTGCCTCACGAGGCTCAGATCTACCGCGCTCTCAAGGCGACGGTCCCGACGGTCAAGGCGGTGAGCTACCCGGTTTCGGGCACCTGCAGGTTCCACTGCTACATCTCGATGAAGAAGGCTGCGGAGGGGCAGCCGAAGAACGCGATCTTCCTTGCATTGGCGGAGGACCACTCCATAAAGCTCGTTGTGGTTGTGGATGATGACGTGGATGTCTACAGCGAGAGTGAGGTGCTCTGGGCGGTTGCGACGAGGATGCAGGCTGACGAGGATGTTTTCATAGTGCCCGGGGTCATGGCGTCTATGCTCGACCCCTCAAACAAGGAGGGGCTATCCGCGAAGATGGGCATCGATGCCACACGACCTCTCTCAGGATGGGCCGCAGAAAAGTGCACTATACCAGATAACGTTGCCGAGTCGGTCAGGGCGAGAATTGGGGGAGGCTAGAGGCTTCAGCGGGAAAGCGCCCGGACAAACATCTCCAGGAATCTCTTGGAGTCTACTTCGAGGCACATGTCGATTCTTGATTCACGCCCCGTCGAAGGACGCTGAACCGTTCGTCCCAAGCACAGTTCCCCGTGAGTCTCAACGTCCAGAGCCATCTTCCTAGTTTTGACTAAGCTCCGATCGACGGTGACACCCACCGCCAGGGGGTCGTGCATGGCGCAGCCATCGACCCCTCTCACCCGTTTGTAGAAGCCCATGTAGTGACGGGCTACCCTCACTATGAACTCGGCAAGAGGAGTTCCGGCGTTTTCGATCTCCTTGAGATGGGATGGGGTCAGGAGCGTCTTCATGGTGACATCCAAGCCGACTAGAGTGATTGGAAGGCCTGAGTTGAAGACGATCTTAGCCGCCTCGGGATCGGCGTACACGTTGAACTCCGCCTGGGAGGTGACGTTGCCTGGAACTGTCACGGCGCCGCCCATGACGACGACCTCTTGAACAGTCTCCGTAAGCTTCGGTTCCTTCGCCACCGCCATCGCGACGTTAGTGAGCGGTCCGGTAGCCACTAGGGTGATCTGTCCGGGACTCTCCATTACCTTAGAGATCAGCAGGTCTACTGCGTGAACTGGTTGAGCACGAATCTTGGGCGGCGGCATGTTCGTATTTCCAAGACCGTCTGGTCCATGGACCTCTGAGGCGATTATCCGATCTCTCAGGAGAGGCTTCGCCAAACCCTTTGCCACAGGGATCTTTGCCGCTCCGGCCACCTCCAGAACCCTCAACGCGTTCGCCGTCGTCAGGTCGACTCCAACGTTTCCAGCCACTGTGGTTATGGCCTCGAGTCCAAGTTTGCCCGACCTGAGCGCGAAGAGGATCGCCATCGCATCATCGATCCCGGGGTCGCAGTCAAGGATAACTCTCGTCGAGGTTCAAGCACGCTCCCGAACAAGGAATGTCCTGTAAAGCCGCCCCTAATAACCTTGCCAGCCACAGCTCAAATCATAGGAAGACATGCCTGAATAGCGCAGAGTAGTGGGAGCCTTGTCAAGAAGAAGAGGGAGAGTTGATCGTCGACTATCCCTTGTAGAGAGCGTATTTTACAGGTATGGGTCCCTTCTGGTCTAGGTAGTGTAGAACCCAGGGTCGATCCACAGGAAATCGCCCTCGGAGACTTTGTACTTTTTGTCGTGGACAAGGTACTCGCCTCCTCCGGACAGGTAGAAGACCTCATGCTGCTCGACGTGAGTCTCGTATATGCCGCTGCCCCCTCCATTATCTGCCTTTATCGTGAGCGTCACCATGTCGTACTCCGTCTTCTTAGGGTTTCTATGAGCTTTCTTATGTCCATTTGCAAGTCAAGTTCGTTGAATACAGACAGGATTAACCTTATATCCGCTGACGGGAACCACTAACCTGACAGTCAATCGAAGAGGAGGAGAAATAGGAAAACTTGGAAACGCTACTGGTGATGCTAATTGGGATCGTTCTATACTTGCTGGTCTACAACTTCTACGTGAAGTGGTTCGACAAGAACATCATGGAGGCAGATGCCAAGAGGACCACACCCGCGCATATGTACATGGACGGAGTCGAGTTCTTCCCCACCAGCCGCTACGTGCTTCTCGGCTTCCAGTCCAAGAGCATCACTGGGTTGGGCCCAGTCTTCGGGCCTGTCTCGGCTATTGTGTGGGGCTGGCTACCGGGTCTGATTTGGATCTTGGTCGGCAACACTTTCATCGGCTGGATACAAGATTACAACTCGCTTATGGTCTCGGTTAGGCACGAGGGATCGTCCTTCGGCCCTGTGGCTCACGCTCTGGTCAGTCCCCTGGCGAGGGTGCTGATGCTGTCTTTCATCTTCTTCAACATGTCGTCTCCGGGTAGTCTAACAATGGTTGTTGGAGCCTACAAGTCCTTCCCGATCGGGGGCTTCGCGATCGTCATGACCACGATAATCGCCGTCGTGTTCGGCTACAGCGTCTACAGGCTAAGGATGAACATCTTGTACTCCACGCTGTCCTGCGTGGTCCTAATGTTTGTCGGTATGGGAGTCTTAGTTTGGGCGTCCCTCCCCGGTGGTCCGCTCTACGGCACCCTCGTGTGGCTGTCATCACCTGCGAACGCCTTGGCTGCTGAGGACATCTGGTTTGCCTTTATCATAGTGTGGACTACCATCAGTGCGCTGTTGCCCGTCTGGTCCTTCATGACGCCGGTGAACTACCTCGCCTTCTACATGGTCTGGGGCTTCCAGATCACTTTGATCCTCTCCATATTCGCCGGCCACCCGATGTTCAACCAGCCCGCCTTCACGAGCGCCGGGAGCTGGCTCGGCTCTGTCCCGCCGCTCTGGCCGATGATGCCGGTGACGATCATGTGCGGTTCTATCTCGGGATGGCACAGCCTGGTCTCGTCATCCGGCTCATCGAAGCAGCTCGACTCGGAGGCTGATGCGCGCTTCATCGGAGGTGGTGCAATGCTGATGGAGGGCATCATAGCCTTGACATCGCTTTGCGCCGTGGCGATGCTACTACCAGCAAACCTGATTCCAGGTCCGCAATTCTTGGGTGCAGGTGGTCCTCGCTACGTTGCAGGCGCCACAACGCTCCTAGGCGCGGTCGCGCTGCCGGCTGCGTTCTCCCAAGCCTGGGCGGCTCAGTTCATAGGGATCCAGCACATCACGCTGACCCAGATCGGACTGAGGTTCGGCCGCATGTCGCTGTCGGAGCTGCTGGGCGGAAAGATAAGAGCCTTCAGGAACAAGTACGTTTGCATCGCCCCAGTCGTAATACTGTGGATTCTGCTGGGCCACAGCCGATTCGGCGCGGTCGCTGACTACATCTGGAGGATGGGCGGCGGCATCAACCAGCTTCAGGCAGGCCTCGCGCTGACGCTCATCACGGTCTGGATGATCGGGAGACGCAAGCCCTGGTTCTACACCGGCATCCCCATGGCCTTCATGCTCGTGACTACGGTCTCGTCACTCGTCTACAGTGCTGCTACGTTCCTGGACGCCGCCAGCAGGGCGACGGGCACAGCGCTCGTCGGCCTCTACGGCGCTGCAACCATAAGCGTGATCTTGATATGCCTGGCTGTTGCAATGGTGTACGAGTGCGGTAAGGCTATCCGTCGGGTGAGGGGTGGGGCCGAGGCACCAATGCCAGCTGCAGCGCCACCGACGGCGCCAACGACGATAACCACGATAACGCCCGCACCAGAGAGCAAGAAGTAAGATCCCCCCATTTCTCTCATCTTTTTCTTAGTTGCCTTGGTAACTGGCGAGACTACCTTCTTTGGCGCAATCTTGTCCGTGAAGATCCTGGTCTTGAGCTTGGTACCCATGTTGAGCGGAGCCATTGTGCATCTGGGAGTTTCCAGAGCTCTTACGATTGAGCCGGGAGATGCTGGAATTCTTCTATTGGTCGCCTTCCCCATTCCGAGACTGCAGGTATCATATAGAGCCTCAGAATAACGACGAGAGGGCTGTTCGAGACAGTCGGTGAAAAGCCAGGGTTTCTGAGGGGCTGAGCGCTCTGATCAGGGGCATTCTCTTCGATCTCGGAGGCACGTTGATCGTTGAGGACAAAGACCCGGGTGCTCGTATACTTCAGTGGAAGAGACTGAGACGAGTTCCATACGCCGCCACCCTGATCAGAAGGCTCTCCGAAAAATACAGGTTAGCCGTTGTCTCGGGCAAGGTGGAGGTGGGCGAAGCCTTAGGGAGAGTTCGGCTCCGCGAATACTTCGACGCTATAATCACCTCTGTCGATGTTGGCTGCGAGAAGCCTTACCCGAAGATATTCAAGTGCGCCCTAGACGCTCTTGGCATTCGGCCCGGCGAGGCCGTGATGATAGGCGACCGGGTTGACACGGACATCTGCGGAGCGAATGGAGCGGGGATCACCACGGTTCTGCATCGCTGGCGGAATCGCTATCGCATGCCAATCTGCAGAAGCCTTTCAAAGCCTTCCTACTCGGTCAAATCGCTGCGGGAAGTGGAGAGAGTTCTCAAGGAGATCGAATCCCTGAAAGGCTAGGCAAAGAACCGAACGTTGAGGTCGCGGTCACTCTTGCATGTCCCCTGAACGCCCCTGGGCCGGCTCGGACAGGGCGTATCTGGGCAGCTTGGCTTCAGGGCAGACTCTGGCTGCGGACTTCTACTTTGACATCGACGAGTCCGCCTCGTCCCCCAAGGCCAACTCCGTGCCGCTGACCGTGAAGTACGAAGCCGACCAGGTGAAGAAGGTCGAGAATAGGGTGATCGTTTATGTGACCGGTAAGGCTAGCTTCACAATCGACAGCGCTGATATGCCGATCAAGATCAGCCCAAGCGACACGGGAGTGGTTCCTGGCGGACTCCTGTTTTGGTTTGGGAGAAGGCGGAAACTGGTGGATTAGGGTTAGGGCTGTCTCGAGCGCGTGAGCGCCGCGAAGGGAAAGCCGAAGGCGGCGGTAACGCCCAAGATCAGAAATCCGGATTGGAAGCCTAGAAAGTCCACCAGGAAGCCCGCGATGGCAGGTGCGACCGCCTGAGCTAGGATTACAACTGTGTATAGAACTCCGAAACCCGAGCCCCGTGCCCCCTGGGGCAGTAAATCTGCTGTGAGAGCGTCGGTGACGGGAACGAAGGCGTTGGCTGTTCCTCCGAACACCATCAGGAGCACAACTAGGACGGGGATCGTGGTTTGGAATCCTAGTCCGACGGCTGACAGGGATATCGCTGCCATAAGCAGGAAGATGACTTTCTTTCGCCCAAACCTGTCGGATGCCATGCCTCCAAGGGGTCCGCTTATCAGACCTGCACCGGGAGAGATCGAGAAGAGAAGGCTTGCAAAGCCGACTTCAAAGCCGTAGGCAGCGTGCAGGAAGGCTGGGAGAAAGGAGTGAATTCCACGGTCCGCGATGCCGAACAATGATCGAATGATCAGTGTAAAGACCACGTGGCGGTTCACTCCTTCCATCACAGGTCTCCTGTCGCTCCTCACTCGGATCGTGGGACGTCGAATCTCCGCCGGCGAGTAGAACCAGACGAGTAATGCCAGTAGATATCCAGGTAGGGATACGATCAACAAGGGGGTGCGCCAGCCGTATCCTGTCAGGGACGCGAGAATGACGGGTGTCACGAAGAAGCCGACGCTCGCCGCCGCACCGTGAATCCCGATGGCTCTCCCCCTCTCCTGGGGCGGGAAAGTGTCCCCGATCAGGGAGAGTCCAGTCGGGTGGTAGGTGCTTCCTCCAATGCCGCTCACGCCCTGCAGGGTGACAAGCTGCCACAGATTCGTGGCTAGGGTGGTCAGTCCCATGCCGAGGGCGGACAGGGCAACGCCAGGGGCTAACAGCAGCCTCCTTGCGATCCTGTCTGAGAAGATCCCGACCGGGAGTTGGAAGATGGCGTAGGTGAGATAGAAGGAGCTTATAACCAGTCCTGCGACGCTATATCCAAAGCCGAACTCCTGCATGATCAGGGGGATTACGGGTGGTATGAGGTTCCAGTAGCTGTGGTTCATCGCGTGGAGGACAGAGCAGATGAGAAGCACCCTGTATCGAGACTGCAAAGCGCTGTCTTCCCGATTGCTGGATAGGCGTTGTTAGGCGCCTTCTGGATATTAAGAGGTTTCTATCTCATGTCTTTGGGTTCGTAGAGGGCTCTGTGTGCATAAATATGACCGCTTGCGTAGCATAATTGAGTGATATGGTCGCCGAAGAGTTCGTGGACGAGTGGGGCTTGGAGAGGAAGGCCATCGCCATACTGCGGCAGGTGGGAAACCTACGTCTCGTCGGCGAGACGGGAACCGGGAAGACCCTGTTCATACACCACCTCTGCGAGAAGCTTGGGTGGCACCTCTACGAGTACAGCCTCTCCAGCGATACGGAGCGCTGGGATCTGATCTGCGGGGACGTGTTGAGGCAGGGCACCACCGAGGCTCGGGAGGGTATGATCCTGCTCTGGCTTCAGGATCCAGAGGGGGGAATGTGCTTCTTGGACGAGTTCAACTATGCCCAACCGAACGTAACGACGCTGATCAACCAGCTGAGCGACTTCAGGCGCTCGGTGTGGATCCCCGAGCTGAAGAAGAGTTTCCATAGGTCGGAGAGACACTATCTGGCGATCGCGATGAATCCGTGGGAGAGGCATGGCTACTCCGGCACCTTCCAGACTAATATCGCGCAGATGAGGAGGTTCGAGTCCCTCGTCTTCGATTTCCTCTCGCCAAGGCGGGAGACGGAGCTTCTGATGAGTGTCTGCGAGGACGAGCGCTGGGTGAGGAAGCTGGTTGAGTTCGCGAGCAAGATCCGAATCCTTTACCAGAAGGGTGAGCTGACCACGCCCCTGACGACCGGCAATCTGAGAAACTACTGCGCGCTGAGGAATGATGGTATGGAGAGCAAGGAGATTCTGGAGATAGCCTCCAACCTCTTCCTAGAGGAGGAGAGGAAGGTGGTCATGAGGCTGTGGGAGGAGGGTGGATGAGCTTGGCGGGTGTGGAGCCGTTCTGGGTTCTGCGCTGCGATCTGAGAACTGGGAAGACCAGCGCGAGGTTTGCTCGGAAATGGCCGATCTCAAAGTTCATGGCTTGGTTCGATCTCATCAGGAAACAGTTCGCTCTGACAGAGTTCTTCGCCAAGCTCCGCTTCAGGTACGACTGTGTCCCCGTTCGAAGGTCGCTTTGGCTGTTTAGAAGCGTGAGGGGAAGGGAGAGCCTCGATCGGGAAATCGATCATCTAAGAAATCGTCTCTCCTCCGTTGGGCTCGAAGCCTCGCTCGAGGTGGTCCAAATGCTCGGGGTCAAGTCCGGAGCCCAGCCCTTCAAGGAGCTCGAGATGGAGTTCATACTCCAGTGGCTTTCCAATCTGGACGAGAGGTTGGACTCGAGCCTTCGTGGCGGCTATCCGGAGAAGGAGATCGTCCCGCACGTCGAGAGGAAGCTCGAGCTCCTCGAGGTGGTTCTGAAGGAGGATTTTCCCGAGGAAACTGAACGCTCCAAGGATGCAGACAACATGCTCACCATTATCTCGAACAAGCTGCTCGATCTTAAGTAGAGCCAATGTGTCCCAGCAAGTGAATTGAAGCCACCATGGAACCAGGATCATGTCGGAAATCAATATCTTGAGGAAGATCGCGATTTCCGTCACAGGTGATCCCGGACTAACCGTGCGTCTCGGGAACTCCGAGGGGAAGTCATACGAGTCCAGAGAGATCGCTGTTGATGAGGGCTTGATCCCCTTTGATATGATGACTGACCCGCACCAGCGCGAGAGGATCCTGGATGGCATGGTCATCCATGAGTCGGGGCATGTGGTCAAGACCTGGCCGATCATCGAGGAGCTGGAGACGTGGACGAGGCGAAAGCCGAACCCGGTGCTGTCCTCCTGCCTGGTAAACATCGTTGAAGACATTAGGGTGAACCACTACCTGTCCGGTCGCTACAGCCTTGACTTCGCAAGTAGGCTCAAAGACTTTCTTGGCGCAGCGGGGAGGACTCTTCAAATGATCCTAGCGAGGCATCTGATACTCGGCAAGGAGCGGTTCGCGGGGTCGTTCATGATAGACCTGCTAGCCTGCAAGGCCGTCCTCGGAGTCGACACGAGCGAGCTTGAGAAGACCTACCTCATTCCTGAGGCTAGAGAAGCCTTGGCGAGAGCTTGTTCGATCGCGATGAGCGCGAGGTACGTGCAGGCTGTGCCGAAGCTGATAGTGACTCTTGACGCCGCGTACGACGCGCTCTCCGACAGCTGCGGGGTCATTGAGGAGACGCTCATTCCCACCATCTTCGGTGGTAGGTACAGGGTCGGGGACTGGAGGGAGAAGCTCAGGGTTTGGGGGTATGACACGCGGACTGACACCGTGGGCAAGGGTAGCGGCTTGGAGATACCGACGCCCCAGCCCGATGTTGGTGAGTACGAGCTCCTCGCGCAGAGGAACATGTTCCACATCCTGAGGCTGCTCTCGATCCTGAAGAGAGAGGTCGTGCCGACTATCACCATCGAGAAGTGGCACAGGCGAGGGGCTCTGATGCGGGGGATTCTGTCGAAGGCTGTGGCGGAGAGTGAGGTTCGGGATGTGGATCGAATCTACAAGAGCAGGGAGGTTCAGTTCAGGCGGCACAGGGTCGCAATTCTCCTCTTGGTCGATGTGAGTGGGTCGATGAACGAGAGGGACGCGAAGGACTTCCTGACGACGGTGGGTGAGGTTCTGGGGAGGTGGCTCCGGGACGAGGACTTCGCCATCTTGGCGTTCGGGTCTGACTACCTGAGGATAAAGACGTTTGTCGAGCCCTTCCACACTACGCGCTTCAGGATAGGCGGGCTCACGTGTCTAGGTGGCACCGTGCTGTTGAATCCCCTCGAGGAGGGCCACAGGATGTTCAAATCGCGGACGGGCGCGGAGAGGAAGGTCTGCGTGATAATAAGCGACTTCTGCGTGGATGAGCCTAGGCTGTGCCAGGACAAGATCGCGGAGATGAAGAGGGATGGGATCTCCACTATAGGGATTGGGATATGCCGCGTGTCTGAGGAGACGGTTCGAGGCTTCTCAGACTACACGATCATCTGTCGGAGGATCCACGAGCTCGCGGACAAGTTCATCGAGGTCTTCCGACGGATCGTGTTCGAGGACTGGGGCTCAACCTCCCCGGGCAGACATTAGAACCAGCTCGGCTATGTCGAGAGTTCTCATGGAGGATCCCGATCTCTCAGCTGCGCCGGCGAACGCGGTCTTGCAAAACGGACACGCCGTCGCCAGGATCCCTGCTCCAGTCTCCATCGCCTCGCTCAGCCTCTGCCCAGCTATCGCGGACGCCAACTCTTGAAAGGCGGCTTGGACTCCACCCCCCGCCCCGCAGCACCGCGCATACTTGCCACTCCGGCTCATCTCCACTAGCTCGACTCCAGGAATCCTCCTGAGAACTTCCCTGGGAGGCTCGTAGACCTTCATGTGCCGGCCTAGGTGGCAGGGGTCGTGGTAGGTTAACCTGCGTGGCACTTTCTTGGAGAGCTTGAGATCTCCTTCCTTGATTAGGTTGAGTAGGAACTCGCTCGAGTGAACGGTGTCAACGCCGGTTTCGACGCCTAGCTCGTTCGGGTAGTCTAGCTTGAAGGCTCGGTAGCAGCCTGGGCACGTGGTGATGAGCTTCTTCACACCTTTCTCAGCAAGGCTCGCGGCGTTGTGTCTCGCTAGCTGCTGTGCCATCTTCAGCTGTCCGGTTCGTAGGAGCGGGGAGCCGCAGCACCACTCGTCACCCGTCAGAACTGTGAACTCAACTCCAGCCCTCTTCATTATCTCTACCTGAGCTTCCGCTATCTCCGGTCGCCTGTAGGCGGATGTGCATCCGACAAAGTAGGCGAGACTCGCCCTCTTCGTGGGCTTCGCGCCTTTTGGCAGCCATTTGAACCTCGCGTTGTGTGGCTCTCCGTAAACGTTGTGTGTTGATTGAGCGTTTGCGCCGAGTCGGGCGATCTTCTCGGGAGTTCTCTTGAGCGAGACTATGTCCGCCCGCATGGCTTCAACCACGCCCGGTGTGTCGATGGGAGCGCCGAAGGGAGCCTCTCCGGGGAGGCATCGGGCTTCTCTGCAGGCTGCGCAGGTCGTGCACTGGTAGATCGTCTGGATTGAGGATGGCGTGTACTTGGTGAGACCTTTCAGGATGCCGAGGGCGTAGTGGTTTAGACCGGCGGAGAAGGAGGACTCCTTCCTAGTCTGGTCGTGGACCGGACACCAGATCCGGCAGAAGTTGTTCCCACACGTGTTGCAGGTGATCACATCTTCCGAGTACTTTTCTAGGCGCATATTCTCCACCTCAGAGTCCCAGCTTTCCCGGGTTCATGATGTTGTTGGGGTCAAGGGTTCTCTTGATCATCCTGAACATCTCCATCCCATAGCCCAGCTCCTCACCCATATGTCTCGCCAGTTTGAGGCCGATCTCGTGGTGGTGCTCCATGGTCGCGCCCTGGCTGTGAACGAACCTGATCCCGTCGTCCCAGATCTCTCGATTGAGTTTCAGTCCCTCCTCGCTGTAGGGGAACTCGAATATGCAGTACATCGCCGCGCCCTTCGGGAGGATGTGGGTGAGATGGATGGCGCTTCTTGACCCGTGCTTTCTGAAGATCTCTTTCAATCCTTTGTAGATCGGCTCGATCCTCTCGAAGGTGGTCGCCGTCGTAAGAACGTCTTGGGCCCAGGTCCGATACTCGGGTCGCTTGCCATAGAAGTAGTCGTACCGCTTCTTCCACCAGGTGCGCCCGATCTCTGTTCCCAGGTCTTCCCCTCCACGCTTTGAGACGATGTCGAACGCAACCCGATCCTGCACGTTTACAATCTCGCTCGGACCGTCGAAGCCGTATATCAGCCAAGAGCCCTTCGGGTCCGGAGCTCCGAGAACGCTGGCCAATCCTCGCGCGTGGTCGGGGTCGCTCACTCGGAGCATGCAATGGTTCAGGTTTCTGCGTGCGAGTTCGAAGGCGGTTTGGAAGGCGGGATGGACATCATCGAAGCGGAATATTCGGATCAGCCGTTCCTCGGGGATCAGGTGGATCTTTAGGGTGGCTTCAGTTATTATGCCCAGGGTTCCGCCCGCGCCGACGAAGAGCCAGTTCCAGTTCGGTCCGGCGGACGACTTCATGGCTCGCCTCGTCCTGAGCACCTCGCCGTTCGGCAGGACGACCTCTAGGCTCAGAACCATGTCGCCTATGTAGCCGTACTTTGGAGCCAGCCATCCGGCCGAGGCGGTGGAGAGGAATCCTCCGATGGTTGAGGACCAGTACGAGGCCGGGTCGTGTGGGAGAAAGAAGCCTTTTGGAACTATTTGGGAGTCGATGACCTCGGGGTAAGCTCCCGACTGGGCGGTGACGAAGGATCCTTGCTCGCTCACCTCCAGAACCCTGTCCATCTTCCTCGTGTCTACGACAACGCTGCCCTTCTTGACTGGGATGACGCCTCCACCCCCTCCCCTTCCGCCTCCCCACGGGATGAGGGGCGTCTTCGACTTGTTTGCGAGCTTGACCAGCTCGGCAACCTGCTCGGTTGATCTCGGCCATACTACCAGGTCTGGCATGACCTGAGGAACCATCTTTCCAAGTAGCCTGGGCAGTCTGGACGGTGGTGCGCCCGAGTAGCAGTACAGGTCCACATCGGTATCAGACACGTTCTCCGGTCCAAGAATACGATCCAACTGATGAGGAAGCTCCTTCTTCAAAGACCCTCCCCCGATGTACTTCGCTTTTGCTTTGTCTCTGCATTTATGTTCTTCACTTATGAATAGGCACTCTCAGATCAGGGGCTTTCGATCTTCTTGTCTGGACTCCTAAACTGTGAGCCTTCGTGAACGGGCCCACAGACAAGTTCGCGGGACAGAGTAGCTCATCTCGGAAAGGAGAATTGAAGAACTAGTGTAATCCTGTTACAGTAGGGTTTGGTTTTCCTAGTAGCAGGGAAACTGCGTGGCTAAAGCTAAGGTGACTAGGAGCTTTCAAGTTACGTTGCCCAAGGAAGTTCGTAAGCGGTTGGAGATCGAGATGGGAGACTACGTAGAAATCGTGCCCTTAGACAAGCGAAGAGCGCTAGTCAGAAAGATCATTCCCATTGAGAAGCTGGAGGGAGCATGGGGTGAGGAAATGGACGCTGTGATGGGGGAGGTCAGGAGTCTCTGGAGAAAGTGGAAACCGTGAAACACCTATGCGCTGACACAGATGTCTTAGTCGACTACCTTAGAGGAAGGCAGCACGGCAAAACCCTCTACAGCCGTTGGAGAGAGAAGGCCAAAGTTCTCATAACTTTGGTGGCGTCATTTGAGCTTCTGCTGGGCGCCAAGATCTCATCCAACCCAGAGCAGAGACTTCTTGAGGTAAGAAGTGTGATTGACCAACACGAGGTCCTCTCCTTCGACGAAGCCGCCGCAGAGATAGCCTCCGATAAGGGAGCTGAGCTGAGAAAAGCTGGGCTTACGATAGAGGTCAGAGACCTTCTTAACTCCTCAATATGTTTGGCAAACGGGTTGCCCCTGCTCACAAAGAATAGATCCCACTATGAAAGGGTGTCTGGTCTCCAGATCCTGAGTGTTGATTGAACGATTCGCCGCACGATCCCCATGGCAATCTATAGCGGTCAGCGGAGAAAACATGTGAGTTTGGAGGCGCGTTGTCTGGGCAGCCTTGAGGGTGGTGCGCCGGAGTAGCAGTGCCAGTCCGCACCAGAATCCGACACGTCCTCTGCTCCGAAGATCAGCGCGAGTTGTCGACGCGCCGGTCTTTCCGTCATGGGTCCACCCTCCTACTCTTGTTTAGACTTTACATTTATGTTCCTCATCACCAAATATGGAATCTTCTGGGCAAAGTTGCGATTCTTGTTCCAAAGGGGGAATCATTGAGAGTCGCCTTCGGATCGTGATCATACGGGTATCGGAGTGAACGCATGGCTCTCAGCCGTGGAAGAAGGTGTTTGAAACGAGTAACTCCAGAAGTTGCATGGAACAAGACTGGGCAAAGGAGTCTCCTGAACCCCGTCTCAGAACTTATAGCTCTGTTGTTCTCAACAACGAGACGGAGAGGAGGTGAACACTCAAACATGAATATGCGAGGTGCGCTGTGGGTTTCAGCGATAGTCCTCGTGCTTCTTGGGACGATCGCCAGTGCCACGGCTGCAGGCGGTGGTTTTGACGAATTCGGATATAACTACACCGCGAGGGTTTTTGTGGGGAAAGCGGATGGCGTAGACAGAAAGTTGGATGGGACGATTTGGGGTGATCCATCCTATGCAAATGATCACTTGGTGATGAAGTGGAGCAAGGCGTGGGACGACGCAAGATTCCATGGAGCACAGTGGTCTCCCGCTGCTTGGGAAGACAATGAGTGGAATGGCGCGGTTGAAGGTGGTTCCGGAGAGGTCTGGCATTACAAGATAATCTGGGTTGGTCCGAGCCTGCAAGGCAGCCCATATTGGAGAGAAGGGGGCTACGCGATTTGGGGCCAATTCGAAGTCATAATGTCTCAGGGAACTGTGAATGGCGAGCACGTCTGGGAGATGCCTGTGGTAACGCCTAACGGCTACGGCGCAAGCAAGTAGGATTCGTCTTTTTCTCATTTTTGTACTGCCATTCTGCTGTGATCACGTGTATCGGGTTGGTGCCTCGATTGCCTGTTTGAGTCTGTCACGGAAATTGGCGTCAGAGTTGATACGTAACCTCTTCCATGCTAATGGCACACGTCGCGAATGACTTCTTCAGGTTTTTACTTACGTCTTGTCTGGCGAGAGGTTCGAAGAGAAATGTTTAGGTCCCGTGTATTCGTGCGAGTCTGACCGTGTCTCGACCATGCAAGAATCAAATTAGGATGAATGTCTGCATAAAGACAGTTCGAGTTCAGGTTGTCTCACATGAGGAACTGGATCAAGCAACTGGAAGGAAGCCCAATAGATTGGCTTCTCGAATGGTCTAACCCCTCCATTCGCTGTCTTGCTCTCCGAGATATCTTGGAGAAGGGTGAGAAGGACAGTGAAGTAGAAGCCGCGAGGGAGGCAATCCCCAGTTCTCCGATTGTTTCGAGGATCATGGCGAAACAGAGCCCAGAAGGATGCTGGGAAGACCCGACCAGTCCATACCTGCCCAAGTACAAGTCCACATACTGGCAAGTGATGATCCTAAGTCAGCTTGGGATGGGCAAGACCGACGAGAGAATCAGAAAAGCTTGCAGGTACATCTTCCGTTTCCAGCACGATCAAGGCGGGTTCTTGTGCTATGGGTCGGAACAGGCTAGGAGAGAGTACGAATACCTGCGAAAGAAGGGAAAGAGACTTCCCTCACTCGACAAGTGGGCCGAAAGACAGGTGTATGAGCAGCAGCTCTCTTGCCTGACTGGCAATGTTGCTGTGGCACTGATCCGAATGGGATTCGCGAGCGACAGCAGGGTGAGAAAGGCTCTGGAGTGGCTCGTCAAGGTTCAAAACGAGGATGGTGGATGGCTCTGCCCCTACTGGGGGGCTCACGCTAGGGACACGCATGGTTGTTTCTACGGAACGATCTGCCCGCTCGAGGCTCTCAGCGAATATCCAAAGGAACAATTGAGCGCGGAAATGAGAAGCGCGATAGCGAGGGGCGCGGAGTTCCTCCTCATGCACCGCCTATTCAAGGCGGACCACCACGGCTACCAGGTTATCAACAAATCTTGGTTGAGGCTTGGTTTTCCATGGTTCGCTGGGTACAACATACTGAGAGGACTGGATGTCCTTACCAAGCTGGGCTACACGCAAGATGACCGTCTCTCGGATGCTGTTCAAGTTCTCCTGCAGAAGCGACAAGACGATGGAAGGTGGATGCTTGAGGCCACTCCCACTGGGAGGATGCAGACTAACATAGAAGCAAAAGGCCGACCCAGCAAATGGATCACACTAATCTCCTTGAGAGTGCTAAAGCAACTTCTTTGATACTGGTTAGCGCTGCCTAAAGGAGGGACCTGTACAAACAGTATCCTCATCAGAAATGCGAGGGGATCCGATTAGCCAATGATTGAAGGATTGACCAACGAGCTCATCGAATCCTTGAAGGATAAAGAAGGCATGGACGCGCGTAAGGTACTTGCGAATTGTCGGGATCTCTTAGGTGACGCTAGCTTTCACCTTTTGGTTGCGGAAATGGGTGGGGTCGTGGTAGGATTCATCAATTTTACAGTTCGAAGGACACTTCTGCACTCTGGTCCCTCGGGGCTAATTGACGAGCTCGTTGTTACTAGCAGGTATCGCCGTAGGGGCGTGGCGAAACAGTTGATACGTGCATCCATTGAAAGGTGTGGTCAGCTTGGATGCTGTGAGCTCGAAGTAGGCACCGAGCTTGCAAATACTAATGCGATAAGATTCTACAAGAACTGCGGTTTCGAAGACAGGGGGGTGATTCTAGAAAAAGATCTGAAATAAGACACGAGACGCGAATATTAGGTGCTCCACCAATAAGTTCTATATTCGTCATCTGGTCACATTCATACCAAGCTTGAACCAGGGCTTTTTAGTGGTGTTCGATCTTGGTCTTACCGAAGAGTTTGCTGGTCAATATGTACCGGACCATGGTTCGGATTCGTGTCTTTGAGGATGAGGTGAGGAAGCGGATCGCCGAGGGCAAGATTCCTGTCAGGGTCGCCCCGTACAGCGGTCAGGAGGCAGTGGCCGTCGGCGTCTGCTCCAATCTCCGGGTTGACGACTATATCACGAGCACGCACAGGGCGATGGGGCACATCATCGCGAAGGGGATCAGCCTCAGGGGATTGATGGCCGAGCTCCACGCCAAGGTGACTGGCTGCAACAGGGCTAAGGGCGGTCCCTACCACGCGGCGGATCTCCCAACGGGCGTTCTGGGCGCAAACGGTATAGTGGGTGGTGGTCCGCCTATCGCGGCTGGGGCGGCGCTCGCGGCAATGCTCAAGGGGACGGATCAGGTCACGGTCTGCTTCTTCGGTGAGGGCGCGTCGAATCAGGGGACACTCCACGAGACCATGAACCTTGCCGCGGTGTGGAAGCTGCCGCTTGTATTCGTCTGCGAGTTCAATGTGGATGATCTTTTCGCTCACCAGCCGGTGGGGCAGCC
>Ga0315280_10002043_pt1 | contig 33418 bp, 38 predicted proteins | sample YL17G06_40_MG_FD_203697 | JGI IMG/M metagenome (GOLD analysis project Ga0315280, IMG submission 203697) | Sediment microbial communities from Yellowstone Lake, YNP, Wyoming, USA - YL17G06_40 | ecosystem: Environmental > Aquatic > Freshwater > Lake > Sediment | place: USA: Wyoming | collected...
TTTTTTTTTGTTAGATGATTAATAAAAGAGCAGGGGTTTTAGTTCCTTTATTTTCCGTTTATTCCAAAAATAGCGTTGGGATCGGCGAATTTGCCGATTTAAGGTTGCTTATCGACTGGTGCGGCAAAACCGGTAATTCCATACTTCAGCTCTTGCCTTTAAACGAAGTCGGCTCGACATTTTGCCCTTATGATTCGGTAAGTTCATTTGCCTTGGAGCCCAGTTACCTTTGTTTATCCCTCATTACTCCCCGTCATAATCAAAACCTAAGAGACAAGATAGAAAAGATAAAGAAAAAATTTCCCTGCGGCAGAGGACATCTAGATTATGCAGTAAAGGAAGAAAAGATAAAAATCCTCTGGGATGTATTTTCGGCAGAAATCAATTTTGGATCAGCGCAATTTAAACAATTTATTGATGAAAATAAGTATTGGATCTCTGATTTTGCATTATACAAGGTGCTTAAAAGTTGCCACGAAGGAAAGCCGTGGTATGAATGGCAGGAGCAATATAAAAACCGCCAGATGCAGGCATTGGATAATTTTTCCCGGGCGCACGAAAAAGAAATTTTATTTGAGATTTGGGTCCAGTGGCAACTCTACGAACAGCTGAAAGCTGTCAGAGAGTATACAGAAGAAAAAAATATTTTACTAAAAGGAGATCTACCTATCTTTGTTTCCCGGGACAGCGCTGATGTCTGGGTCCATCCCGAATTTTTCAAGTTAGAGTTTGCCGCCGGAGCCCCTCCTGATATGTATGCTGCCTTAGGCCAACGTTGGGGAATGCCTACTTATAATTGGGAGAATATCGCAGTGGAGGGCTACAGATATTTAAAAGAAAAACTTAAGTTCGCCGATAATTTCTATGACCTATTAAGGATTGACCATGTGGTCGGTCTATTTCGCATTTGGAGTATTCCTTACGGTGAGCCGTTGGAAAACGCGGGGATAAACGGCTTCTTTGACCCGGCGGATGAAAAAAAATGGAAAGAGCACGGCGAGAAATTACTTTCTGTTTTAAAGAATAGCACAAGGATGCTTCTCTGCGCCGAGGATTTAGGCGTCATCCCCAGGATTTGCCCCAAAACTTTAAAAGATATGCGTATTCCTGGAAACGACGTCCAGCGCTGGGTTAAGGACTGGAAAGTAAAACACGATTTTCTAGCACCCGAGGAATACCGGAGCCTTTCAGTGGCGATGTTATCTACTCATGATACTACTAATTGGCCGGCGTGGTGGGAAAATGAAGCAGGCACAGTAGATGAAGCGCTTTTTCAGCGAAGATGCGCCGAGCGCCATATCGATTATAATTCGGTCAAGGATAAACTCTTTAATAAGAATCTTTCCCGGCACGGCAGATTGCGTTGGAAGGAGAAGGTTGATTCCGTTGATATTTTAGTAAATACTTTAGGTAAAAGAAAAAAAGAGGTTCTAGATTTCATCGATCTTTACGAAAATAGTTATCGGGAAAAAGAAAAGCTTTGGAAACATCTAAAACTTAAAGGCCGGATGAGAGAAAGGGCGGATAGAGAAATCATTGAGGCAGTATTGAAAATTACTTTGGATTCAAAAGCAGTTTTCTGCATAAACTTGATTACGGATTGGTTGTATCTGGCGGATATCTTCAGGGGAGACCCTTATCAATATAGAATTAATACGCCCGGCACAATAAGCCGCAATAACTGGTCATTGGTTATTCCCATCGCCTTGGAGGATTTGCTTAAACATAAAGTCTGCGGCAAGATTAAGAAGATGATGGCAGCTTCGGGCAGAATTTAGTCTTCGCAGGTCCCTGCCTGCCGGCAGGCAGGCTGTCTTGGCCCTTAGAGAAACATATCGAGATCAGGTCTTCTAACTTCTTTAGTCCCAACATATTTCAAGACCCGATCTTGAGTAATGATATATGGCAGTATTGCAGGGATTGGAATTCTATATTTCCAAATTGGTCGGCAAGGCGATTACGGATTATAGCATGCTATCCGAGGGCGACAAAATCGCCGTTGGTGTATCCGGCGGCAAGGATAGCCTGACTCTGCTTAAGGTTTTAAATGACCGTAAGCGTTTTGTGCCGATAAAATATGAACTGTTGGCAGTCTACATTGATATGGGGTATCCCTGTCCGCATGCTAAGACATTAACGCGGTATTTCCGAAAACTGGGGATAAACTACCATATCGAGAAAGTAGATATCCTAAAAGAAAAAAAGAAAAAGGATATTTCCTGTTTTTGGTGCTCATGGAATAGAAGAAAGGCGTTATTTGAAGTTGCTGACCGTTTTGGCTGTAATAAAGTCGCCTTAGGGCATCATAAAGACGATATTATCGAAACAATCTTAATGAATTTATTTTTTAACGGCGAAATCTCTGCAATGTCTCCAAAACAGGAATTATTTAATGGCAAAATTATTATTATCCGACCGCTTGCCTATGTAGAAAAAGATATGATGCTAAGGTTTGCCAGAGGAGAAAAGTTTCCCATTCAGAGATGTTCTTGCCCGAATTCGATGACCTCTAACCGCGCGATGGTTTATGGTATCATTAAAAACTTAGAGCGTATATGTCCCTCCGTTAAGACAAATATATTCCGGAGCCTAAAAAGAATAAGGAGAGACTATTTGCTTTAAGAAGTAAGTCGGCAGTGGTATAATAAATGAGTGCACAATTTACGCAACGACAGTGAACGTAAATTGTTTGCACGAATTTACCCCACACCCAGAGGTTGAAACTAATATAAATTCTGGGTGTGGGGGTTTAATTCGCAGACAGCTTCGCCTATGACTTACGTCGTTTACACTCCGTAAGCCATCTGTTCATTAAAGGAGGTGGGTATGGTTACAGGGTTAGTTTTGATAAAGTTAAATCCCGGGGAAGAGAAAGCAACGCTATCGGAAGTAAAAAGAGTCGCGGGTGTAAAGAACCTCACTGGCACGTTTGGGCCGTGGGATGCGATTGCCACGGTAGAAGGTAAAGATCTGGAAACGCTCGCTTCGGTGGTGGTAGGAAAGGTAAGGGCAATAAGAGGGGTAGTTAATACCGAGACCCTGATTGCGGTAAAGATATAAAATAAAACTTTAAATCCTAAATCCGAAATCCTAATGTCTAAACAAATCCTAATTCTCCAAATCCCAATGTTCCAAACAGGTCAGTTTGCGACATTAAAACATTAGAATTTAGAAATTGTTTAGGATTTAGATATTAGGAATTAGAATTTATAAATATGATCTGGCTGATTGGATTATTATTTCTATTATTGTCTACAATCATAATTTTCCTTGTCCTTAAGATTTCTTCTCAGGTCAACGAGCGGCTTAAGGAAATGAATCAGTCTTTGCAGGAATCAAACAAAAATTTGACTCAAAATTTAGGCAACGCCGCAAATATATTCGGGACCGTAGAGGAAAAATTAGGCCGGCTTGAGGAGACTAATCGGCAAATATACGAGATAAGCAAAGATATATCCAGTCTTCAATCACTTCTTCGCGCGCCAAAATTCAGAGGCGAAATCGGCGAGACATTATTAGAAAACCTATTATCCGAAGTCCTCCCCAAAGAGTTTTTCGAACTTCAGTATAGATTCAAGAACTCGGATACGGTGGATGCGGTAATTAAATTGGCGGATAAATTGGTTCCCGTGGACGCAAAATTCCCCTTGGAGAATTTTCAGCGCCTCTTAGTTGCCGTTTCGCAGGAAGAGAAGCAGTCATACCGTAAAAAATTCATCGGCGATGTAAAGTCGCGCATTGATGAAATTGCCTCCAAATATATCCTGCCGCAGGAAGATACTTATGATTTCGCGCTCATGTATATACCCGCAGAAAATGTTTATTATGAAATAATCGTAAAGGAAAATCTGCTTTCTTATGCCTTGCAGAAAAAAATAATACCCGTCTCTCCCAATACCTTTTATGCCTATCTTCAGATAATCTGCCTGGGACTTAAGGGCTTAAAAATAGAAGAAAATGCCAAAGAGATTTTGAAGAACTTAAGCGGCCTTACCAATGAAATCGATAAGCTGAAGGAAGATTTTGAACTTTTGGGTTCACACCTTAATAATGCCAGCCGGAAATACGACGATAGCCACCGAAGAATCGACCGGCTATCCGATAAACTTATAAATATCCAGGATAAAAAATTCATCGATTCTAAATAGCATCTTTTCCCCCAAGAGATGATTTTAAATATTCGGGTTATACCCAAAGCAAGCCACGTTAGAATTGTTCCAATTAAGCCAAGCGGTAATTCTAACGTGGCAAGCAGAAATTTTATTAAAAAAGAACCCGATTTTTTAAAGGTGTATCTGACCAAGCCTGCAGAGAATGGCCAAGCCAATGCGCAGTTAATCGACCTTTTATCCGAATACTTGGGTGTAGGTAAATATCAAATCAAAATTATCAAGGGAATTAGTTCCCGAAATAAAATTATTGAGATAGCCGATGCCTGAAGTCTCCCTTATCACAGCCAAAGCAAATCAATTATTCAAGCCGTTTTCTTCTTCCAATCTTATCTATGCCTTTAGCCACCGCCACAATAACAATATGTCGTTATGCTACGGCAATACCAGTGATTCACTTAATAATCGCAAGCCATTCTTAAGTAATTTAGGCATTAATTATAATGATTTGGTATGCGCAAAGCAGGTTCACGGCAGCCAAATCAAATATGCCAAAGAAGAAGATAGAGGAAGAGGTGCTTTAGGTTACGATTCTTCGGTAAGCGATATCGATGCCTTTATCACCGATAAAAAGAATTTGCCCTTGGCAATATTTACTGCCGATTGCCTGCCGGTATTTTTGTATGAGCCAGCTACTTCCGCAATCGGCTTGATCCATGCCGGCTGGCGAAGCAGCAAAGAAGGAATAGCCGTAACAACAATAGAACTAATGAAGAAATATTTTAATAGCCGGGCTGATAATTTATATGTATGGTTCGGTCCGGCGATAAGAGAATGTTGCTATGAGGTAGGCGAAGAATTTAATAATTTGCGTCCGTACGGCATAGCCGAAAGAAATAGCCGTTACTATCTAGATTTAGTCGGCATAAATAAAAAACAGGTTTTAGATTTAGGCGTTAAAGAGATAAATATATTTGATCCCAAGATTTGCACTTCCTGCCAAAACGAAGAATTTTTTTCTTACCGCAGAGAAGGTAAAACTTGCGGCAGGATGATGTCGGTAATAATGCTGAAATGATTCCTGAGGAAGCAACAAACTATATAAAAAATAATTTTAACAAAGGCAATATAGCCTGCCTGACCGGTGCGGGCATATCTGCCGAAAGCGGAATTCCTACCTTTAGGGGCAAAGGCGGTTTGTGGGAGAAATACCGGCCGGAGATTTATGCCACGACCATGGGCCTAGTTTCTACCTTTGAGAATAAACCGGAAAAAATAGTAGATTTCTTGAATGATTTTTACCCTTTTCTCCTAACTGCCTTGCCTAATCCCGGCCATATCGCATTAGCGGTAATGCAAAAAGAAGGCATCCTCAAAGCAGTCGTTACCCAGAACATAGACAGCCTTCATCAGCAGGCGGGTTCCCGTTCAGTGATAGAATTACACGGCAACGCCTTCAGGATAAGATGTACGGATTGTTTAAAGACAATTGCCTGTGAGAAAGACCGGATAAAAGAGATGGTCGAATTACTTAAGATGTACCGTCGGCAGCGCCTACAGTTATTGAGGATATTGAGCCGTTATTTTCCTAAGTGTGAGTGCGGGGGCAGGTTCCGTATAGATATCGTCTTATTCGGCGAAACGTTGCCGCCGGATGCCCTGAAAGAGGCATACCGTGTTTTAGAAAATTGTAGCTTCCTTTTGGTTATCGGTACCTCTTTAGTAATATATCCGGTAGCCTCCCTACCTTTATATGTTAAAGAAAGAGGGGTAAAGATAGTGGAAATAAACAATGAGCCGTCTAATTTCCCTTGCGATTTATTCATCCAGGGTAAGGCCGGTGAGATTTTGCCGGAAATCCTAAAGATCCTATGAATCCTGTTAGAGAATATCTAACAGGATGGAAGAAGATTCTTTAACAGGATGAACCAGAACAAATATAATGTAGAATTTACCATGAATATCTATGATTCTTCCTCGGATGAATTAAAGGATTGTCTAACCGGTTTATGCGCCGATTTAAGTTTGGATGAAGACGAAGAAACCAACGATAAAGGCAAAATTATTAAAATTCGCCTGTGCACCGACGACCCTCACCTTGTTTTTGATACCTGTTCGCAGTTTGGGAGGCTAAAATCAGTAAAGATAAGTGAAGTCCAGACTTATGGAACGCAGTGAACATAAGTCTGTTGACTTCAATTCGTCCTACGCTGCGCTTTAGGACTCGATGGACGATCCTTAAACGAAGTGAAGGATCTCGTAAGTTATGTGCTCATTGAAAGGGGGGTAGAGGAATGGCAAAAGTTTTGATAATTTATTATTCCAGAAGCGGTAATACCAAAAAAATGGCTGACTCCGTTGCTGAAGGATTAAAAAAAGAAGATGTGGAGGTTTGGGTTGCAAGAGTTCAGGATGTAAAGGCAGAGGAACTATTAAAGTTCGACGGGATAATCATCGGTTCCCCCACCTATTACGGAAGTATGGCCGCGGAGATTAAAAAACTATTGGATGAATCAGTTAAGCTTCATGGCAAACTCGACGGCAAAATAGGCGCGGCATTCTCATCAAGTGCCAATATCGGCGGCGGAAACGAGACGACGATATTGGATATCTTGAACGCTATGCTCATTCATGGTATGATTGTGCAGGGTGATCCACTTGGCGACCATTACGGAGCAGTGGCAATTGGCTCACCTGATGCAAGAGCAACCAAGCAATGTTTAAGATTAGGAGTTCGCGTAGCCAGATTGGTCAAAAGAAGCTTATGATGAATACGCATGCAATAATGAACATCGTAATATTCATCACAACCGCTAATAAAAAGGAAGCAGGAAAAATTTCTTCGGTCTTGGTCGGTAAAAGGTTGGCTGCCTGCGTAAATATTCTCAACACCTGTGATTCCATATTCAGATGGAAGGGTAAAGTAGATAAACAAAAAGAATATCTTTTAATGGTTAAATCCAAAAAATCTTTGTTGCCCGAGTTGATAAGATTAGTTAAATCCATGCACAGCTATAAAGTGCCGGAAATTATCGCTGTGCCTATAATCGGCGGGAATAAGGATTATCTGGACTGGTTAGATGAACCCCGCACCTTCTAACTATTCAGTATAAAATGTAAGGTATAGCGGGGAAAATGGAAAATAAAAATATTTTGGATAAATTTGAATAAGAAAGAAGGTGCGGGGTGAATCTACAAGGAATCCCCTTTGATTATTTAATCGCTTTCTTCGGCGGCCTTATGGTGAGTTTTAGTCCCTGTGTATATCCTTTGGTTCCGGTTACGGTAAGTTTTATCGGCATAGATTCCTCGGTTAAGAAATTCAGAGGATTTGTTTTAAGCTCGATTTATGTGACAGGGATTGCTTTAGTCTATGCGGCATTGGGTTTATTGGCGAGTTTAACCGGTTCATTGTTCGGGAAGATTAGCGTTCATCCTTTAACGCGTCTAATTGCGGGAATTATTTTTATATTTTTCGGTCTATCCTTATGGGGAATATTCCCGTTAAGGACTTTTGTAATCAGACCAAGGTTTTTAATTAACAGAACCGGCCCCTGGAAGATATTTTTTTTAGGATTAACGTCGGGTTTAGTGATTAGCCCCTGTGTTTCTCCAGCACTCGGTTCAATACTTCTTTTGGTTGCTTCCCGAAAAAACCTATTTTACGGAACAACCCTGCTTTTGACCTTTGCCTATGGGATGGGGATTATTCTTATTTTATCCGGCACGTTTAGTTCGATTTTATTAAGCCTTCCCAAGTCCGGTGCCTGGATGGATAGAATAAAGAATTTTAGCGGCCTAATCTTGTTGGGGGTAGGGCTTTATTTTCTATATCTTGGCATAACCGGAAGTTGAAATTGAAAAAAATTATAATTACATTATTTGCTTTGTTTTTTTTAGCGGCTACTCTTAACGCAGGAGAATTTCAAGAGACGAATTGTATTTTATATAATTCGGAAGGAAATGAAGTAAGGCTTTCTGATTTTAAAGGAAAATCTCTCATCCTTTGGTTTTGGACGACCTGGTGCCCATATTGCCGAGAGGCAATACCGGATTTGAACAGTATTTATCCCGAATTAAAATCAGCGGGCATTGAATTAGTGGCGGTAAACGTCGATGAACCGAAAGAAAAAATCGTCCGCTTTATTAAACATTATCCCATAGATTTTAATATCCTGCAGGATAAAGGTGCCAGATGCGCCTTTTCTTATGGTATCATCGGAGTCCCTACCTATATTTTAATCGATAAAAACGGTAAAGTGCGGTTTAAGCAAAATTATTTTTCCCAAGATGAATATAAAGAATTATTAACGCAATAAAAATCGGTATGAAATATCCGCAGAAAAACCTCTCTTTATTTATTGACCTCTATGAATTGACGATGGCTCAGAGTTATTTTATTCACAAGCAAGATAACCGGGCGACATTCGAGTTATTTGTAAGGAATTTGGGAAAACCCCGTTCTTACTTGGTGGCTGCGGGATTAGAAGATATCTTGAATTATATCAGAAACTTAAGATTTGACGATGAACAGATAAACTATTTGAAAAGCCAAAAATTGTTCTCTGATGAGTTTCTTAAATACCTCAAGAATTTTCGCTTCCGGGGCGATATCTGGGCGCTGCCCGAAGGAACAATATTTTTTGCCAATGAGCCGGTCATCAGGGTTACGGCAAATATTATTGAAGCACAAATTTTAGAGAGTCTTTGCCTTAATACCGTAAATTTACAGACAATGATTGCCTCCAAGGCTTCGCGGGTAGTTTTGGCAGCAGAAGGGCGAGGCATATATGATTTTTCCTTGAGAAGAACCCAGGGACAGGATGCAGCAATAAAGGCAGCCAGAAGCTCTTATCTGGCGGGCTGCAAGGGGACTTCTAATGTATTAGCGGGGCTTCTCTATAATATACCCATTGTCGGAACAATGGCACATTCATTTGTTATGGCCTTTAATACCGAGTTAGAAAGTTTTGCTGCCTACAGCACTGTTTTTCCGCGTAATGCGACGTTATTGGTGGATACCTACGATACAAAAAAGGGAATAGAGAATGCCGTGAGAATAGGAAAATTCCTTGAGGCAAGAGGCGATAGGCTGATGGGTGTCAGATTAGATAGCGCGGATTTGGCATCATTATCTAAGGCGGCGCGTAGGATGCTCGATAGCGCCGGCCTTAGGTATGTAAAGATTTTTGCCAGCGGAAATTTAGACGAATATAAAATCCATGCGTTGCTTAAGAAAAGAGCCAGGATAGATAATTTTGGCGTGGGTACGAATATGGGGGTAAGTTCTGATGCTCCATATCTGGATGTGATTTATAAACTAAGCGAGATAAGCCAGGATGACGGAAAATTTCTACCGACGATGAAATTGAGTAAAGGCAAGGTGACCTATCCGGGCAGAAAACAGATTTTCAGAATAAGGAATAGGAGGGGAAACTATATAAAAGATATCTTAGCATTAGAAGATGAAAAGATAAACGGCGAGCCCCTATTAATTAAAGTGGTAAGTAAAGGAAAAATAATTTATAAGATACCCACACTTAGTGAAATAAGAAAAAAATTAGTGCGTAATTTATCACATCTGCCGCTAAAGTATAAGCAGATTTATCCCGCTCCTGCGCGCAGGAGCGGGATTTATCCGAAATCTCATTACCCTGTAGTTATAAGCCCGAAGTTAAGAAAATTAACCTTAAGCCTTTCTCGCGATTTGGAGAGAAGGCAGACGGAGGGGTTTTCCCGTGGATAAGAAAATCGAAAATATCTTTAATGCCTTAAAGAAAAGAAAAATTTCAGGATTTTATTGTGATAATAAAAGTGAAGCCATAGATAAAATCCTGAAGATAATCCCGCAGGATAAATCCGTTGGCATATCCGGCTCTAAGACCTTGGAAGAGATAGGGATTGTTTCCGAATTAATCAGGCGGGGCAATAAGGTTTTTAATCAATATGAGAAAGGCTTAACTGCCGAGCAGAGTTTGGCGATAAGAAATCAGGGGGCGGCGGCGGATGTTTTTCTATCCAGTGCCAATGCCATCACCAAGCAGGGGGAGATGGTATTTTTTAGCGGCCATGGCCATAGAATTGCCGGAATTGCCAATGCAAAAAATACAATTATCGTTTGCGGTTTAAATAAGATAGTAGATAATATAGAGAAGGGCCTTGACAGGGCGAGAAACTACGCCACACCTCTTAACTGTAAGCGGCTGGGCACGTGGAATACGGCCTGTGCTCAGGACGGCATTTGCCGGGTGGAAGTCTGTCTTTTCCCGGAATATAAGAGGATGTGCTGCCAGATTTTGATTATCGAGTCAGAGGTTAATCCTGATAGATTAAAAGTAATTCTGGTTGGAGAAAATTTAGGGTTTTAATGATTTTCAAGATCGGGTCTTGAAACACATTGGCAACAAATAGGTTAGAAGACCCGATCTTGAGAGGTGGGAGGATGAAAGAAATAACAGGTTTGGCGACGGGGGTTGGAAGCCTGCCGCATAGAAATGCGGAAGAAGCGCTGGATTTAGTTTTTAAATATACGCCGGAGATTCCTTTTTGGCCGCAGCTGCCTAAACGGGATAAACGTGAAGGTATGGCTATTCAATTCATGCAACATATAGCGCCTATTCCGCAATCAGCAAATGGTGAATTTTTTGGTGCTATTGCTTATCCTTCCCAGGTGGAAAAAAGATTGGAAGAATTCTATAAAAGAATTATTAGTCAGGATATAGATTATTTTCAGATAAGGGAAGATTACGCTAAAGGTCTATACGCTTTCAAGAAAAAATTAGAAGATAAACCAAACTTATTAAAAGATATCAAATTTATTAAATGTCAGATAAGCGGGCCATTTACCGCTGCTGCGAGCATAAAGAATGAAGAAGGAATAGCGTATTTACATGACTCAATAGCTATGCAAGCATTCATCGAAGGTTTAGCAATGAAGGCGCTTTGGCAGATAAAGTTTTTCGAAAAGTTTGGCAAAAAGATAATTATGTTTGTAGACGAACCATATCTAGGTTGTTTCGGATCCGCATATACTTCTATAAATCGGGAAGAGGTGGTTAAGGGCTTAACTGAATTAACGCGGAAGATAAAATCAGAAGACGTTTTAGTTGGTGTTCATTGTTGTGGTAACACTGATTGGTCCATATTTACAGATATTAAGACGATAGATATTATCAGTTTTGATGCCTTTTCCTTTTTAGACAAACTTCTACTGTACACAGATAATCTTAAATCATTTTTTAAGAGAAATGGAGTTTTATGCTGGGGAGTGGTGCCTACCTCTGAATTTACCGGTAAAGAAACTTCAGATTTATTAATTTCTAAACTAAATATAGGTATCGAAACTTTAGTAAAAAAAGGTATAGATAGGTCAACGGTGTTAAACAATCTGCTTATATCTCCGAGTTGCGGGATGGGAAGTTTAGATACTAAGACCGCAGAAAATATTTTGGCAGTTTTATCAGAAGTTTCTAAGAACTTAAGAAAATAATCTCTAGCAAATAATTTTTACTCGCCAAATATTATACTCACTCTCTTTTAATTTTACCGTTAAAAATGAACCCCGAACATAAAAAACATATCTTAGACAATATCCATAAGAAATCTATTAATAAGATTGCTCAAGAATTAGGTTTAAAAGAAAGAAAGATAAGAAGATTCTTAGAGAAACAGAAACAAAAGAAAAAGCCGCTTGAGTCCAAAGAGGAAATAAGGCCCCATATTAAAAAAACAACCTTACTAGTATCTATCCTTTTAATCATAATCTTAGGGTTTTTCGTCTATAGTAATTCTCTTAATGGTGAGTTTATATGGGATGATGAAATATTAATTGTAGATAATGTATATATAAAAGATTCGCATAGTATACCCGGACTGTTTACAAAAGATATTACATACGGTACATTTGACAAAAGTAATTTTTATCGACCGCTACAGATATTAACTTATGTATTAAATTATGCTATAGGAAAACTTGATACAAAAGTTTACCATTTGACTAATATAATTTTTCACATATTAGTTGCTATAATACTTTACTGGCTTATAAATCTGATTTTTAAAAATAATTTTCTATCCTTAATAACAAGCCTTCTTTTTGTATCCCATCCCATACATACTGAAGCGGTTAGTTATATATCAGGAAGAGCAGATCCTATGGCTGTTCTATTTATGCTTCTTACAATGACCCTTTATATTAAATATTCTCACGATAACAAAATATATTTTTATTTTCTGAGTTTTATTTCCTATTTTCTTGCCCTATTATGTAAAGAAATTGCACTTGTTATACCGCTCTTATTGCTTGCCTATGATTATATTTATATCAGAATAAAAGAATCATCTAAAAGACATATTCCTTTTTTACTTTTGGGGTTGATATATATATTTTTAAGAAAGACCGTATTAAACTTCCCGGTAAAAAATATCATTGCTGAGACTACATTTTTCCAGCGACTGCCTGTTATTTTTCAATCTCTGACAATGTATTTTAAAAAGTTATTGCTTCCCTTTGATTTGCATATGGAGTACGCATTAGTTGTACCGCCTATAATTGATATTCAGGTTATTTTAGGCATGCTGATAACTTTAGTCTTAATTATGACGCTGGTAATAGTTAGAGAAAAAGAAAAAGCTATATCGTTTTCCATAGCATGGTTTTTTATAAATTATTTACCTATTTCTAATATATTCCCCTTAAATGCATTTTTTGCTGAGCATTGGATTTATACTCCTTCACTTGGCTTGTTTATTTTGGCAGGATGGATTGTAATTAAGGCGTTTAACAAAGGAATTATTTTTAGATTAATAGTATCTTTATTTTTATTATTTTTGTTAGGTTATAATTCTTATCTTACTAGACAACAAAATCACTATTGGAGCACACGAAAATATTTTTATGAAAGAACATTAAAATATAATCCTAACAGTTCAAGAGTTTATCATAGATTGTCTATTCTGTATTTTGATAATGGTGAGATAGATAAGGGTATTGAGTATGCAAAGAAGGCATTAGATATAACTCCTGATTTTGTGGAAGTCCATGAAAATCTTGCAGCCGCCTATTTAATAAAAGGTTTTTATGATATGGCAATAGATGAATGTGAAAAGGCTTTGAAAATAGCCCCCAATTCTGTTTATGCACACTTAAATCTTGGCAATGCATATTTTAAAAAAGGATGGAATGATAAAGCTATCATTGAGTTTAATAAGGTAATATCGATCAATCCATCTAACGCAAATGCTCACAGTAATCTCGGCACAGCTTATGCAACTATTGGAAAGAAAGAAGAAGCAATAACTGAATTTAAAGGAGCAATAGAAATTAATCCAAAATTTACAGATGCATATAGCAACCTTGGTATGACATACAGTAGTATTGGCAGGTATGAAGAAGCGATAGCCTCATTTAAGAAAGTGCTAGAAATCAATCCAAATTATGCTGTGGCGCATTATAATTTGGCGATTATCTATTACAATGAGAGACAATATGACTTAGCTATTAAGCATTGCGACAAGGCGATTGAGTTTGGATATAAAGTTGATCCTGAGTTTTTAAAAGCTATTGAACTGTACCGGAATAGTCCTAAATAAAATTATTGACAAATCCGTTTAAAAATTATATTATAGGTAATTACTTTTATATTTAAGACGGAGTAATAAATGAAAGAAATTCGTATCCATGCCCGTGCTGGACAAGGGGCAATAACTACCGCCGTACTCTTAGGCTATGCTTATTTTTTGGAAGGCAAGTTCGCTTATGCCTTTCCCAATTTTGGCGCGGCCAGGATGGGTGCGCCGATGAATGCCTTTGTCAGGGTAGATTTAAAGCCGGTCAGGTTAAGAAGCCAGATTTATGAGCCGGATTATGTAATTATTGTTGATGCGACTCTTATGCGCGGGTTTGATTGTTTTGCCGGATTGAAAGAGAGCGGTATTGCCATTATCAATGAGCGGGAAAGGGAGGAAATCCCTAAGTTAAGGGCCAGAGAAAAAGTTTTCACCATACCCGCTAATGATATTGCCATGAAAACAATCGGCCGGCCGTTAGGCAATACCACTTTAATCGGCGCATTTGCCGCAGCCACCGGTGAAATAAAATTAGAGACGATCTTAGAAGCAATTAAGCAGAGGTTTTCCGGAAAAGCAGCGGAAGCAAATATTCAGGCAATTCGCCAGGGATATGAGTTCATTAAAAAAACTATTTAATGAGATAAGATGTTCGGACCTTTAATCATAAAACCAAGCACAAGTAAAGGCGATAAAACGGGAAGCTGGAGGGTCAAATTAAGCCCCCAGTTCCTGCGGAAGAATTGTATCGGCTGCAGGATGTGTATGTTAGTCTGCCCGGAAGGCTGCATAGAGGGTAAAGAAAAAAATACCTACACCTGCGATTACAGTTATTGTAAAGGGTGCGGGCTTTGCGCTGAAGTCTGCCCCAAGGCCGATATAATTATGCAGGAAGAAGAGGCAGAAGGTAAAAAGAAATGAGAGAATTTTTAGAGGGTTCTCGCGCGGTTGCCGAAGCGGTAAAGTTATGTAAGCCGGGGGTTATTTCCGCTTATCCCATAACGCCTCAGACGCACATCGTCGAAGAATTGGCCCAGATGGTGGCTAACGGTGAACTCAATGCTCAATTCGTTAATGTAGAAAGTGAACATTCAGCAGCATCCGTGGTCTTGGGCGCTGTAGCTACAGGAGTACGTGCGTTTACAGCTACGAGTTCGCAGGGTTTAATCTATATGGCCGAGGTTTTGTTTAACATTGCGGGTTTACGCCTACCATTAGTTTTGACTTGTGCAAATCGAGCGCTCTCAGCCCCCATCAATATTTGGAATGATCAGCAGGATTCAATATCTCTTCGCGATGCCGGCTGGATACAATTGTATGCGGAGAATAATCAAGAGGTTGTTGATTTGCATATTATGGGCTATCGCCTCAGCGAAGATAAATCCATAATGCTTCCGGTAATGGTTTGCATGGATGGTTTTATTTTAACCCACGGCATGGAATCGGTGGATATTCCTGAACAGGATAAAGTTGATAAATTCCTTCCTCCTTATCAGCCTTTATATAAACTCGACCCTGCCGAGCCGCTTACCATGGGTATGCTCGCCGACCCGGATTACTATATGGAGACCCGTTTCGCAATCCAAGAGACATTCAAAGACGTATTAAAATTAATTCCTAAAATTAACGAAGAGTTCCGCGGTCAATTCGGCCGGGACTATAAAGACGGATTGGTTGAGGAATATTACACCAAGGGTGCTGAGAAGGTAATCGTAGCCATGGGTTCGGTTTGCGGAACGATTAAGGAATCTGTCGACGAGTTAAGGGCAAAGGGTAAAAAAGCCGGGTTACTCAAGATTATATCTTATCGGCCGTTTCCCTATACAAAAGTATATGAGGCATTAAAAGATGTCCCGCGGGTTGCGGTTTTAGACAAGGCAGTGTCCCTCGGCGCTTATGCCCCTTTAGCTGTGGAAATAAAAGCAGCATTTTCCGGCAAGAAAAAATCTCCCAAGGTAATCAGCAGTTTTGTCGCCGGATTAGGAGGCAGGGATATTACGCTGGAGTCGATAAAAGAGATATTCAAGAAAATGACGCAGAAAGAAGTAAATTTGGAATTTATTGATTTAAAACCGGAGCTTCTGAAGGAAGAATATGGAGAATAAGACGTTGTTTAAGGCAGGGCATACTGCCTGTGCCGGCTGCGGTCAGGTAATCGCCGCTCGGTTAGTAATAGATGCGGCGGGCAGCAACACCATCGTTGTAAACAATACCGGCTGTTTAGAGGTATTGTCTAGCCGATATCCCGAGTCAGCCTGGTCTGTTCCTTGGATACATTCCTTATTTGAAAATGCCGCGGCGGTTGCTTCCGGTGTAGAGGCCGCCCTCATTTATTTAGGTAAGAAAGAGGCGATTAATGTTATTGCCCAGGGCGGTGACGGAGGAACCGCTGATATCGGGCTGCAGGCATTATCGGGGATGTTAGAACGGGGCCATGACATTTTATATGTGTGTCTTCCACCCGAAACAGAACTTATTTTAGGAGACGGTTCAATTATAGAAATAGGCGAATTTGTTGATAATCTTATTGCACAAAACAAATTAGATACCCAAAGATTGTTTTTACATTGTAATGAGATTGTTCAAAATAAATTTTTATCGAATTCAGACGAAGGATATATTCGTTCAAATTTGATAATACCAGTAAAGGAAATCGAAGGAGATGAGATCAAGATAGTAGAGACCGTTCCAGCTATAGGGACAGTTTTATCCTGGGATAGAAGTCAATTTTTACCAATGAATGTGATTTGTGCACAAAGAAAAATTTCAGATGAGACGTTAATTAAGATTACTACTGCCTCTGGTCAGACCTTAAGTTTGACTTGTGAGCATAAAGTTTTGATAGATACTCTTGATGGTTCTAAATGGCAAAGAGCAGATTTATTAAAACTAAAAGACGAAGTCTATGCGCCACGTAGAATTACTCTGAATATTGAAAAAAAAGAGTTTTATATTGTTGATTTTCTTGATGGAAATATAAAAGTAGGACTTTCTTTGGAACAAAAAGAAAAGATTAATCAGAGATTGAAGGAGGCTTACGGAAATGTTAAAGATGCAGCAAAGGCTATAGGTTTTAAATATTGGCAGATGAAAGAAAAAAATAGGATGGTTGATCTAGAAGGATTAAGAAAAATATTTAAAGCAATAACCTCTTTGGGGTGGGAAGAATTGAGAAAAGACCTTGACGAATTTGGTGTCCAAGGAGGCAGGATCGTTAAGATTAAAGAAAAGATAATTACAGCCGATCTTATGTATCTTCTGGGATTGATTTCTTCCGATGGCTCTCTGGCTAGTAAAAATTATACTGTAAGTTTCGTTAATAAGGAAGGGACTTTGATAAAGGAATTTAAGAAAAGATATTTCAAGTTATTTTCTGGTAGGAAGCTTTCAGAGATTAGAGATAAGCAAGGAATTGTTTATTTAGCAATTGCAAATCCCATCCTTTCACTTTTAGCAAAGAGGTTACAGATAAAATCCAATCCTAAAGAACTGATAAGTTTACCTGAAGACTTAATTTCTGCTTTTTTGAGTGGTTTTTTTGACGGTGATGGGTATTGCGGCGTTACGAAAACTAAACATTCTTACGATGCTAAAGTTATCCTTTCTACAGTAGAAGAAAGACTTGCCAAGAGGCTTCGTCAGATGCTTCAAAGAATAGGTATCGCTTGTTTCCAAGATAGCCGAGAATATAGATTCGATTTAATTATTTCTTCCAAGGACGATATTGAAAGATTTTTCAATAAGATCTCTAGTAAACATCCAGTTCAAAAACAACGGATGCAACAAATAAAAAAATTATGGAAAACGAGAAAACAAAGAGGAAGATTTTTTTCTATCGCCCCTAAAGTTTGCGGAAAGATTTTGAAAGATATTTGTGAAAAAGAGAAAATACCCATAACAAAATTAGATAAGAAAAGAAATATTTGTTCTTTGGCTGCAGGAAGACGTAGAGCTACAAAAGATAGAATCCTCAGATATAAAGAAGATTTAATTAAGATTATTGGTGAAGACAAAAATAGTTTATTCGCAGAGCTCGACTTATATCTAAGAGATGATTTTTATCTTGACCCGATAGAGAAAATAGAGGCTGTACCGTGTAAATCCAAGTTTGTTTATGACATTACTGTGGAAAATACACATCTTTTTATTCCGGAAGGAGCCTTTGTAATTAGTAATTGCTATGATAATGAGGCCTACGAAAATACAGGTATACAGAGAAGTGGACTAACACCTTATGCTACAAACACAACTACAACCCCGCCGGGAACAAAATCCATTGGCAATATCCGTCCGAAGAAACCGCTGCCTGAGATTGTCCTCGCGCACGGCATACCATATGTGGCAACCGCTTCGGTTGCGTTTGTTCAGGATGTGCAACGCAAAGTGGAAAAGGCAATATCCATTAAGGGCCCAAAATATATTCAGATACACGTACCCTGTCCCCTGGGTTGGCGGCATGAGCCGAATTTTACGGTGGAGGTGGCAAAATTAGCAGTAGAAACCGGCCTTTATCCGATCATCGAATACGAAAACGGGACACTGATTTCCCGCAGGCAATTTACCCCTAAGCCGGTTGAAGAGTATCTCAAAGTTCAGGGAAGGTTCAAGCATTTATTGAGCAATCCCGAAGCCTTGAAAGAAATTCAGAGGATAGCGGATAATAATATACAGAAGTATGGCCTGAAAGTAGGAAGTTAAAGGGCGATTAGAAGATGCCTTTAACTTAAAATGAATTAGGTTACGTCTTAAAAGGTTAAGGTTACGGTTAAAGATTTTTTAAACCGAATAACGTAACCAATAAAAGAAGGAGATGCGTTATGGGAAAACAAGCAAGAGCTATAGTAGACTTGAGTTTAAAGGATCTGGTAAAGGACCTTAATAAGGCATACGCGGATGAGTGGCTGGCGTTTTATCTTTATTGGTACATGGCGCAGACGGTCTCGGGAAAGGCATACGAAGATATTCAGGAGTTCTTAAATAAACTGGCTAAAGATGAATTAGAGCACGCCCAAGAAATAGCGGATTTAATCATTAAGCTGGGCGGAGCGCCCATTGCCAATCCCATGGAATTAGAGAAGAACGCCAATATGCCTTATATGATGCCACCCAAGAACACTGCGGATATAAACCGGATTATCCGTATAGTTACGGAAGCCGAGGCGGGGGCAATCGATGTCTATAACAAAATTGCCAAAAAGACATTAGGAAAAGACAACGTTACATATCAGCTGGTGGCGCATATTCTTTCCGAAGAGGTGGATCACGAAGAGACGTTTGAGAATTTATTGGAAAGATAAGAGTTAAAATTTAATTTTATTACGGAGGTAAATTAAAAAATGGCTAAGGTAAGCGTTGATGTTTCCACGTGTGTGGGTTGCGGGTTATGTGAGCAGTCTTGTCCTGAGGTATTTGAAGTTCAGGGAGATGGTATCGCGCACGTAAAGTCGCAAACATGTGCAACGCACAATCTGCAGGAAGTAGCAGACCAGTGCCCGGTAAACGCGATAAAAATAAGTTAGTCCCGTTAGAAATCTTGTTTTACCAATATATTGATATTTCTAACGGGATTAGAATAGCGGCCTTGCCTTTGTAATATTAATTTCCAAGTTACCTTCTTTTCGTAGGTTCTCCAAAAACTCAGCAAATACCTTTTCTTTATTGAACGCCAGTAATCTGCCAGAGAAATCTTCCTTATCTTTCAGATACTGCCCTTCATTAATCGCCTTCCACTGCTTTAATCTGATTATATAGAATCCCTGCTCCATTTCTAAAACCGTGCTTATGTGCCCAACTTTTATCTTTGAAAGAGCATCAAAAAAATTATCGGATGTGCCGATGGTAGGAATGTAACTTGCGCGTTTGAAAAATTGCGTTTCACCGGATTTAAGGTTGAATTCCTTGGCGAGTTTATTAAAATCAACTGAAGCCGGGCTAATTTTGTACATATCTTTTATTTTGGAGAAAGCGGATTCTATTTTTTTCTTGGCTATTGCCTTGGCTTTGGCTTGGCTAAGTTTTTCCCTTACCTGATTCTTAACTTCCTCAAAAATAGGTATCCGCGGCTCTCTTTTCTCCTTTAATTTTATAAAATACCATCCTTTCGGGGTGTGTATCGGGGGAGACAATTGAGCCGGTTTTAATTTCGTGACGATGTTTGTAACTTCCGCCGACCAGCCAATACCGGGTATGGGATCATTAGGGCTAAAAAAACCGGTTTCCTTTGTCTCTAAAGAAACCTCCTTAGAAACTTTCGACATATCCCTTTCCTTGGTTAATTTTAAAAATATAGATTTCGCTTTTTCATCCGTATTTCTGATATCGGCTTCCTTTGCATCGGCAGGATAAAGTATCTCTAAATATTGCAGATTGAATGACTCCGGCTTTTTAAATTCCAAAGTATTATTTTTAAAATAATCTTCCATTTCTTTTTCTTCTATTTGAGCAGCATTAAGGAAGTCAGCCGGTATGGCGCTTAGGTAGTCAACGCGCGCTTCTTCATATTCTTTTTTATATTCGTTTTTAATCTGCTCCTCCGTCAAATTAACGCCGGAAGTAATAATTCCGTAGAGTTTGCGGATTTTTATATTGTCTCTGGTTTGTTCTTCGAATTCGCGCGGCTGGGCAGAGAACATAAACCTAAGAAGCCGTTCGTATGTTTCTAAGTCAAATTGGGAATTTTTTTGGAAAAAGGGGTAACTTTTTATCTGATCCCTGACCTCGGCATCGCTCACCTTTATTCTTCTTCTATTGGCTTCGTGCAGCAAAAGAAGCCTATCCCACGCTTGGGCTTGGAGGTCTATTTGTTTTTCTAATTTGAAAAAATCGTCGCCCCATATAATTAGGGCCTGGTTTCGTGTTGCCCTGAGAGCATCCTGAAACTCCATTATGGACATTTTTCTTCCTTTTATTCTTCCGGCATAGTTAGGGCCCTTTTGGCCGCGCATAATAGAGCCCGTCCCCCAGAACAGGAAGGCAGGCAAGATCAATATCGCCATAATAATCCATATCTTTTTCTGCGTTTTCTTACTGCGGAATTTCCTAAGCATTCTAACCTCTCGATAGTTTAAAGTTATTATAATGTAAAATTAAGATTATTCAAGGGGAATAAGCGGCATATCATACGAACTAGTAATTTATTAGCGGCTGTCCCCGCCTTTGGCGGGGACAGCCTGCCTGCCCTGTCTGCCGACAGGCAGGCGGCAGGCAGGGACCCGCGATTATGCATAGGTTATACGCAAAGATAATTCTTTACAAAATAATTTTAAGATTGTATAATAATTTTTTGTATTATGCCGAAAATGAAGATTAGGAAAACCTGGGCAATAAATCCGAAAACAAGGGTGGTGCCTAGTAAAAAGATATATAAACGCGCGGAAGCAAAAAGACAGTTAAAGCGAGTGATCGAAAATGAATCCCGTTAGATACATTAATCTAGCGGGAGAAAAGAGGATCTAACGGGATGAAGAACAAAATACTAAAATTAGGTTTACCTAAAGGAAGCCTGCAGGAGGCAACCTTTAGGATGTTTAAGAAGGCCGGATTTAATATCTCGGTAGGGGAGAGGTCTTATTTTCCCAGCATCGATGATCCTGAAATTGAGCCGATTTTATTGCGGGCACAGGAGATGTCGCGTTATGTCGAGGATGGTGCTTTAGACTGCGGGATCACCGGCAATGACTGGATACTCGAGAATAATTCTGATGTTAAAAGAATTACCGACTTGGTTTATGCCAAACAAAGCATGGTTAAGGTAAAATGGGTCTTAGCAGTACCCCAGGGCTCTTCGATTAATTCAGTCAAGGACCTTAAAGGTAAGCGTATTGCCACAGAACTTTTAAATTTGACCAAGCGATACTTGAAAGAAAAGAAGGTCAAGGCAGAAGTAGAATTCAGCTGGGGGGGGACTGAGGTTAAGGTAAACGCAGGGCTCGTTGATGCTATTGTAGAGCTTACCGAAACCGGCAGGAGCCTTAAGGCAAACCGTTTGAAAGAAATAGCCACTGTCTGCGAATCCACGACTCAATTTATCGCCAATAAAAAATCCTATGCCGATACGTGGAAGAGAAACAAGATGAATGAAATTGCCCTGTTACTAAACGGTGCGATTCTGGCAGAAGAGAAGGTCGGCCTTAAAATGAATGTCCGGAAAGCCGATTTAAATAAGGTAATTGCAAAATTGCCCGCCTTAAAGAAGCCGACTGTTTCTAATCTCGCTGCATCTGGCTGGTTGGCGATAGAGACAGTCATAGATGAGAAAGTTGTGCGTTACCTCATCCCTCAATTAAAGAAGGCGGGTGCCAGCGGAATCATTGAGTATTCATTAAATAAAGTGATATATTAGTTATCAGTTGTTAGTCGTCAGTTGTCAGACAAAACGTCTGGAAACTGAAAACCGAAAACTGATAACTGGAAACTGCGAGCGACATAAGGAGCGAGCAAATGCCTTGCGGACGTAAGAGAAAAAGAAGAAAGATAAAAACTCACAAACGAAAGAAGATACGTCGTAGTTTAAGACACCTGAAGAAACGAGATTGGGCATAAAGAAATAGCGGATACTCTGTTATGACTTCTAAACTTGCCAGATTCCTCGGGGCAGTTATTTTCATTCTTGCCTTTACCGGGATTAATAATAAAGAAGTTTTTAGTTTAGACAAGGGGGCATCCCGTGCCTTAAGCCATTACATCATGGCCGTAATGTATGAAGGCATGGATGATCTAGATAAGGCAATAGCGGAATACCAAAAAGCCCTGCGGCTCGATTACAGTGAAGGGATTGTGCATCTGCGGCTTGCCGGCGCTTATATAAAAAAGGACAGTTTTGATAAGGCGCTCGAAGAACTGAGATTAGCGATAAAATTCAGCCCCGATAGCCTTGAACCTCATGCCATTTTAACCCTGATTTATTCCACGCAAAAAAAATTTGATTTAGCAACGCAGGAGTACGAAATAGTACTCAAGAAGGCCTCGGAATTAGACCCCCAAAACATCCAGATCTATAAGAGCCTGGGCGAGATTTATTTCCAGCAGAAGAAATTTGACTTGGCGGAGAAAACCTATAAACTTATTTTGGAAAAATCCGCTGATGACGCCGAAGCGCATTTTTTTCTGGGTACAACATATGAAGAGGAAGCAGTAAAAAATAAACCCGAATACGCAAATGCCCTTAATTCGTTAGGCTATATTTATGCTGAGGCAGGGATAAATCTTGACCTAGCGCAAGGCTTAATCGAAAGGGCGTTGAAGATTGAGCCCGATAATGCGGCGTATATTGACAGTCTGGGGTGGGTATATTTTAAAAAGGGCATATTTGATAAGGCGGTTGAGGAATTAGAGCGCGCTAGTTTATTATTGGCTGACCCGGTGATTTACGACCATCTGGGCGATGCCTACTTAAAAAAAAGGAATGTTGAAAAAGCAAAACAGAATTGGCGCAAGTCCTTAGAGTTAGACGCGAATCAGGATAAAGTAAAGGAAAAGTTAAAAAAATAAATGACAGATTACCTTGACAGCCAAATTAAAGAATTAGAAGCAAAGGCAAGGCAAATCCGCAGACTCATCATCCAGATGTTATCAGAGGCAGGTTCGGGCCATCCCGGAGGAAGTCTTTCTGCCGCAGATTTGATTACCTGTCTTTATTTTGGACGTCTGAATAATGGCAAGCCGATATTGCGGCATAACCCCAAAGATCCCTCTTGGCCCAACAGAGACAGGTTCCACATGTCCAAAGGGCATTGTTGCCCTCTCTGGTATGCGGTGTTAGCGGAAAGCGGATATTTTCCCCGGGGAGAACTGATGAATTTAAGAAAATTCGGTTGTATGCTGCAGGGGCATCCTGATAGACGCACCCCGGGCGTTGATGTGGCCAGTGGCTCGCTGGGGCAGGGTCTATCGGTCTCGCTGGGAATGGCGCTTGCCGCTAAAATTGACAAGAAGGATTATCGTGTCCATTGCCTTATCGGAGACGGCGAAACGCAGGAAGGCAATATTTGGGAAGCGGCAATGGCGCTTGCGCATTATAAATGTGATAATGTGTGTGCGATGTTAGATTACAACGGTTTTCAGATTGACGGCAAAATAAAAGATATAATGAATCTTGAGCCCGTGGTTAATAAATGGCAGGCATTTGGTTGGCATACGATAGAGATAAACGGGCACAATGTAAAAGAAATCCTCTCGGCATTGAAAGAGGCGATGGAGGTAAAGGGCAAGCCAACGATAATCATTGCCCATACCATAAAAGGCAAAGGCGTTTCATTCATGGAGAATGTGGTTGATTTCCATGGCCGTGCCCCCACAAAAGAAGAGGCAGAAAAAGCACTTAAGGAATTGAACGAACATGGCTGAGATGTTATATCAACGCGACATATACGGTCAGACCCTTGTAGAATTAGGGAGGCAAGATCCCAATATTGTAGTCCTGGATGCTGATCTCTCCGGTTCAACGCGCACAAACTTATTTGCTAAGGAGTTCCCCGCTAGGTTCTTTAACTTTGGTATTGCCGAGCAGAATATGATGGCTACCGCAGGAGGCCTGGCAAGCTGCGGCAAAACGGTATTCGCATCCACATTTGCCATATTTGCCAGTGGCCGGGCCTGGGATCAGGTAAGAAATACCATTTGTTATAATAATTTTGCCGTCAAGATTGTTGCTTCGCATGCCGGAATTACAGTGGGGCCTGACGGCGCAAGCCACCAGGCGTTAGAAGATATTGCTCTAATGCGCACAATTGTTAATATGAACATAATCGTTCCCTGCGACGGGCCGCAGACGCGGGAAGCTGTTTTAGCCGCCACTAAACATCAAGGTCCATTTTATATTCGTATCGGAAGGCCGAAGTTTCTCACCATCGAGAAAAAAGGCGAGTTCCACTTAGGGAAGGCGCAGGTTTTGACCGAAGGAAGCGATATTGCAATTATTGCCTGCGGCATTATGGTGAATGAGGCTTTATCGGCAGCCAGGTCTCTTTCGGAGAGGGGAATAAGGGCAAGGGTAATTAATATACATACGATTAAACCGCTGGATAGCCAGGCAGTCATCGAAGCTGCTAGAACGACCAAGGGCATTATTGTTTGTGAAGAGCATACTATTGTTGGGGGCTTGGCTTCAGCCGTGGATGAAGTGGTAGCAGAAAATTGTCCTACCAAGGTTATGCGTATCGGCATAAGAAACAGGTTCGGCCAGTCTGGTGAGCCGGCTGAGCTGATGCGGGAATATAATTTGACAGCCAGGGATATAGAAAATACAGCTGAAGCAATCATCAAGTGAAAACCTGCAAGATTAAATCTTACGCTAAAATAAACCTGTATCTGGGAGTCTTTAAAAAAAGAAAAGATAATTACCATCGCATAATTACCCTATTTGAGAGGATAAACCTCTGTGATGAAATCTATTTAAAGCCCCGCCCGGATAAAAAAATCAGAATCATATGTAATAACTCCCGCGTACCCAAAGGGAAAGCAAATTTAGCTTACCGAGCAGCATCATTGTTAAGGAGAGATTTTGCGATTAACAACGGATTAGATATAAAGATAATTAAGCGCATTCCTCTGGCAGCGGGATTGGCCGGCGGTTCAAGTAACGCCGCAAGCGTTCTATTGGTCTTGAATAGATTATGGAACTTAAATCTTAACAGGAAAAAACTCCTCTGTTACGGAAAGATGCTGGGAATGGATGTGCCTTTTTTCTTGGTTGATACTTCTTTTGCCGTGGGAAGAGGCCGGGGGGATGAAATCAGGGTTCTCGGGGCGCTCAAAAAGAGATTCTGGCATATATTAATAGTGCCGAAACTTAAAGTTTCTACTAAGGCGGTATATAATCGGCTGGATAAAATTTTTAAACCTTCGGATACGGGGTTGACAAAAGCTACCCGCGATGTTAAACTATTAGGTCAGCGGCTAAAGCGGGGTAAAATTCCGTTAATCAGGAAATCTCTATTCAATCGGCTCCAGATGGCCACCTTCAATTTATATCCCAGCCTTAAACAATTAAATAAGATGCTGTTAAATTTAGGCCGGCAGGCAATTTTGATGTCTGGGAGCGGTCCGGCAATGTTTGGCATTGTTTCTTCAAGAAAGGAGGCAAGTATTCTATGTAGGAAATTGTCCAGCATCGGGAATTGCGACATGTTTATTGCAAGAACGCGTTAACTCGCGTGATTTTAACTGGAGGCAAACTTATGGAAATAACTGAAGTTAAGATATTTTTAAAAGATTCACCGGACAAAAAATTAAAGGCTTACGCAACCGTGACTTTCGACGACGCCTTTGTGGTTAGGAACATAAAAGTAATTGAGGGCACAAGCGGCCTATTTATCGCTATGCCTTCAAGGAGAATAAAGCAGCCGTGCCCAAAATGCGGTTTTAAAAATGAGTCTCGCAGTAAATTCTGTAACCAGTGCGGTAGCGCTCTTCCTGTGGCTGTAAGGCCCGCGGTTGGTAGCGAGACTAGTAATGCTCAGTCCGAGCACAAGGATATCGCCCACCCGATAACGCAATCTTTCAGGGAATGTCTTCAAAAGAGAGTGTTAGAGGCTTTTGAAAAAGAGAAGGAACGCCCGGCATCAGGTTTAAGTTTTACCGATAAGATTTAAGGTGTAACTTTCGCAAAAGCAAAGTAAGAGGCAAGACGTATTTATAGAATGGGATGTCGTCCAATGGTAGGACACGAGAATTTGGGTCTCGCTATCATGGTTCGAATCCATGCGTCCCAGTGATTTACATCAGAATTTTTGAGCCAAGCGTTAACGAATCGTGGCGAAATCCCGCCCGAGAACTTAAGTTGTTGGGCGGGAGGGTCTGAGCGTTGCAGCACAAAAATAGATAATATGAAAAATAAAAATATCGCAGCGATAATCTTGGCAGCGGGCCGAGGCGAACGCATGAAGTCTGATTTGCCGAAAGTCTTACATTCTATCTGCGGAAGGACTATGCTCGGTTGGGTAACGGAGCTGGTGAAGAGTCTCAAAATTGATAAGACAGTTATGGTATTAGGCTATAAACACAAGATGCTGAGGAGATTAGTTGAGGCAGGCACAAAAGTCGTTATTCAGAGAAGACTTCAGGGCAGCGCAGATGCAGTGAGAGAGACTCAAAATGCACTCCGGAATTTTAAAGGCACGGTATTAGTCCTTTATGCCGACCATCCTTTATTAAAAAAAGATACGCTCAAAAAATTAATTCAGTATCACATAGATAATAATCATGATGCCACGCTTTTAACCGCTAAAGTAAAAAAACCCGCCGGTTACGGAAGGATATTGCGCGATAGATATGGAAGCATCTGTCGGATTGTAGAAGAAAAAGACACGGACGCCTACGAGAAAGATATCAAAGAGATAAATATAGGCTGTGCCTGTTTTGCAAAAGAAAGTTTGTTTAGAGCCTTAAAAAAAGTCAGGCGCAACAATATAAAAAAAGAATATTACCTTACAGATGCAGTGGATATCCTTTACCGGGCAGGGGGGAGAGTTGAGTCGGTTAAACTTCTTGATTTAAACGAAGGGCAGGGAATTAACTCCTGTTTAGATTTAGCAAAGGCAAATAAAATTATGCAGGCAAGAATCCTTAATCAACATATGGAACAAGGTGTAGCCATTATATCTGCGGAAACTACCTTTATCGATTGGGATGTTAAGATCGCAAGCCTCACCAAGATTTATCCCTTTACAGTAATCGAAAGAGGTGCTAAAATTGGAAAACATTGCTCAATAGGGCCGTTCTGCCATATCAGAGAAAAAACAATTATAGAGGATAACAGCACAATCGGTAATTTTAGCGAGTTAGCCCGCTGTAAGATAGCAGGCCATACTTTAGCCAAACACTTCTGTTATTTAGGCGATGCCAGAATCGGGAAAAATGTTAACATCGGCGCAGGAGTGGTAACGGCAAATTTCGACGGCAAAAACAAAAACACTACAGTTATAAAAGATGATGCTTTTATCGGCTCGGATACGATTCTGGTTGCGCCGGTTAAAGTAGGAAAGGGTGCAGTGACCGGCGCCGGTTCAGTAGTTACCCGTGGGATGAACGTTGCCGATTATACGGTCGTTGCTGGGGTTCCAGCGAAAGTTATAAACCCCGTTAGAAAAATACCAAAGCCTCAAAAAAATAAGATTTCTAACGGGGTAAAGAAAAAGGAAGGGAAAGCCCATGGATAAATTAGCGATATTTACAGGTAACGCCCATCCGGAATTAGCCAAGAATATTTGTAAATTTCTCAAGACGCCGTTAGGGAATGTAATGGTCAATAAATTTAGCGAAGGCGAAGTGCGGGTAAAGATAGATGATAATGTGCGCGGAAAAGATGTTTTCCTGATACAGCCGACCTGTCCGCCTCCCAATGATAACCTCATGGAACTTTTGATTATGATTGACGCTTTTAGGCGGGCTTCCTCAGAGAGGATTACCGCGGTTATTCCTTATTTTGGTTATGCCCGGCAGGACAGAAAAGACCAGCCGCGCGTGCCGATCACCGCTAAGTTAGTGGCTAACCTATTAACGGTTGCCGGCACCGATAGGATATTAACCATGGATTTACATGCCGGCCAGATTCAGGGTTTTTTCGATATACCTCTCGACCATCTTTTTGCCGTAGGCGTTTTTATAGAGTACATTAAAAAATTAAACCTTAAAGATATCGTGGTTGTGTCTCCGGATGTGGGCGGTATCAAGATGGCCAGGGCCTATGCCAAGCGGCTCTCCGCGGGTCTGGCTATAATAGATAAAAGGCGCGTTTCCCCCGACAAAACAGAAGCAGTTCATATCTTGGGAGAAGTGGCGGATAAAAATGCGATTATCGTCGATGATTTAATCGCCACCGGCAGTTCTTTGATTGAGGCGGTAGAAGCACTCAAGAAAGAAAAAGTAATGGGTGTGTGGGCGGCTATTAGCCACGGCGTATTATCCGGAAATGCTATTACGAATGTGGATAATTGCAGTGCTTTAAAGGAATTATTAATTACTGATAGTATACCTCTGGATGATAAAAAGAAGCATCCCAAGATTAAAGTGTTATCGGTGGCCGAATTATTAGGCGAAGCAATAAGACGCATACACAATGAAGAATCGGTAAGTTCATTGTTTGATTAAAGGAGAGAACTCTAGCAATGGAGGAGATATTTTTAGAGGTGCAACCGCGGGAAGAGACGGGCAAAGCCAAGATTAAGGTTTTGCGCCGAGGAGGCTTCATACCTGCTGTTATATATACCCAAGGGGAGGAAACAGAAACAATCAAAATAGTAAACAGGGAATTCTTAAGGATCCTGCACGAACATCGCGCAGGAAGTATCATTATTAATCTGCGGACGAAGGGCGAAGCGAAAAAAAACAAAGGCCGTGCCTGCTTGATCAAAGAGGTACAATATAACCCGGTAAAGGGGGATGTCATACACGTAGACTTCAATCAGATTTCTTTAACCAAAGCAATAAAGGTCAATGTTGGGGTAGTGGCTAAAGGTGAATCCGTGGGTGTAAAGGCCGACGGAGGGGCACTCGAGCACATACTCTGGGAGATAGAAGTGGAGTGTCTGCCTACGGAAATTCCCAAAGAAATTGAGGTTGATGTCACTAATCTTAAAATCGGAGACGCAATACACGTAAGAGATATAAAAGTCCCCTCCGGTATTAAGATTTTCAATGACCCCGATGCGATTATCCTCTCAGTTGTGCCTCCCATGAAAGAGGAGGTAGTCGTCGCTCCCGTAGAAGGGGAAGAAAAGGCCGAGCCGGAAGTCATCAGAGAGAAGAAAGAGGCACCTGCTGAAGAAGAAGCAGAAGCCCCTAGAGAGAAACCAAAAGCAAAAGAAGAAAAACAGAAGTAGTTTCAGTGACGATGAATCCCGTTAGATAAATATATCTAACGGGGTAAGTGGTTATCTAACGGGATGAAATTAATTGTTGGGCTAGGCAACCCCGGATTGCTTTACAAAAATTCTCGGCATAATATAGGAATACGGGTAGTTAACGGCTTAGCCAAAGAATATAAAATTAAATTCAGGCGGGATAAATCCGCTCTTTATAAAGAAGGCCGGGGGAGAAGAGAAGGCGGAGAGTTCATCCTGTCTTATCCTCTTGTATTTATGAATTTATCCGGAGGAAGTCTCGCGTCATTGATTAAGAAATATAAAATACAATTGGAGGATTTGCTGGTTGTCTGCGATGATTTGGATTTAGGTTTAGGCGAGATACGGATTAGGCCAAGCGGCAGTTCAGCGGGGCACAGAGGGATTAAATCCATAATCGAACATTTAAAAAGCGATTCCTTCCCGCGGCTGCGGGTAGGGATAGGAAGACCGGCTTCCAAGACAGAGATAAAGGATTTTGTTCTATCTAAGTTCAAAGCAAAAGAAGCCGAGGCGGTTAGTGAAGCGCTGGAAGAGGCAATTCAATGTTGTAAGATATGGCTCATCAGAGGAATTAAAGAAAGCATGAATCAATTTAATAGAAAGAGGTAAGAGGATGAAAAAGTACGAAGCAATGTTTATCATTAGTTCCGATTTAAGCGAAGATGTAAAAAAAGGCCTGTTTACTAAGATCAAAGATATGATAACGAAGAATAACGGGAAGGTTATGTCCGCAGATATATGGTCGGAGAAAAGAAAACTGTATTTTCCGATTAAAAAATATAAAGAAGGTATTTATTATCTGGTTAACTTCAACGCAAACGCCCCGGACATTCAAAATATTTCCCATGAATATAAATTAAACGAAAATATATTAAGAGTCATGATAACCCAGGCGGTTTTGTAAGTGAGGACATAAGTTATGCGCTCATTAAAGGAGTAATATAATGGCTAATTTGAATAAGGTTTTTCTTATCGGTAACCTGACCAAGGATCCCGAATTGCGCTATACGCCTTCGGGGGTGGCTGTAGTAAATTTAAGGCTGGCCACAAACCGGCGCTTTAAAGATAAAAATGGCGAGCTAAAGGAAGAGGCTTGTTTTCTCACTGTGGTCGTATGGAATAAACAGGCAGAGACGTGCAATCAATATTTACGCAAAGGCAGGCCAATTTTTGTCGAAGGCCGGCTTCAATCCCGCTCTTGGGAGGATAATTCCGGTCAGAAGCGCAATGTACTCGAGGTTCGGGCGGAGCGCGTTCAATTTTTAGGCGCGCCTAATCAGCAAGCAAAAATCGAGGACCAGATTAGTGCGCCTCTACCCGTGGATGCCGATCAGGTCACCACGGAGACATCATGGCTGCAGGAAAACGAGGGGACAAATAATGAAGCTTAAAGAAAGAGATTCCAAAAGGATTAAAAAGAAGACGACGGGTTTTGGCCTGGCGAGAATAAGAATATGCAGATTCTGCAAAGAAAAGATAAACTTTGTGGATTATAAAGATGTAAAAAGGTTAGAAAGATTTATTACGGAACGGGGAAAAATCGCCTCTACCCGGATGTCCGGCAACTGTGCGAAGCATCAGAGGGTAGTGGTAAGGGCGATCAAAAGGGCGCGTTTTATTTCGCTTCTGCCCTATACTAAGGTATAAGCAATAAATGGAAGTAATTTTAACTCAGGAAGTCAAAGGGTTAGGGAAGACGCAGGCAGTGGTAAAGGTAAAGGACGGGTTTGCCCGTAATTTTTTACTCCCCAAAGGATTGGCGCTTTTTGCCACAAAGGAAAATCTTGCCAAAATAGCGGAAATAGAAAAAAGAAAGGCAATGCAATTGGAAAAAGAAAAAAGTCAGGCCGAAGAATTGGCGCGCCGATTAAAGGGTGTCGCCATCAACGTTGCCGTGGCCACAAACGAAGAAGATAATCTATACGGTTCCGTTACCGATGCAGATATTGTTAGTGCGCTAAAAGAAGAAGGTTTTAATATTGATGAACAGAATATTTTATTGAACGAACCGCTGAAGAATTTAGGAATTTATGACGTGGCTATTAAGTTGCATCCCGAGGTCCAGGCAAAGATAAAGGTCTGGGTCGTTAAAAAATAAGATGGTGAGAGTTATCTCCTTAGACAAGATTCCGCCTCAAAATATAGAAGCCGAGATGGCGGTTTTGGGCTCTATGCTCATAGAGGAAGACGCTATATCGGTGGCCATAGAAATACTGGATAAGGATTATTTTTATAAAGACAGCCATAAGAAGATATTTGAGGTGATATTGAATCTCTATAATAACAATAAGGCAGTTGATATCATCACGGTGAGCGATGAGTTAAAAAGAACTAATCTTCTCGATGAAGTGGGAGGGGTGAGTACCTTAACCGACCTGGTAAATTCTGTCCCTACCGCCGCTAACATCAGCCATTACGCCCGCATCGTAAAAGAAAAAGGTATTTTAAGATCCCTTATAAACAACGGCACGCAAATCGTCAGCCTCGGTTATGAGTCAGAGGGAAATATAGATGAGGTATTAGACAAGGCAGAGAGATTAATCTATGAGATAGGCGAGAACAAAAAAGAAACCACCTTCGTTCCCCTAAAAGAAGTTATAAAAGATAGTATTGATACCATTGATAAACTTTATCAAAGGAAGGCCCATGTAACGGGTATTCCGACCGGCTTTATAGATTTTGACCAGCGGACCTCCGGTTTGCAGCCTTCGGATTTAATTGTTGTAGCCGGCCGGCCGTCCATGGGTAAGAGCGCTTTTGCCATGGGCATCGCTGAATATGCCGGCATTGCAGAGAAAGTCCCCATTGCTTTTTTTAGCCTGGAGATGTCCAAAGAACAATTAGTCCAGCGGTTTTTATGTTCTCATGCCAGAGTCGATGCCCATAAGGTAAGGACAGGCTATTTAGCGCCTTCGGATTGGCCCAGGCTTACGGCTGCGGCAGGAAAACTTTCCGAGGCGAACATTTTTATTGATGATAGCCCCTCAATATCTGTAATGGAATTAAGGGCCAAGGCGCGGCGTTTAAAATCGCATAGTAATATACAGTTACTGATAGTCGATTATTTGCAATTGATGCGCGGGGCGGGAAAGGTAGAAAATAGACAGCAGGAGATTTCCGAGATTTCGCGTTCTTTAAAATCCCTGGCAAGGGAATTATATATCCCGGTGGTGGCAATCAGCCAGTTATCGAGGGCAGTGGAAGCGCGCACCGATCATCGCCCTTTACTTTCAGATTTAAGGGAATCGGGGGCTATCGAGCAGGATGCCGATGTAGTGGTTCTTATTTTAAGGGAAGAATACTATAATCCTAGCTCAGATAACCAGGGTATTGCCGAAGTTATTATCGCAAAACAGAGAAACGGCCCCGTTGGTAACTTTAAACTAAGTTTTATTAAAGAATATACAAGATTCGAAAATTTGGCTCAGCGCATAGAATGATAAAAAACTCAAAAATTAAAAATTTTGGATTCTGTATTATAATTTTAATATTTGCATTTTGCATTTTTAATTTTATTTCTTATGCGCAAGAAGAAGGAACGACACAGAAAACAGAAGGGGCGGCACAGAAGACAGAGACTACAGGTGGCATAGAAGAACCTGTTCAGAAGATAGTCAAAGCAATAGAAGTTGCGGGTAATAAATCCATCAGCACAAATAAAATAATTTCCCAAATGAAGACCAAAGTCGGCTCGCCCTATCTGGAGAACGTAATAAGCGATGATATAAAAAGGCTGTATCTGTTAGAGGCCTTCAGTGACATCAAGGTAGAAACGCAGGACTATAAAGACGGTGTCAAATTAATTATTACGGTTGTAGAAAGGCCGATTATCGAGAGGATATCCTTTGAAGGCCTAAGGCATCTTTATACGAAAGAGGAAAAATTAAGGGAGTTAGTAAA